>Ga0207695_10006828_pt1 | contig 14698 bp, 21 predicted proteins | sample KBSC54metaG_FD_184354 | JGI IMG/M metagenome (GOLD analysis project Ga0207695, IMG submission 184354) | Corn rhizosphere microbial communities from Kellogg Biological Station, Michigan, USA - KBS C5-4 metaG (SPAdes) (version 2) | ecosystem: Host-associated > Plants > Roots > Rhizosphere > Soil... | reverse complement strand
GACGCTGGACCCCGCGGCCGAGCGGTCCGGGCCCCTGTCGAGCGTGTTCGGGGGCGTGCCGGTGCATCTGCACGATATCGAGGGCGTGGCGATCGCGCAGGACCTGGTCGAGGATGGCGTGTTCCTCGTCCTCTGCAACGACGAGTGGGTCACGATCACCGCGGCACGCTTCGGCGACGCCCAGGGTGCCCGGGCATCGGCGGAGGAGGCCCTGCCCATGATTCGCGGACGCTGGCGCGAATACCGCGAGCTCACGCCGGAAGAGGGAAAGGAGCTCGAGACGACGCGGGCGTTCCTCCGCGAGCTGGCGGATCAGTTCCCGAACGAGTGATCGATGGCCGGCCCGCGCTCCGAGTCCCGCATGCTCGCCGCGATCCTCCTCGCCGTCGTGGCGGTGATCCCCGGCGGGGTCTGGGCGCTCTTCCTCACCGCGCCGGCGGGCGGAGCGAGCTTCGTCCAGTTCGTGAGCGCCGCCCACGGGGAGTTGCGGGGAGTGCTCATCCTCATGGCCGTTTCCGCGGTATTCTCCCTCGCCGCGGCCATCGCGGTCGCCCTGTCGAAGCGGCCTGTCGTTCCGCGGATCGCGCTCGCCGGCGACCTCGCGCAGCTCATCGCATACGGCGTCTTCGGCGCGTGGCCCATGGTGCTCTTCACGGCGGCCCCGCTCTGGTGGCTCTACAAGGCGCAGGGCGAGCGCGCGGGCGTCGAGGCTCCGGCGCGATGATGCGCCGGTGACGGAGGCGAAGATCGCGATCCGCCCGATCGAGGGCTCCGATATCGAGACCGTTGCGGCCCTCCTCGCCGAGCTCGCGAGCGCGTTCATCCTGCCCGGCTTCGAGCGCCCCGCGCGCGAGAGCTTCCTCGCGAAGAACGGGCCCACGGCCATTCGGGGGTTCATCGCGGACGGATTTCGGTACCATGTCGCAGAACTCGACGGGCGTATCGTGGGTTTCGTGGGGGTGCGCGGGAACAGTCACCTGTACCACCTCTTCGTGGCCACGCCCGTGCAGCGCCGCGGGATCGGCCGTGCGCTGTGGGAGGCGGCGAGGCTTGCCTGCGAGGCGAGCGGCCACCGCGGGCCTTTCACGGTGAACGCGTCGGACAACGCCGTGCCCGTCTACGAGCGATGGGGCTTTCGGCGAGCGGGACCGCCCCGGGATTCGAACGGAATCGTGTACAACCCGATGGAAATGCAGGCCGCCGCACCGCCGACGATGCGAGGAAAGAATGGATAGATCCGGCAAATCGCGATCGGCTACCCTCATCCTCAGGCTCCGCTTCTAGGATCGCCATGTCGAAAGTCGTCGTCCGCAGCTTCGGAATCTCCATCGACGGGTACGGTGCCGGAAAGGACCAGGACCTCCAGAACCCCTTGGGCGTCCGCGGGCCCGAGCTCATGGAGTGGTTCTTCCCCACGCGCATGTTCCAGAAGATGTTCGGCAAGGAGCAAGGCGAGACGGGGGTCGACAACGGCATCGCCGAGCAGGGCTTCGAGGGCTTGGGCGCCTGGATCCTCGGCCGCAACATGTTCGGCCCCGTGCGCGGCCCCTGGCCGGACGAGAGCTGGAAGGGCTGGTGGGGCGAGGAGCCGCCGTACCACGTTCCGGTGTTCGTCCTCACGCACCATCCGCGCGCGCCGCTTCGCATGAAGGGGGGCACGGAGTTCCGCTTCGTGACGGAAGGCATCGATGCGGCGCTCGCGCAGGCGAAGGAGGCCGCGGGAGGGCGCGACGTGCGGATCGGCGGGGGCGTCTCGACCGTCCGCCAGTACCTGCGCGCGGGCTTGATCGACGAGCTGCACCTCGCGATCCGCCCCGTGCTGCTGGGTGCCGGCGAGAACCTGCTGGCCGGAATCGACGCCCACGCGCTGGGCTACGAATGCGCGAAGGACGTCGCGGGCGAGCGCGCGATGCACGTCTTCCTCCGGAAGCGCGCCTGACGCGCGCTCTATCCCTCGCCCGGCAAGCAGGTCGTGCTCTCGTTCGATGCGAGCGGAAACCTCATCCGCCGCCTGGAGGTCGAATGATCCGTCGATTTCGTGGACGCCGGCGCGTGAAGCCGGCGAGAGAGGAGACACCATGAAGAGCATCCGCATCGCCGTTGCCGTCGCGATCGCCGCCGCGGCCGCGCTCCCGGTCCTCGCCGCGGGCGGCCACAAGGGGCCCATCGACCTCGACCGGCCCGGCGCCCTCGACCAGGTGAAGCGCGAGCGGCCGGGACAGTTCGAGGCCATCTCGCAGGTCCTTCGCGCCGCGGAGCGCCTTCCGTGCAGGGAGGGGGAGCTCAAGGCGCTGCGCACGCGCTTCGACGTGCGCGAACTGGCGTGCACGACGCTCCTCATGACGAGCGATCCGCCGAAGCGCCGCGTGACCTTCTCGCTCGGGGAGGAGCGCTACATCGCGGTCGTCACGATGAAGGACACGAACGGGAAGCTCCTCCCCGCGAAGGAAGGCCGCTGAACGCGCCGGATCCCGGCGGCGAGGCCTGGGCCGCCAATGGCCTGTGAAGAGTGCCGGGACCTCGCGACCCACACCTTCCGCACGCCGGACGACCTGATCCACGCGCTGCGGGTCGCCGCGGAGGAGATGAGCCGGGGCGTCCTTTCGCGCATCGGGGGCGAGGCGGCGCCGGGAAGCGCCGAGCGCGAAGCGCTCGACTCCGCGCTCGCGAGCGGCGCGCTTCCGGGGAAGCTGCGCTACCGTTTCCGGTGCGAGGTCTGCGGCGACCGGTTCTCGCTCGAGGGCGATCCGGAGCGGGGCACCGGCGCGTGGACCCGCGAGGCGGAGGAACGTTAGCCGGGAATTCGCCTGTAGCTCCCGCGGGGGCGGCGCCCGGCCGCGAGTCCTACGCACGAGGACGCATGGGGCGTATCGAACCGTGAGACTGCGCGGGGTGTCGGACATGATCGACGCTCCATTCCGGAGGAAGCCATGAGATCCATCGCCATCGTCCTCGGCACGCTCGCCGCCGCCGCGACCGCGAGCGCCTTCGCCCAGGTCCCGTACTACCGCGACTACCGCGCCGACCCGGCGTACGTCCCGCCGCCCGCCAGCGCCTACTACTACGACCGACGGGACGACGAGCGCTACTATCGCGACGACCGCTGGCGCGACCGCGACTACGCGCGCGAGCGCAGCTACGAGTGCTGGAACCCGCGGGCCGGCCATTTCGAGAACGTGCGTGAGGGCGAGTACCAGAACGACCTCGACTTCTCGCGTTGCCGCATCGTGGGCAGCGGATATATCGGGCCGTATCCGGGCTATCGCTGGCGCTGAAGCGCGAGCGTTCGACGGCGCCTTCGGGCGCCGTTTTCTTTTGTGACATCATGGCCGCATCGTGAGTCCCACCACCCGCATCTCGGTCGCGAACGTGTTCATGGCGATCGGGATGCTGCCGCTCGCGCTCTGGGTCGCGATGCTCGTGAACTCGCTCGATCTGCTCCGGAACGGCGAGTTCGGCCTGCCCGAGCTCATGTTCGCGGGCGTGGCCGGGATGGGCGCGTACCTCTTCACGCTCGTCGTCTCCGGAGCGGCGGCGACCTGGGCCGCGGTGCTCCTTCGGCGCGCGCCGTCCGCACCCGCGCGCCGTTTCGCGAAGACGCTGATCGCCGCCACCGCCGCCGTGCTCCTCGTGCCCTGGGTGCTCGTGCTCGTGCTCGTGGTGGCGAGGATGGTCGGGTGACGCAGTAAAATCCCCGTCACGCCGACCGCCGGCAGGAGGTTCCCATGAGCGCCCCGCCCATCAGCCGCTATCCCGTCCCGGACCTCGCCTCGCTTCCGGAGGACCTGAGGAGCCGCATCCTCGCCGTGCAGGAGAAGGCCGGCTTCGTCCCGAACGTCTTCCTCGCGCTCGCGCACCGCCCGGACGAGTTCCGCGCGTTCTTCGCCTACCACGACGCGCTCATGGAGAAGCCGAGCGGCCTCTCGAAGTCGGAGCGCGAGATGATCGTCGTGGCCACTTCCGGCGCGAACGAGTGCCTCTACTGCGTGGTCGCCCACGGCGCGATCCTGCGCATCCGGGCGAAGAACGCGCTCGTCGCGGACCAGGTGGCGACCAACTACCGGAAGGCCGACATCACGCCGCGGCAGAAGGCCATGCTCGACTTCGCGATGAAGGTCTCGCGCGACGCGCAGGCGATCGGCGAGGCGGACTTCGCGGCGCTGCGCGACCACGGCTTCACGGAGGAGGACGCGTGGGACATCGGCGCCGTGGCGGCCTTCTTCGCGCTCTCCAACCGCATGGCGAACCTGGTCTCGATGCGCCCCAACGACGAGTTCTACGCGATGGGCCGGGCGCCGGAGCCGCCCGCTTCGCGGTCCTCCCCATGAGCCGCCCGGCCACCGCCGCGTCGAACGATCCGCCGATCCGCGTGGCGACGCCGCGGGACGCGCGCGCCGTGCGGGAGATCTACGCGCCGGTGGTCCGCGAGACCGTGATCTCCTTCGAGATGGAGCCCCCGACCGTGGAGGAGATGGAGCGGCGGATCGCGGCGACGCTCCCGCACTTTCCGTGGCTCGTGTGGGAGGAAAGCGGGCGCGTCGCGGGCTACGTCTACGCGAGCCGCCACAAGGAGCGGGCCGCCTACCAGTGGTCGGTCGACGTGACCGCCTACGTGCACGCGGATTTCCGCCGGCGGGGCGTGGGGAAGGCGCTCTACCTCGAGCTCCTGAGGCTCCTCCGGCTGCAGGGATTCTTCACCGCGTACGGCGGCATCACGCTCCCCAACGCGGCGAGCGTGGCGCTCCACGAGTCCGTCGGGTTCTCGCCCTTCGCGGTCTATCGCGGCGTGGGATACAAGTTCGGCCGCTGGCACGACGTGGGCTGGTGGCAATGCCGGCTCGCGCAGCTCGCGCCCGAACCCGCGCCGCCGCGCCCGTTCTCCGAGCTGGGATCTCCCCGCTAGGCGGGGACGGTCGCCGGCCGCGGATACTCCACCATCCGCGAGGCCTTGCGCTCGAACTTGTCGCGCTTGGCGAGCAGGCGCTCCTGGCGCTTCGAGATGAGCGGGAAATGGCGCAGCTCCGCCAGGCGGTCGTGCGTCTTCCAGCACGACTTGGGCGCCGTCACCCACTCGCGCGGGTCGATCCGCCGCAGGTCGAACGGCATCGAGTAGCTGCGCAGCGTCTTGTGCCCGCGCTTGTTCGAGTACTCGTGGAAGTACGAGAGCACGAGCTCGCGCAGCGTCCGGTAGATCGGGTCGCGGTAGCGCAGCGGCGCGCCGTTCGTCTTCGAGATGGCGCCCCACGCGCCCGCGCGCCGGAAGAGCGTGATCACGTGCGGGTAATCGGAGAGGTCGCAGTCCAGGTGCATGACGAGCGGCGGCTCCCCGTGGATCCAGAGCGCGCACGCGGCCACCATCGCGCCCTCGATGCAGTGGGCCCGGCGCTGCCGCAGCACCTCGCGCACGGAGAGCACCGTCTCGCCCCCGATCTCGTGGTTGATCGGGATCGCGTTGAGGAAGGCCTGGATCTTCGCGGGGGTGTCGAGGCGCGCGAGCTTCGCGAATTCCGCCGCGGTGAGTCCCAGGTGATCCGGCCGGGGAAAGCGGCGCAGCGGCGGCCGGGGCTCGCGGGGCATCGCTTCCGGGGCGAGCTTCTTCGCGTTGCGGGTCCGTGCGGGCATAGCTTTCCTCACGATGGGCGGGCGCTGCTGGGAACGCAGACGCGCCGCGGAGTTCCTTCCCCGGATGCTACCCACGCCACCTCGACCGCGCGACCGTAAAGCGCCGAAAGGTTTTCCGAATTCACCACTTCCCCCGTCGCCCCCGCCGCCATCGTGCCGCCGTTCCGGATCATGACCACCCGGTCCGCGATGCGCAACGCGTGGTCCGGGTCGTGGGTCGAAAAAAGCACCGCCGCGCCGCCGTCGCGCAGGCGCGCGATCTCCTCCAGCACGCGGGCCTGGTTGCCGAAGTCCAGGTTGGAGGTGGGCTCGTCCATGAGGAGGCACGGCGCCTGGGTCGCGAGCGCCCGGGCGATGAGCGAGAGCTGGCGCTCGCCGCCGCTCACGCGGTGGAACGGCCGGCCGGCGAGCGCCGCGATGCCCAGGCGCTCGAGCGCGGCGAGCGCCACCTCGCGGTCGCGGGCCCCGGGGCGGGAGAAGGCGCCGCGGTGGGCGCTGCGGCCCATCTCGACCATCTCCAGGAGCGTGAAGTCGAAATCCGTCGCGGCCGCCTGGGGCACGTAGGCGAGGCGGGTCGCGCGCTGCCGCCCGGTCCACGCGGCGAGCGGCCGGCCCTCGAGGAGCGCTTCCCCCGCGAGGGGCGCGAGGACGCCCAGGAGTGTGCGGACGAGCGTGCTCTTCCCGCTGCCGTTGGGGCCGAGGAGGCACACGATCTCGCCCGCGCCGACCGCGAGCTCCACGCCCCGGCCCACGACGCGGTCGCGGAATCCGTAGTCGAGCCGGCGCGCGGCGAGCCTCATCGTGCGCGGCGGGTGGCGGCGAGGAGCGCGATGAAGACCGGCGCGCCCACGAACGCGGTGGCGACGCCCGGCGGGATCTCGACCGCGAAGGCGCTGCGGCACGCGGTATCCACGGCCACCATGAAGCCGGCGCCCAGCACCAGCGACAGGGGAAAGACGCGGGCGAAGGGCGCGCCCGCGAGGAGGCGCGCGGCGTGCGGCACGAGGAGGCCCACCCAGCCGATCGTGCCCGCGATGGCGACGGCGGCGGCGGTGGCGAGCGTCCCGAAGACGATCACCGCGGCCCGCAGCCCCCGCACGTTCACGCCGAGCGACGCCGCCTCGTCCTCCGAGAGCGCGAGGAGGTCGATGCGCGAGCGCAGCAAGGCCAGCGGCACGAGCCCGATCGCGAGCGGCACGAGCGCCACGCCCAGGTCCGCGGGCGACACCCCGGAAAAGCTTCCGAGGAGCCAGAACGTGATCGCGGGGAGCTGGTTGTACGGATCGGCCACGAACTTCACGAGCGCGATGCCCGCCCCGAAGAGCGACCCCACCACGACGCCGGCGAGGATCAGCGTAAGGAGCGGATCGCGCTCGCCCACGCGAGCGGCGATCGCGACCACGAGCCCTACCGCCGCGAGGCCGCCCACGAACGCGAACGCCTGCACGCCGGCGAGCGGGAGAGCCAGGAGCACCGCGGCGCCCGCGCCCAGCGCGCAGCCGGACGAGACGCCGAGGATGTCCGGCGAGACGAGCGGGTTGCGGAAGAGCGCCTGGAAGGCGGCGCCCGCGCCCGAGAGCGCGGCGCCCACCACCAACGCCGCGGCGACCCGCGGCGCACGCACCTCCAGGATCACCGCCTGCGCGTTGTCCGCGAGGCCGGCGCTCCCGCGCGTCAACGCCGCCGCCAGCGCGCGCAGCACCTCGGGCGCGCCCACGGGGTAGCGGCCGACCGTGAGGCTCCACGCCGCGAGCGCCGCGAGGGCCGCCCCGGAGGCGGCCATCCAGAGCGCGAAGCGCGAGGCGGGCGGCATGCGGGCCATTCTAGGCCCGCGGCGCTACTTCTTCGCGTTGGGGAAGAAGAGCTGCTGGCCGCCGATCCTGTAGCTCGCGATCGTCCGTTGCCCGGCGGGCGAGAGGAGCCAGTCGATGAATTTCCGGCCGAGCGCCTTCTTCACCTTCGGGCACTTCGCCGGGTTCACGAGCATGACGCCGTACTGGTTGAAGAGCGCGGGATCGCCTTCCACCAGGATCGCGAGGTCGCCGCGGTTCTTGAACGAGAGCCACGTCCCGCGATCGGCGAGGAGATAGGCGTTCATCGCGGAGGCGGTGTTCAGCGCCGGGCCCATGCCCGAGCCCGTCTCCTTGTACCAGGGGCCCTTGTCCTTCGCGATGTCGATGCCGGCGTGCTTCCATGCGCGGATCTCCGCGGCCCACGTGCCGCTCTTGTCCGCGCGCGAGACGAAGGGCGGCTTCGCCTCCGCGATCTTTTTCAGCGCCGCGTCGATGCCCAGGCCCTTCACGTGCGCGGGATCGCTCTTGGGCCCGATCAGCACGAAGTCGTTGTACATCACGTCGTGGCGCGCGACGCCGTAGCCCTCGCCCAGGAATTTCTCCTCGGCCGCCTTGTCGTGGACGAACTCCACGTCCGCGTCGCAGCGCCGGCCCATGTCGAGCGCCTGGCCCGTGCCCACCGCCACCACGTGGATGTCGATGCCGGTCGCCTTCGTCGCGGCGGGCAGCAGGTGCTTGAAGAGTCCCGACTGCTCGGTGGACGTGGTCGAGGCGACGGTGATGAACGGATTCGCGGCGGACGCGGGGAGGGCCGCGAGGGCGCCCACTACGAGCGCCGCGGCGAATGACGACTTCAAACGGTAGTCCATGGAAGCTCTCCTTCGAGGAATTGCCGGGCCTCGTCCGAGCGGGGGGCGACGAAGAAGCGTTCGGCGGGGGCCTGCTCGACGAGGCGCCCGTCGTGCAGGAAGAGGATCTCGTCCGCGATGCGGCGCGCGAGGCCGAGGTGGTGGGTCGTCATCACGATGCGGGTGCCGGAGGCGTGGATCGCGCCGATCTCGCGCTCGATCTCCTGCGCCGCGGCGGGATCGAGGCTCGCGGAGGGCTCGTCCAGATAGAGGATGCGGGGCCGCAGGGCCCAGGCGCGGGCGAGGGCCAGGCGCTGCTGCTCGCCGCCGGAGAGCACGCGGGCGGGACGCTCGGCCAGGGCGGAGAGCCCCGCGCGCTCGAGCGCTTCGCGCGCCCGCCGCCGCCGCTCCGCGCCCTTCACCCCGTTCACCGCGAGCGCGTACTCGACGTTCGCGAGCGCCCCGCGGCGCAGCATCACCGGGCGCTGGAAGACCATCGCCTCGGCCCCCCGCGGCCGCGGCGCGCCGGCCCACGTGATCGAGCCCGTGGAGGGGACGAGCCCGTGGAGCGCGCGCAGGAGCGAGGTCTTGCCGGACCCATTGGGTCCCAGGATCACGGTGCGCCGGCCCGGGTCGAGCCGGAACGACACGCCGGAGAGCACCTGGCGCTCGCCCAGGCGGACACCGAGCCCCCGGACCTCGAGCGGCATCACGTCGCGGGCGGCGGCGCTAGCCATGGCGGACGGCGCTCCATTCCCGGAGCGCGAATGCGGCGGCGTTCAAGCCCAGCACGATCGCGAGGAGGACCACGCCCAGGGCGAGTGCCAGCGGGAGCTCGCCTTCCGCCGTCTTCAGCGCGATCGCGGTCGTCATGACGCGGGTCACGCCGTCGACGTTGCCGCCCACGATCATCACGGCGCCCACCTCGGAGAAAGCGCGCCCCAGGCCCGCGAGCGCTACCGTGAAGAGCGAGAGACGCGTGTCCCAGAGGAGGGTCGCCACCGCGCGCGCCGGGCGCACGTTGAGGGAGGTGAGCTGCTCGCGGTAGTCGTTCCAGGCGTCCTCGACCGTCTGGCGCGCGAGGGCGGCCACCATGGGGATCACGAGGAGCGTCTGCGCGATCACGATCGCGGGCGGCGTGAAGAGGATGCCCAGGTCGCCCAACGGGCCCGCGCGCGAGAGGAGCAGGTAGACGAGCAGGCCCACGACGACCGAGGGGAGGCCCAGGAGCGCGTTCATCACGACGATCGTCGCGCGCCGGCCCGGGAAGCGCGCCACCGCGACGATCGCCCCGAGGGGGAGACCCACGGCGCAGGCGAGCGCCGCGGAGGAAAGGCTCACCGCGAGGGAGAGGGCCACGATCCGGACGAACTCCGCGTCCGCGTGGGCGACCAGGCGGAAGGCGAGCTCCAGGCTGGCAAAAATTTCGGCCATCGGGAATTTTTGCAAATTTCGGGAAAACACGCAAATTCGCGCCCGCATCGCCGTAGAATCGGGCCATGGACGGGAAGGCTTCCCCGGAGCGGCCCGCGGCGGCGCTCCTCAACGTGCGCGAGCTGGCCGGATGGCTGCGCCTGAAGGAGCGGAAGGTCTACGACCTGGTCGCCCGCGGCGAGATTCCCCATACGCGCGCGGGTGCGAAGATCCTCTTCGCCCCTCCGGAGGTGGAGCGCTGGCTCGCCGCCCGGGCGGCCGGCGCGGGGGCGCGGGCGGCGGCGCCGCCCACGATCGCGGGGAGCCACGACCCGCTCCTCGAATGGGCCGTGCGCGAAGCGCGCTGCGGCCTCGCGCTCCTCACCCAGGGAAGCCGCGACGGGCTCGCGCGGCTGGCGGCGGGCGAAGCGTGCGCGGCGCTCCTCCACCTCCCGCATGCCGACCTCGCGGACTTCAACCGCGAGGCGGCGGAGGAGACGCTGCGGGGGCACGACGTGGCGCTGGTCGAGTGGGCGCGCCGCGAGCAGGGGCTCCTCGTCGCGCGGGGAAACCCGAAGGGGCTCGCCGCGGTCGGGCAGCTCGCGCGCCGCGGCGTGCGCGTGGTGCTGCGCCAGCCCGGGAGCGGGAGCCGCGAGCTCCTCGAGCGCCTCCTCGCGCGCGACGGCGTGAGGCCCCAGTCCCTCGCGGCAGCGCGGGACACGGCGTCGACGGAAAGCGACCTCGCCTCCGCCATCGCGGCCGGCCACGCGGACGCGGGTTTCGGCGCGCGCGCCGCGGCCCGCCTCTTCAACCTGGACTTCGTCCCGCTCGCGGTGGAGCGCCTCGACCTCGCGGTCTCGCGGGCGCGCTGGTTCGATCCCCCGCTGCAGTCGCTATGGCGGTTCGCGCGCTCGCGACGCTTCGCCGCGCACGCCCGGTCGCTCACCGGCTACGAGCTCGCGCACGCGGGCGAGGTGAGCTGGAACGATCAGGCGTAGCCCACGCTCCGACGGTCGATCGCGATCGCCTTCACGAGCGCGAAGACGCGCTTTCCGGCGGCGAGCTCCAGGCGCTCCGCGGACTCGCGCGTGATGCGCGCGGCGAGCGGCGTGGGCCCCACGCGCAGCGCCACCTCCACGATCGCGCCGAATTCCCCGCCGATGCCCTCCACGGTCGCCTCGAGCACGTTCTGGAAGCTCGCCGCGCGCGGGCGCTCGAGTGCCAGCGCCACGTCGCGCGAGCGGATGCGCGCGCGCACGGGCTCCCCCGGGAGCGCGTCCACGTTCGGGACGACCAGCTCCCCGCCGTCGAAGGCGAGCGTGGTGAGCCCGTACTTCTCGTCGTGCCGGGCGACTCGCGCGTCGATCACCGCGCCCGCCTCGAAGCGGCCCGTGTGCGGCTTGAGATCCGCGCGGCTGAGGATTTCGGCCACGTCGCCCTCGGCGAGCGTGCGGCCGTCCGAGACCAGCACCAGCCGGTCCGCGAGGCGCGTCACCTCCTCCACCGCGTGGCTCACGTACACCATCGGAAGCCGCAGGTTGTCGCGCAGGAGCTCGATGTAGCCCAGGATCTCGGCCTTCCGCGGCGCGTCGAGCGCGGCGAGCGGCTCGTCCAGGAGGAGAAGGCGCGGGCTCGCGAGCAGCGTGCGGCCGAGGGCCACGCGCTGCTTCTCGCCGCCGGAAAGCGTGGCGGGCCTGCGCTCGAGCAGGGGGGCGAGGCCCAGGAGCGAGAGCACGCGCTCGCGGTCCACGAAGCGCTCGGCGGCGGGCGTGAGGCGCTCGCCGTAGGCGAGGTTCCCGCGGACCGAAAGGTGCGGAAAGAGGAGCGCGTCCTGGAAGACGCAGCCCACGCGCCGGGCCTCGGGCGTGAGGTCGATGTCGCGCCCGGCATCGAAGAGCGTGCGGCCCCCCACGCGGATGTGGCCCGCGTCCGGCCGCAGGAGCCCGGCGATCGCCTCGACGATCGTGCTCTTGCCCGAGCCGCTGCGTCCGAAGAGCGCCACGATCGGCGCGTCGCTGCGGAAGGCACCCTCCAGCCGGAAGGCGCCCCGGCGCACGCGGATGTCGACCTCAAGCATCGCGCGCGGCTCCCGGACGGCGGCGCACGAGCCACTCGGAGACGGCGAGCGCCGCGAGCGAGAGGATCACCGAGAGGATCGACAGGCGCAGCGCATGGCCCTCGGCGCCGGGGACCTGCGTGTACGCGTAGATGGCGAGGGGGAGCGTCTCCGTCTCGCCGGGGATGCTCGCGACGAACGTGATGGTCGCGCCGAACTCGCCCAGCGAGCGCGCGAATCCCAGGAGGGCCCCCGTCACGATGCCCGGCCACGCGAGCGGGAGCGTGAGGGTCGCGAAGACCCGCCACGGACGCGCGCCCAGCGTGCGGCCCGCCGCCTCGATCCGCGGATCGATCGCCTCCATCGAAAGGCGCACGGCGCGCACGACGAGCGGGAAGCTCATCACCGCCGCCGCCAACGCGGCGCCGGTCCAGCGGAAGGCGAAGACCACGCCCACGGATGCGAGCGCCGGGCCCAGGACGCCGTTGCCGCCCAGCACGACCAGCAGCAGGTAGCCCACGACCACCGGCGGCAGCACGAGCGGCAGGTGCACGAGCGCGTCGAGCGCGGTCTTCCCGGGAAAGTCGCGCCGCGCGAGGAGCCATGCGACCGCGATCGCCACGGGGAGGCTCGCGGCGACGCTCGCGAGCGCCACCTCGAGACTGAGGACGACGATCCCGAGCTCTTCGCCGGAAAGCATCGCTACGGAAAGCGGAAGCCGTGGCGCGCCCAGACGGTGCGCGCGGGCGGGGAGGCGGCGTATTCGGCGAAGGCGCGGGCCTCGGGGCCCGCCCCATCGAGGAGCGCCATGCCGTAGACGATCGGCGGGTGGCTCGCCTCGGGAAACGTCGCGACCACCTTCACGCGCGGCTCGGCAAGGGCGTCCGTGCGGTACACGATGCCCAGGGGCGCTTCGCCGCGCGCGACGAGCGCCAACGCCGCGCGCACGTCCCCCGCCGGGGCGAGCCGCGGCTGGACGCCCTTCCAGGCGCCCAGGCTTTCCAGGGCCGCGCGGGCGTAGCGTCCCGCGGGGACGGCGCGCGGATCGGCCACCGCGAGGCGTCCGCCGGCGAGGGCGCGCGCGAGGTCGAAGCCCGGCGCGATCCGGACCTCCACGCGGCTCGCGGCGGGCGCGATGAGCACGAGGTCGTTGGCGAGGAGCCGCACGGGCGGCGCGGCGAGGTGCCGGCGGCGGGCGAGCCAGTCGATCCAGTCCAGGTCCGCGGAGAGGAAGAGCTGCGCGGGGGCGCCGGCGTCCGCCTGGCGCGCGAGCGCGGAGCTCGCGCCGTAGGCGATCCGGGGCGCCTCATGGCCCGCCGCGCGCCACGCGCCCGCCACGTCGTCCAGGGATTCCTTGAGGCTCGCCGCGGCGAAGACGACGAAGCCCGCCGCCAGCGCCGCGGAAGGAAGCGCGGCCAGGAGCGCCGCGGCGAACGCGGCGAGAAGCCTCAGGACTTCGCGTCCGCGAGGAGCTTCTGGAGCTCGCCCGACTGGTACATCTCCCGCATGATGTCGCAGCCGCCCACGAACTCGCCCTTCACGTAGAGCTGCGGGATCGTGGGCCAGTTCGCGTACTGCTTGATGCCCTCGCGGATCTCCTGGTCCTGCAGGACGTCCACGGTGAAGATGTCCTGGACCCCGCTCATCTTGAGGAGCTGGGTCGCGGTGGCGGAGAACCCGCACATCGGCTGCTGCGGCGAGCCTTTCATGTAGAGGACGACGGGATGGCCCGTCACCTGCGCGCGGATCTTTTCCTGGGCTGACATAAGTGCCTCCTGGGGTGAGTCGCTCATTTTAAGTGACCGCCGGCCACGCGCGGGATACCGGCGAGGTCGGGAATGGAAAGGCGCCCGGCGAACCCGGCATCCGACAGGATGCGCCCTGCGGCTTCGGCCTGGTCGTAGCCGTGCTCGAAGAGGAGGGTGCCGCCCGGGACGAGGTGCACGCGCGCCCCGGAAACGATCGCGCGGATCGAATCCAGCCCATCCGCGCTCCCGTCGGTGAGGGCGTGGTCCGGCTCGAAGCGCAGGTCGCCCCGGGCGAGGTGCGCGTCGCCGGCGGCGACGTAGGGGGGGTTCGCCACGATGAGGTCGAAGCGCCGCCCCGGGACGGCGGCGTACCACGAGCCCTGGGCCCACGCGATCCGCGCCTCGCAGCCGTGCGCCCGGGCGTTGGCGCGCGCGGTCTCCAACGCTTCGCCGTTCAGGTCGGTGGCGACGATGCGGGCGTCCGGGCGCTCGCAGGCGAGCGTCACGGCGATGGCGCCGCTGCCGGTGCCGAGGTCGAGGATGTCGACTGGATCCCCGTCGCCACGGGGATGACGAACCCGTGCCAGCGCCGCCTCCACCAGCGTCTCGGTCTCGGGCCGCGGGATCAGCACCTCCGGCCCCACCGCGAAGTCGCGGCCGAAGAACTCGCGGCGCCCGAGGAGGTAGGCGACGGGCTGTCCCATCGCGCGCCGGGCGACCAGCATGTCCACCTGCGCATCCTCGGTCTCCGTGAGGATGCGCATCGGGTTGGCGAGCACCCACGCGCGGTCCACGCCCAGCACGTGCGCCATCAGCACCTGCGCGTCGATGCGGTCGATCGCGACGAACGCTTCCTCGAGGGCCGCCTTCACCGTGTGCATCGCGTCCTCAGGCGGAACGGGCGAGGCCCGCGAGCTGCTCGGCCTGGTGTTCGCGCGCGAGCGCCGAGGTGATCTCCTCGAGGTCGCCGTCCATGATCGCGTCGATCCGGTGGAGCGTGAGGTTGATGCGGTGGTCCGTCACGCGTCCCTGCGGGAAGTTGTAGGTGCGGATGCGGTCCGAGCGGTCCCCGGTGCCCACCAGGCTCTTCCGCTCGGAGGCCTCCTTCGCCTGCTGCTCGCGCATCTGCTTGTCCTTGATGCGGGCCGCGAGCACCCGCCACGCCTGCTCGCGGTTCTTGTGCTGGCTCCTCGCGTCCTGGCACTCGACCACGATCCC
>Ga0207695_10006827_pt1 | contig 14699 bp, 19 predicted proteins | sample KBSC54metaG_FD_184354 | JGI IMG/M metagenome (GOLD analysis project Ga0207695, IMG submission 184354) | Corn rhizosphere microbial communities from Kellogg Biological Station, Michigan, USA - KBS C5-4 metaG (SPAdes) (version 2) | ecosystem: Host-associated > Plants > Roots > Rhizosphere > Soil... | reverse complement strand
GATGGGTCCGGCCGCCAAGCTGAAGTTATACCACGAGGTGACGGTAGCAGCCGCCGACGAGCAATACTTCGAATACTACAATTGCCATCCCAAGACGGGTATGCTGCGAATCGCTGCTTCGATTGGATAACGTCCTAGGCAGCTTGCTTCGGCCTCCCGATCAAGGGTGAAGGATTTCCCGATAGCGCCTGGGTTGTCGGCAACCCTTCCATAACTTTTCTTGATCGTCGACGCGGGCTTACCTTATGAGATAGTCTGCCGCCCCTGCTGCAGCGGTAGATCGTCGCCCGATAACTACTATTATCGGTAGCCAATTGGCGCGCGCGGTGGTGGCATTTCAATCATGATGCCTGTCGGGGTGCTTGTGCCATTGGAATCGACCTGGACGACTTCCCATACCTTCGGTTGGTCCAAAGGCAATATGTGTTGTTCGAGTCGGTCGAGCCGCCGGGAGAGACCGCGGGCGTTCATTGGGCCAGCCCTTTGGCTAGGTCACGTTTCATACACGCCTGGCGGGCGCGCAAAATATGATCGGCGATTGTACGACATCCCGTGTGGTCTATTGGCGGCGAGGGTTCAGAGTGCTGGCCGCTTGCCTCCAGGCGACGCCGTCTCTGCTCTTGAATCATCTCAGCGACGCCGGGCCCCTTAGCGATAGTCGCAGCTGCTGTCTCCAGGCGGTGCAACCTTCTTATAATCGTTTTCATCGCGTTGGGCCCTCTACCTCAGTTGCGGCACCACGGTCTTGGCCGCGGGCCGCGCGAACGCCATTCAATCAGTTCGCCAAGTGTCTGCGTCCCATCGGAGTCTACAAAGACGATTTGCCATACCTTCGGCTCGTCCATTGGCATGGTCTGCCCTTCCAGTCGCTCTAATCTCCGATGGAGATTTCTAGTCATCGTGCACGCCTCTCCACGGGGAAGCTCTGGATGAAGTTTTCCAGGTCTTCTTCTCTCAACCCGTAATCGCCGCCATGGAGGTCTACGATTTCCATGAGATGCCCATTGGGCCACACGGTCCGGGAGCACGTCGCCTTCGAGAGATCAAACGGCTTGCCAGCGTGGCTGACGACTATCCGAAGTGGCTCGTCGAAGACTTTACGCTGGTGCCGTTCCAGCGTTTTGAGTCGCGCTTTCAGGTTCACCGGGAGCGCCCGCCCTTGGCTGAGTCGTTCGCCCGTTCCAGCTCTGTTAGGCGCGCCTCTAGATTTTCGGTTTCGATCGCCTTGGTGGCGTGGTTCAAGATGCTATCCGCAGATCGAACCTTCACGGCGGCCGGGGTGCTCGGATCCACCATCACTTTTCCCAACGTCGAAACGGCCGCAGTGGACATCTGGTGGAGCCGCCCAATCGCTTGCGAGTACACGGCCCACTTTGCAGCCCGGAAAGCAGCTTGGAACTCCGGGACCTGTAGCCAGCGCAAGAGTGTCTTGGGGGCGATGCCCACCGCCCGTGCTGCCTCTTCGGTATTGCGGTGCACGAGCAAGGCGGCGATCGCCTCTTCCTTCTTCCGCCCGAATTTTGCTCCGTGGCCGGTCATCTGAGGACATCTGAGGACATCTGCGTATCAGCCAGCATCATCGCCACCCGTTCGCCAAGGGTTCGATTTCCTTCAGAATCTGCTTGCTTTCCCCTCCGACCGGAGTGATCCATGTGACGCGGAAACACCGCCAATAAAGGAGAAAACATATGATTTCGACCGCAGAAGCACTTGAAATCGCCCTGGCCCCCGCTGCCGAGGCACCGAAAGCCACCCCAAAGGCCAGCCGTGCCAAACCGGCGCGCAACGTCGCGCCGAAGAAGGCCAAGTCGGGGAAGATGGCCAGCCCCGCGAAGAAAGCGCCCAAAGGCGCGAAGAAAGCCACCGGCGCCCGCGACGGCAGCAAGGCCGCCAAGATCCTCGATCTGCTGAAGCGCCCAGGCGGCGCAACCGCCAAGGAGCTGATGAAGGCGACCGGTTGGCAGCCGCATTCCGTGCGCGGGTTCCTGTCGGGCACCGTCTCGAAGAAGATGGGCCTGGCCGTTGTCTCGACTAAGGCCGCGGACGGCGAACGCACCTACTCGGTCAAAGCTTAGCGTCTTTGCCATTCTTCTTAGCCGCCGGGCCACGTTCCGGCGGCTTTTCTTCTTTCGATCTCCTCAAAGACGCCGTGGTCTGTGAAGTACTTGTGAATTGGGTCGATTCCTGCGCGCAGCAGTCGCTTCAATTCCGTGCCATCGATTTCGAGCGCACGCGCCCAAGCTGCCGCCAGGCTTTCGTGAGCTTGTTTTTCAACTCCGCGTAGACGCAGGAACAACATGACTTTCCCTATAACTCTCGCTTTACTGGCTTCCTCGTCGGGCCGTTCGCTATGCTTGCGTGCTCGGGCGTCCGCTTCCTCCAGTTGCTGCAATCGTTTGTAGAGTGTTTGCCGCACCGAGGTTACCCGCCTCTCTGAAGGATGCGAAGCTCCGCGTGCCAGTCCGACAGCGCCAGGCACAAGCCCTGCACGTCGGGATTGCCCGCCAGTAATTCGGTCTCGATGGCAGCAATCTCGCGGCGACACCTTTCGATTTCCTTTCACGTCGGTACTCCCGCGCGCTCTAGTTTGATCTCCTCGAACGTGCGGCCATCGCCGTCGAGGGTTGCCGCCTTGCCAGTTAGCGTTTGCCAGCGCGCGACCACCACGTCTGCGTACTTTGGATCCAGTTCCATTCCGTAACAGACGCGTTCGGTCAATTCCGCGGCCGCAAGCGTGGTTCCGCTGCCAAGAAACGGATCGTACACCAGCTCCCCGCGACGGAGGTGGTTCAGGATTGGGCGCCGCATCAGCTCGATTGGTTTCTGGGTCGGGTGGTCGTACTTATCTTCATCCGCACCACCCATGATGAACTTCGGCGACGGCGAATCCCAGATCGTAGAGTTTTCGCCGGCCTTGCCATACCAGGGGGCGTTCTTCTTTCGCACAAACCAACAAGGCTCGTGTTGAAACCAGTAGAGCGTCCGTGTGAGGACCGTTCTGCCTTTGTTCCAGATGATCTGCTGGTGGTGCAGGAAGCCGATGCGTAGCAGGCCGTCCAGGACTTCGCGAGTAAACTTGGATGCGTGCCAGACGTAAGCGGCCTCGAGGCTGGGAACCAGAGCGAAAGCGTCGGACCAGTCGGCGCGAGTATCACCCGAGATCGCCGTCTCTGTATGGCCAGCGGTGCGCTTCTTCATGTAACTCGCCTCGGCCGGGCCACAGCCATTCAGGCCGGCTCGGTCGCGCCACTCGGAGTCGAGCTCAATGCCATACGGTGGATCCGTCACCATCAGCCGCGGCTTGCGTTCGCCCAGAAGCTGGGCGACAGCTTCCGCACTGGTAGCGTCCGCACAGAGAACTCGGTGCGGTCCCAGCACCCACAGATCGCCTAAACGAGAGACAGGCGACTCAGGCAGCGGCGGGGCGGCGTTCGCGGCTTCCTCGTCTTCAAGCGCCAGCAAGCCATCGATCTCACCGGGATCGAACCCTGTGAGGCTGAGATCGAAGTCCGACTCCTGGATCTCCTGGAGTTCAAGAGCGAGTAACTCCTCGTCCCAATCTGCCCATGTCACTGAGCGATTCACCATCAGCCGGAAAGCTTTGACCTGCGCTGGCGTCCACTCGTCGCAGAGGATCACCGGGATCTCGGTGATACCGAGCTTGCGCGCTGCCTTCAGCCGGAGGTGACCATCGACGACTTCGCCATCGCTCCGAACCAGGCAGGGGATCTTGAAACCGAACTCGCGGATCGACGCGCACATGCGGTCCACCGCGGCATCGTTCTTCCTGGGATTGCGTGGGTATTCGACAAGCCGCTCGATGGGCCACAACTCTATATGTTGGGTGAGCAGTTGAGAACTCATATTCGCTTCTCTGGGCTGACCCGATTATAAAAGCTGGAGGATGTCCTGTAAAGCATTGTAAAAACAGATATTTATCTGTTGCTAAGGAGTGATCAGGCTTGCTATCCACTGGCGTCGAGCAACCTCTGGGCGGAGTCGGAGTGTCCCGACTGTCCCGAGCGGAGCGAGCCGACTGGGGACAACAGAAGCCAAGCATTCACGGACGTGTCCCGACTGTCCCGAGCTGTCCCGACTCTTTAGAAGCAGGGTCAGCTTCGCAGCATGGGTGCTTTGCCGCTGCGATGTAGCCCTCGGTTACGACATCCGCAACTACGGAACAGGCAAAACCGGTGCGGCAGCGACACCATTCTAGGTTCACAGGGAATATAATTTGGAACGAAATGCTCAGATGGAACGAAGAAACTAATATGGTGAATCGCTCCTCCACCCTAGTCCTGCTAGTTATTCTTGGATTGTTGCCTCGCGGATCGATGGTTTTCGCGCAGACCTCGACATTCGAGGTCGCTTCCGTTAAGATCCATCAAGGCGGCGGGGGTACGACTCGCGAGATCAAGCCGGGCACGATGCGCTACCTGAACATCACGCTGGGAGAGTTCATCATGATGGCTTACGGCGTGAAGCGTTATCAGATCACCGGGCCGGACTGGGCAGTTAACAACGCGAGTTCAGACCGATATGACATCGTTGCTAAGGCCGCTCGGGACGATCCTCCAGGCCAGATGCGGCAAATGATTGGACCTTTGCTGTCGGAGCGCTTCAGGCTCCAGTTTCATCGTGAGACGCGAGAACTACCAGTTTTTGCGCTTATTGTCGCGAAGGGCGGCCCTAAATTCAAAGAAGGCGATGGTGGCGAATCCAGCGCGTACCCGGACGGCAGCGGAGGCATTTCGTTCAAGAATTATCCGATGGACGCCCTTGCGACTCTCCTTTCCAACATCCTCGCCGTGGGCCGCGCGGTCGTGGACCGCACCGGATTGAGCGGCAAGTACACGTTCGCGGCGAACTTGTCGGACGCCGCTCCTGGCGCATCCATCGGCGACATCAAGAAGAGTATTGGTGCGGATGTTGATCCGGTGTCATCACCAGTTCTCTCAAATTTGCAGCTACAGCTCGGACTGAAGCTCGATGCTGTGAAGGTGCCGATGGAAATGATCGTGATCGATCATGCCGAGAAAACTCCTACGGAAGATTAACGGCAAAACCGGGCGGACGGTGCGCACTGTCCAGAACCAAAGAAACCCATATTGCGTGGTACTGGTGCGCACCATCGTGAAATAGCATCCCCACAAAAGTCCCCACACTAGGCCGTTATGAGGGATTTTTGGGGGAGCCCAACGGGTGCAAGTGTTTGAAAATTTTGGCTCCTCGGGTAGGACTCGAACCTACAACCCTTCGGTTAACAGCCGAATGCTCTACCATTGAGCTACCGAGGAGCAAGTTGGGCGGGCAGGCTTCATTTTACACCAGCCCAACGCTTCCGGCTACTGTTCGGCCAGAATATCTATGCCTGCGTTAGAATAAAGGAACTGCCTTCTGGCGGCTCCAAAACCCACCCAAGGTTGCAGTTCGTGGCGAATCATGTTCGATAACCTCAGTGATAAACTCCAGCGGGTCTTTAAGAACCTGCGCGGCGAGGGGAAACTCTCGGCCGAAAACATGGAGGTGGCCCTCAAAGAGATCCGCCTGGCTCTGCTCGAAGCCGACGTACACTTTAAGGTCGCCAAGCAGTTCATCGAGGCCGTCAAGGAAAAAGCCATGGGCGAGGAGGTGCTTACCGCCCTCTCCCCTACCCAGCAGGTGGTCAAAATCGTCCGCGATGAGATGGTCAAGATGCTGGGCCAGCATCAGGCCCGCCTGCGGACCGCCAACGAGCCGCCCAGTATATATATGATCGTCGGCCTGCAAGGCTCCGGGAAGACGACTTCTTCAGGAAAGCTCGCGCGCTGGCTCTCCAAGAACGGCCATTCCCCCCTCCTGGTTTCTGTCGACGTCTACCGGCCCGCAGCCCGTAAGCAGTTGAGCGTCCTCGCCCGCGATCTGAAGCTTCCGGTCTACGAGGGTGCGCCCGACGAAACCAAGCCCGCCGAGTTGGCTCGTGGCGCGCGCAAGGAAGCTGTGCAGACCGGCCGCGATGTGATCATCGTCGATACCGCCGGCCGCCTGCACATTGACGAAGATCTCATGACCGAGCTCACGGATCTTAAAGAGCAGCTCAATCCGGTCGAAATTCTGTTCGTCGCCGATGCGATGACGGGCCAGGATGCCGTGAAATCGGCCGACGAGTTCCACAGGCGCCTGGGCATTACCGGCGTGATCCTCACCAAGATGGACGGCGATGCTCGCGGCGGCGCGGCCCTGTCTATTCGCGCCGTAACCGGCCAGCCGCTCAAATTCGTCGGCGTCGGTGAAAAATCGGACGCTTTTGAGCCGTTTCATCCCGACCGCGTCGCCCAGCGCATTCTGGGCATGGGCGATATGCTCAGCCTGATTGAGAAGGTCGAAGAGACCTACGGTCAAAAAGAGCAGGAAGAGATGCAGCGCAAGCTCATTGAGGATGAGTTCTCGCTGGGCGATTTCCGGGATCAGATGAAGCAGTTGCGCAAACTGGGTCCCCTCGAATCGATTCTGGGGATGATGCCCCAGTTGGGTCCGCTCAAGGATTTGAAAAACGCCAAGATTGACGAGAAAGAAATTACCCGTCTGGTGGCCATCGTCGATTCCATGACCGCCCGCGAGCGCAATAATCACATGATCATCAACGGGGCCCGCCGCAGGCGCATCGCCAAGGGCTCGGGCACCTCGGTTCAGGAAGTTAACAATCTGCTCAAGCAGTACGCGCAGATGCGCAAGATGATGAAAAGCTTTACGGGCGGTGGATTCCTGGGCAAGAAGCTCGGGAAGCTCAAATTGCCCATGGGCTTCGGCTCATAAGATAATAAAAGATCCGACAGATACATAGGATGGAGTTACCAGCATGCTGATGATTCGTTTGGCGCGATTCGGCGCGAAGAAGAAGCCGACCTATCGCGTAGTGGTGATCGACAAAGAGCGGGCCCGGGATAGTACCGCCCTGGAAGTGGTGGGCACTTACAATCCCATTTCCAAACCCAAGGTCGTGAATCTCAACCATGAGCGCATTGCGCATTGGATGAAGAACGGAGCCCGCCCGTCTGATACGGTAGCCCGCCTGATCCGGGTGTATCCATCGGTTCCGGCAGCCTAGTTTCCACCCTAGGCGCGGTTTTGGCAGGCAAGTGCTAGAATCGATCCAAGCAGGAGGGTGAAAACGGGTGAAAGATCTAGTAACGGATATCGCCAAAGCTCTAGTTGATATTCCTGATGAAGTGACGGTTCGCGAAGTGGAAGGCGAGCAGGTTACCGTGCTGGAATTGCGCGTCGCACCGACCGATTTGGGTAAGGTGATCGGCAAGCAGGGCCGAACAGCGCGTTCTATCAGAACACTGCTGGGAGCCGCGGGTATGAAATTGAACCGGCGCTTCACTCTGGAGATTCTGGAATAGTTTTTCTTGGATGACGTAAATTGGGTTGCGGTTGGCCGCATCTTGCGCGAACGTGGGCGAATCGGTGAAGTGACCGCCGAGATCTACAGCTCACAGCCCGGTCGCGCGGAGAAGTTGAAGGACGTGATGCTGGGCTTAGGCGGGCGGAGACTGCCCGTTCAGGTGGAACGGCTCTGGTATCACAATGGCCGGCCGGTGTTTAAGTTCTACGGGATCGATTCGATCTCGGACGCCGAGATCTGGCGCGGGGCCGAGTTATTAGCTCCCGAAAGCGAGCGAGCGCGTCCCGAGCCCGGGGAGTATTCCCACGCCGACTTGATCGGTTGCGAAGTGCGAACCTTTCCGGCGGAGCAGCCGCTGGGAATCGTTCGCGGGATTGAGGATTACGGCAGCCAGACTCTTCTCTCGGTAGAGAAATACGCCGAGAAGACTGCCCGTGGGGAAATGTTGATCCCCTTCGTGAACGCTATTTGTCGTGAGATCGATGTTGCCCGGAAAGTCATTCGGGTGCAATTGCCCGAGGGCTTGGCCGACCTGTAAAGAGACGCGTTGTGATGACGTTTCATGTCGTGACGATTTTTCCCGAGTTTTTTCGCGGGCCGTTCGAGCATGGCGTGATCGAGCGGGCGCGGCGAACCGGATTGATTGAGATCCGGGTGCACGACCTAAGGACCTGGACGCTGGACCGGCACCGGACTGTTGATGACCGGCCGTTCGGCGGCGGCGAAGGTATGGTGCTGAAGCCCGGACCGATTTTTGAGGCCGTGGAATCGATCTGGCCGGATCGGGTTGCCGGGGACCGGCAGCGAAAAGTCGTTCTGCTGTCGGCTCAGGGCCGGAAGTTTGATCAGTCCGTGGCTCGCGAATTTGCGGACCTGAACGAGTTGCTGTTCATCTGCGGGCGGTACGAAGGCGTGGATGAGCGGGTAGCGGAACATCTGGCCGATGAGGAAATATCGGTTGGTGATTTCGTGTTGAGCGGCGGGGAACTGCCCGCGGCGATGGTGATCGACGTGGTGGCGCGCTTAAAAGAAGGCGTGCTGGGAAATAGCGATTCGGCGATATACGAGTCGTTCGGAGCGGACGGCTTGCTGGATTGCCCGCAGTATACGCGGCCGGCGGAATTTCGGGGCTGGAAGGCTCCAGAAGTGCTCCTGGGCGGGAATCATGAACAGATCCGCCAGTGGCGGCTGCAGGCGGCGCGTGAAAAGACCGCTCGCCAACGGCCGGATTTATTGAGAACCTAGGGCGGGCCGTCCGCCGCCTGTATGTGAGAGTATTGAAGGGGAATCCTACTATGGAAAACGCAATCTTGACGAAGATCACGGCTCGCAACTTGAGAAGCGGCCACCCCGAGTTTCGCCCCGGTGATACCATCCGGGTGCACGTAAAGATCAAGGAAGGAGATAAGGAGCGGCTGCAGGCGTTCGAGGGCACCGTTATCGCCGAAAACAACAAGGGTGTGAGCCGGACCATTACGGTCCGCAAAGTCAGTTTCGGCCAGGGCGTCGAGCGTATTTTCCCGCTGCACGCCCCCGTGGTGGATCACATTGAGGTGGTGCGCACCGGGCGTGTTCGCCGCGCCAAGCTGTATTACCTGCGGGGCTTGAAGGGAAAGGCTGCCCGCTTGCGGGAACGCGAGTAATTCTCTCGGCGAAATCATGCCGACCAGCCGTCATGAGCGTGCCTTCCGGCGCGCTGGATACCGGGCCATCGCAGGGCTGGACGAAGTCGGCCGCGGAGCGCTGTTTGGACCGGTCTTCGCCGCGGCGGTGATCCTCGATCCTGACAAGCAGATCCGTGGCCTGGACGATAGCAAGCAGCTTACGCCGGAACGGCGGGAGATCCTGGCCCATCGAATTCGGGAGCGCGCCCAGTGCTGGGCCGTGGCCGCCGCGGACGCCTTCGAAATCGACCACTGGAACATCCTGCAAGCCTCCCGTCTGGCCATGGGCCGCGCCATAGAACGCTTACCTCAGTGCGACTGCCTGCTGGTGGATGCCGTCCACCTGGATCTGCCCCTGCCGCAAAAAGCTCTGATCCATGGCGATGCGCTGTGCTTTTCGATCGCCGCGGCTTCGATCCTGGCCAAGGTCGCCAGGGATGCCGCGCTGGAGGCTTGGGACGCGGTTTTCCCCCAGTACGGTTTCAAGGATAATAAAGGCTACGGCACGCCGGAGCACTTAGCCGCGCTGGAACGCCTGGGCCCCACCGCATTACACCGGTTCAGCTTTGAGCCTGTACGGAACGCAAGCCGCTACCAATCTCGTTACGAACCTTGGACGGGTTATCCGATCGCTCAACCCATTCCCCAGCAAGGCGAATTGTTCGCATGTCCCTGACACCGGAGCCGGCTCCGACTCCTGATTCCGGACCCTTTCCAGCCGTCGAAAACCGGCGGCCCCACCGACCCCCGCGCCTTCTCCGCCTGGTCTTCGCCATTTTCACCTTCGAGATAGGCCTGTTCCTGACCGTTTTCCCCTGGGTGGATATCTGGAGCCTGAACTACTTTTCAGGATGGCTCCCCGCGCTCGAGAATCTGTGGGATGAACCCTACTTCCGGGGCGCCATCACGGGCTTGGGCCTCGTGAATATTTACGTTGCGTGTGCCGAAGTCCTACGTCTCTTTCGGCGTTCTGAATAAACCCCTATAAATCAGTATTTTAAAGCTGCAGATCGCACCTTGCATCTGCAGCTTCTCAGCGTTTCCCCTTAAAGGGACTAGGGGAAACCCCTATTGACCCAAACTAAAGTACGGCCTACTATCTAAGGGAAAGCTCTTAGCAGCATGCGCCAGGGTGTCTTAAAGCTCTGTGTATGCGAATAGAAAGGTGCAGCAAATGACAAAGTTTCGTACTGCGGTATTACTCTGTGGTACAATCTGCGCAGTAATTGTTTTGGCGCTGATGATCAGCGCCGTAACGTATGGAAGCAGCTCACAACTGCTCTCGCATGGGCCGATGCCTCCGCCTCCCGGCGGCGGTGATGACGGCGGAAACATTATTGGACATGGGCCGATGCCTCCACCTCCTGGTGGTGGCGATGATGGCGGAAACATTATTGGACATGGGCCGATGCCTCCACCTCCTGGTGGCGGCGATGACGGCGGGAACCTGCAGTTCGTTTAGTTCTAATTTCGAGAAGCGACCCTACTCCGGCTTCGTCGTGGGTGTTTCTGAGGTCGGAGAATGGGCTTGAACCAGATAGCCTTAGCCCTGGAGGCGGTCAGCATCGCCATCCAGGGCTTAGTTATTGCATTTCTGCTCCGAGGTTCCTTCCGGCGTTATCCTCTCCTCCTGGTTTATTGCATCCTGCAGCTTGCGGCCACAATCAGCGAAGAGTACGTATTTCGCGTTTTTGGAAATCTGACTGTCCTTTACCGCAGATTGTATTGGACCGATGAAGTCACGCTGGACCTGCTTTTATTCCTCATGGTGATCGTTCTCACCTCCCAGGCCCTGGAGGGCAGCAAGCTCCGGACGGGGATTAGCCGCCTGCTGGGGGCCGTTCTGGTCCTGGTGCTGGTGGTGCCGTTCGTGCTGTTCCGGGCCCGCCGGTTTAGCTCGCCTTGGTTCGACGGTGCCAGTCAACTGCTGAACTTCGGCGCTGCCATCATGAACCTGGGCTTGTGGACAGCGCTGATTGGAACCAAGAAGCGCGATCCTCAGCTTCTCACAGTTAGCGCCGGACTCGGTGTCGCCGTGACTGGCGCCGCGATCGCATACGGGCTCAGACGGTTTACGCCTCCTGAGAGCACGCCGCAGCATCTGGCGAATCTTTTCAAGACCATCACGTATCTGACCAGTGTGGCGATCTGGTGCTGGGCGTTCCGCCCGGCAACCCGGAAGAGCCCTGCTCCTCCCGCCACGGTCAGCGCGCCGACTGTTCCATCGTGAATCCCAGCCGGCGCGATCTTCTTAAGACGGTACTCCTCTCAGCCGTACCTCTTGGGGCGGGCCGCCCTTCCAAAAGAATCCTCATCGCCGGCGCGGGACTGGCCGGGCTCTCCGCGGCCTACGAACTTCTTCAGACCGGACACCAGGTCACAGTGCTCGACGCGCGTGATCGCCCCGGTGGCCGCGTACTGACGCTGCGGGATACCTTCGCCGACGGCCAGTACGCCGAAGCCGGAGCCGAAACCTTTGGCGAAACTCACAATTTCGTTCAGCACTATGTTCAGGCTTTGAATCTCACAACGATTCCCGCCTGGAATTATGGGAAGCTGACCTCGCTGATCTTGCGGGACGGCCGGCGCTCGCCGCCTACTTCCGAGCTGTCTCGCAAATATATTGAACCGGCCGTAAAGGAGATCGGAGATCCCCTCGCACCTGGTTGGCCTGCCGCGGGCTTGCTGCGGCAATTCGACGGCGTCTCGATGGCCGAATGGCTGCAAAGCCGGGGCGCCTCCCGGGACGAGATCGCGCTGCTGCGGGTGATGTACAGTGATTCGTGGGACAACGGGACCTCGCCGGATTCCGCGTTGTGCCTGCTGCGCGACGAAGCCATTGCGCGCAAGGGTGCGTCGTTCCGGATCCGCGGCGGTAATGACCAGCTCCCCAAGGCCCTAGCCCAGAGCCTCGGCGCCCGCGTCCATTACCGGGCCACGATCGAGCATATCCAGCAGGACCAGAAACGTGTGACGGTGACCGTGAATACCTCCGGCCGGCGCAGCCACATCTCTGCCGATTATTTGATCTGCGCAATTCCGTTCACAGTGCTGCGATCCATTCCCGTGGCGCCCGCCTTCAGCGAGGGCAAACAGCGTGCGATTCGCGAGTTGAGCTACAACTCGGTGACGCGGGTCTACGTTCAATCGCCGACCCGATCCTGGATCGCGGATGGGCTTTCGGGCTACGTCGCCACCGACCTTCCGATCGGAACGGTGTGGGACTGCACCGAAGGCCAGCCCGGTGCGCGTGGGATCCTGGAATGCTACACCTCAGGCCAGCGCGCCCGCGCCTTAGCGTCGTTTTCCGAGCCCCAACGGATCCGCACCGTGGTCGAGAATCTTCAAAAGGTATTCCCCGGCGCGAGCTATGAGAAGTCCGCGTCGGTGATCTGGGACGCCGATCCCCTGGCGAAGGGCGCCTTCGCGTGGTTCAAGCGCGACCAAATGTCGACGCTGCTGCCGCACATCGCGCGCCCCGAAGGCCGGATATTCTTCGCCGGCGAGCATACTTCGCCGTGGTTCGGCTGGATGCAGGGCGCGCTCGAATCCGGCAATCGCGCCGCTCGCGAAGTAAATGAAGCCTAGAACAGCCTGTTTTTAAACTATATCGTTGACAGGTATAGTTGTGATAAGTATACTTGTGTAGGTTAGATATGCCGATGCACGACACCGAACCAGATGCTTTGCTGCCGCTGCCGACGGCAGTTTTCCATATCCTGATCGCGCTAGCCGACCGCGACCGGCACGGCTACTCGATTATGCAGGACGTCGCGGCCCGCACCGGAGGAAAGGTTCGCCTTAGTGCGGGGACACTGTACAGTTCCATCCGCCGCATGCTGGAACAAGGACTGGTGGAGGAACTTGCGGATAGTCCGGATCCCGCGAGCACCGACGAGCGAAGGCGCTACTACCGGCTCTCACGCTTCGGAAAGCGAGTAGCGGGAGCGGAGGTCGAGCGCCTGAATACTTTGCTGCAGCAAGCCCGCGAAACCGGGCTTGTCCCAGGTGCCTAATGCGCTCCAACGCACTGTATAGAGCACTGCTCTACTGCTATCCCGCGGCGTTCCGGCATGAGTACGGGAGCCAGATGGTCCTTGCGTTTTCCGAGGAGCTGGAACACGCGCGACAAACAAAAGACCGGGCCGGCGCGGCGTCCATGTGGTTCCGCGCCGCTCTGGACGCACTGACGGTCGCGCCCAAGGAGCATTTCCACGTGATTCTTCAAGACCTGCGCTATGCGTTCCGGACGATGGCGGCCAGCCCAAGTTTCACCGCAGTCGCGGTCCTGTCGCTGGCCCTCGGCATCGGCGCCAACACCGCGATTTTCAGTCTGTGGAACAGCGCGATCCATGCGTCGCTTCCGGGCGTTGATAAACCCGAACAACTGGTGATTCTCTCCGATCCCGACGACCAAGGCATGTGGACCGGGCGATTGTCCGCTCGCGAAGACGGCGATCGGCCCTTCTTCACCTATGCTGAATTTCAGCAATTTCGAGATAACGGGAATGTCCTCTCCGCAGTGATGGCCACGGAAAGCAATTTCGATTCTTGGCAGGTGCGCGTCGGCGATGGTGAGTGGGAGCAAGCGCGCGGTCGCCTGGTGTCGGGTGGATTCTTTCAGGTGCTGGGAGTGAGCCCGGTTCTCGGTCACGTTTTCACCGCAGCTGACGATTCCGGAGACGCACCCTACGCGGTCATCAGCTACAGCTACTGGCAGCGCCGGTTCGGTGGCCGCCCGGATGTGCTCGGCAAGGCCCTGGGCATGCGGAAGACTACGCTCACCATCATCGGCATCGCTCCCCGCGGATTTTTCGGCGAGACCAGCGGCGAGCAGCCGGATATGTGGATCCCGCTTAGCATGCAGCCGAGCGTGCTTCCAGGCGTGGATCGCTTGCACGACAAGAGTCCTAAGAAGGTGATGTGGCTGCACGTGTTCGGAAGATTGAAGCCTGGAGTCACGCTGGCACAGGCGGAAGCTCAAATGAACTCTGCTTTCGAGGCAGGTCTCGAGTCGTTCTACAGTGGTGTCCTGACAGCGGAGAATCGGGCTGATTATCTGGATCAGCATATTCGCGTCCGGCCAGCAGCACGTGGAGCTTCGAGCGTGCGCACCCGATTTTCCCAGCCGCTCAGCGCGCTGCTAGCCGCAGTGGGCGTGCTACTGCTGATCGCGTGCGCCAACCTGGCGAATCTCCTGCTTGCGCGCGGGGCGGCGCGCAGATCGGAAATCGCGTTGCGACTGTCGCTCGGAGCGAGCCGTGGCCGGATCATCCGTCAAATGCTCACGGAAAGCCTGGCGCTCGCCATCATGGGAGGCTTGGCCGGTCTCGCCACAGCCTACCTTATTCATGCCGCTTTGGTGCGGCTGATGGACTTCCAGATGAGTTTCTCTCTGGATCCAATGGTGGCGGCCTTCGCTGTGGCCGCAACGCTCGGCTCAGCCCTGTTGTTCGGAGTTTTACCAGCTTGGCAGGTCACAACCATGGATGCCGGCGAGCCCCTAAAAGAGCACAGCCGCAGCGCCACGGGATCGATTGGTCGCATGGGTTGGGGCCGATTCCTGGTTAGCCTGCAGCTCGGCCTCTCCTTGCCTTTGTTGGTTGGCGCTGGATTGTTGGCGCGAACGCTCTACAACCTCCAGCGCG
>Ga0207695_10006822_pt1 | contig 14705 bp, 14 predicted proteins | sample KBSC54metaG_FD_184354 | JGI IMG/M metagenome (GOLD analysis project Ga0207695, IMG submission 184354) | Corn rhizosphere microbial communities from Kellogg Biological Station, Michigan, USA - KBS C5-4 metaG (SPAdes) (version 2) | ecosystem: Host-associated > Plants > Roots > Rhizosphere > Soil... | reverse complement strand
GGCCTGTCCGGCGCCGAACTGGTGGCGCAAATCACCGCCCTGGACGCAAGCCTGCGCGCGGCCCAGACCGCCTGGCAGACCGCCCAGGCGGAGCGCAACGAGGCCTCCAAGAAGATCGGCGCCGCCAAGGCCGCCAAGGACGAGGCCGAGGTGCAGCGGCTGATGGCGCAGGTCGAGGCCCTAAAGGCGAAGCTGGAGGCGCAGGGCGAGGCGGAGAGGGCCGCGGGCCAGGCCTTGAACGACCTCCTGGCCGGTCTGCCGAACATCCCCGCGCCCGACGTGCCGGCCGGCGCGGACGAGCACGCCAACGTCGAGGTGCGCCGCTGGGGCACGCCCTTCGCCATCGCCAGGGCGAAGGACCACTCGACCCTGGGGGAGGCCCTGGGGCTGCTGGATTTCGAGGCCGCCGCGCGGATGAGCGGCGCGCGCTTCGTGGTGCTCAAGGGCGAACTCGCCCGGCTGGAACGCGCGCTCGGTCAGTTCATGATCGACATCCAGACCCGGGAGAACGGCTACACCGAGGTCTCCCCGCCGCTGCTGGTGAACGACGCCTCGGCCTATGGCACCGACAAGCTGCCGAAGTTCGCCGACGACCTCTTCCGGACCACCGACGGCCGCTGGCTGATCCCGACCGCCGAGGTGCCCCTGACCAGCCTGGTGATGGGCCAGATCGTGGCCAGTGAGGAACTGCCGCTGCGCTACACGGCGCTGACGCCCTGCTTCCGCTCGGAGGCCGGCGCCTCGGGGCGCGACACTCGCGGCATGATCCGCCAGCACCAGTTCTACAAGTGCGAGCTCGTCTCGATCACCGCCCCCGAACAGTCGGAGGCCGAGCACGAGCGCATGGTCGAGTGCGCCGAGGCGATCCTTAGGCGCCTCGAACTGCCGTTCCGCACCATGCTGCTCTGCACTGGCGACATGGGGTTCGGGGCGAAGAAGACCTACGACCTGGAGGTTTGGCTTCCCAGCGAGGACCGCTACCGCGAGATCAGCTCCTGCTCGAACTGCGGGGATTTCCAGGCGAGGCGGATGGACGCCCGCACCAAGGCGGCCGGTGAGAAGGGCACGCGATTCGTCCACACCCTCAACGGCTCGGGCCTGGCGGTGGGCCGCACCCTGGTGGCGCTGATGGAGAACTACCAGGACGAGGACGGCCGAATCGCGATCCCGCAAGCGCTGCATCCCTACCTGCCTGGCCTGACCCACATCGGGGGCAAGCCCGCTTGAGGATCCTGCTCACCAACGACGACGGGATCCACGCCGAGGGGCTGACGGCGCTGGAGCGGATCGCGGCCCAGCTCTCCGACGACGTCTGGATCTGTGCGCCGGAGGCCGAGCGGTCGGGGGCCAGCCGGGCGCTGACGCTCACCGATCCGATCCGCGTGCGGCCCTATGGCGAGCGGCGGTTCTCCACCACCGGCACACCCACCGACTGCGTGATGCTGGGCCTGAGCGAACTCGTGACGGGGGCGAGGCCCGACCTGGTGCTCTCCGGCGTCAACCGCGGCGTGAACATCGCCGAGGACGTGACCATGTCCGGCACCGTCGCCGGCGCCATCGAGGCCATGGCCATGGGCGTGCCCGGCATCGCGCTCTCGCAAGGCGGCTTCTACGAAGGCGGGCGCGGCTACGACGCCGCCGAGGCCTTCGCGCCCGGCATCATCCGCCGGCTGATGGAGGTCGGCTGGCCGGCCGACGTGGTCATGAACCTCAACTTTCCGGGCGGACCGCCGGCGGCGATCAAAGAGGTCGAGGTGACCCGCCAGGGCTTCCGCGACGTACATATCCGCAACGCGGAAAAGCGCACCGACCTGCGCGGGCGGGACTACTACTGGGTCGGCTATCGGCAGGAACGGTCGAGCCCGGCGGAGGGCACCGACCTGCGGGCGATCTATGACGGGAAGATTTCGGTCACGCCGCTGCATATCGACCTCACGCACGGCGAGTCAGTGCACAAGCTGAAGGGTGTGCTGGGCGGGCCGCCGCCGAAGATGTGACGATGGCGAAGAAGAACGACGACACGGCCGAGACGCGGCTGGCCCGCCTGATCCTCGCCCTGCGCTCACAGGGGGTGAGCGATCCCGCCGTGCTGAGCGCCATCGAGACGACGCCGCGCGAATCGTTCACGCCTGACCTCTTCAAGGAACGGGCTTTCGAGGATTCGGCCCTGCCGATCGCCTGTGGCCAGACCATCAGCCAGCCGTTCATCGTCGGTCTGATGAGCCAGGCCCTGAAGGTCGACAAGCGCGACCGGGTGCTGGAGATCGGCACCGGGTCCGGCTACCAGACCACCATCCTCTCCAAGCTGGCGCGGCTGGTCTACACGGTGGAGCGCTACCGCACCCTCATGCGCGAGGCCGAGGCGCGCTTCAAGACGCTGGGCCTGACCAATGTCATCACCCGCTTCGGCGACGGCGGCGAGGGATGGCCAGAGCAGGCGCCGTTCGACCGCATTATGGTCACAGCCGCAGCGTCAGATGAGCCCAAGGCTCTGCTGAGCCAGCTCAAGCCCAACGGCGTCCTGGTGGCGCCGATCGGCAAGGGGCCGGTGCAGAGCCTTCGGCGCTATACTGGCGACGGCAAGGGGGGATTCGAAATCGAGGCGCTGATCGACGTGCGCTTCGTCCCCCTGCTCGACGGGGTGGCGAAGGAACTTTGACGAAGACGTGTGGGACCAGCCTGGGATTGCAGGTTGGCGGGCCGGGCCGGGTTAACCCATCATCAACCCCGACGCCCCGACAGAGTCCCATCCAAGAACCGGAGCGGCGATGACGCACTTCCTGCAGCGATCGGCCCTGATCTTCCTGGCGAGCACGGCGCTCTCCGCGACGCCCGCCCTGGCGCGCCCGGCGCATCATGGGGCCCACCACGGCGTCCACCACGGCAAGCGGCGCCCCGCGGCCGAGGCCGACCAGGCCGAGCGGGCGTCCTACACGGTGAAGAAAGGCGACACCCTCGCCACCATCGCCGACAAGCTCGACACCACCATCGAGGACCTGCGGGCCACCAACCACCTGCGCAAGCGCGCCGTCTTGCGCCCCGGGCAGGTGCTCAAAGGGCCGGTCGTGCTGAAGGCCGCAGGTTCCAAGGGCGGCGGGAAGACCTCCGGCAAGGCCGCCGCGGCCAGTTCCTACACGGTGGTCCACGGGGACACCCTGTTCGCCATCTCCCAGAAGCTGCACCTTTCGGTGGACGAGCTGCGCAGGGCCAACGGCCTGTCGGCGCGGGCGCAGATCCACGCCGGCCAGGAGCTGAAGCTGCCGGGCGGCGAGGAGGCGGTCGACGAAGCTCCCGCCAAGGGCAAGGGCTCGGCCAAGTCGCGCCGGGGCCGCAAGGGTGCGGCGGCCGAGGAGCCGTCGGAAGCCACCGGCCACGTCACCACCGTCCAGGCCCGCGGCGAGGTCTACAAGGCCCGCAAGGGCGACACGCTCGCCAAGATCGCCGACCGGCTCGACACCGACGTGGGCCAGCTGAAGCGCCTGAACCACATCAGGGGCAATACGGTGCGGGCCGGGCAGATCTACCGCGGCCCGAGCTTCGCCGAGCACGTCTACACCGCGGTCGCCGGCGATACGCTCGCCAGCATCGCCGAGCGGTTCGGGGTCAGCGTCGCGCGGCTGCGGGCTGAGAACGAGCTTTCCAAGCGCGCCTTCAGCGTGCGGCCGGGGCAGAAGGTCTACTTGCCGGACGGCTATCGCGACGCGGGGGGCGGCGAGGAGCGGCCTTCGCGCACCTATCCGCGGCCGGTCGAGCCCACCGGCCAGCTGCCGTCGCGGCCACAGCCCTACCAGCCCTCCGGCCAGACCCCGCGCCCCTACGTGCCGCCGAGCAGCCCGTCCAGCCCGGCGCCGACGTTCAGCGACACCCAGATCACGCAGATGGGCAAGGGCCGCTTCCAGTGGCCGCTGCGTGGTGAGATCCTCTCGGAATTCGGCCCCAAGACCGGCGGCCAGAACAACGCCGGGGTCAACATCCAGGCCAATGCGGGGGCGCCCGTCCACGCCGCCGCCGACGGCGAGGTGGTCTATGCAGGCGACCAGGTGCCGGGCTTCGGCAACCTCGTCCTGATCAAACACGCCGACGGCTGGTCCACGGCCTACGCGTACCTGTCGCACATCGACGTGAAGATGCAGCAGAAGGTCACCCAGGGTCAGCAGATCGGCCAGGCGGGCTCGACCGGCGGGGTGCCGGAGCCACAGCTGCACTTCGAGGTCCGCTACGCGCCCAATCCCACCGACCGCGCCGCCCCGGTCAACCCGAAGCTGGTGCTGCCGAACTGATTTTTCCTTCCCCCTTGTGGGGAGGGCGACTCGCGGAACGCGAGCGGGGTGGGGCGAAGCCCGAGCCCCACCCGTCTCGTCCTTCGGACGATCCACCCTCCCCACAAGGGGAAGTGAAAAGCGCTACAGCGGCAGGCTCTTGCCGAGCTCGCCGGCCAGGTCTCGGATGAACTGCCAGGCCACGCGGCCCGAACGCGCGCCGCGCAGTTGCGCCCACTGCAGGGCGCGGCGGTCGAGGTTGGCGGCTTTGAGGCCATAGCGCTTGGCATAGCCCTGGACAGCGGCCAGGTAGGTGGCCTGGTCCATGGGCGGGAAGCCGATCCACAGGCCGAAGCGGTCGGAGACGCTGACCTCTTCCTCGGCATCCTCGGCCGCGGCGATCAGGCCGCGGTCCTCGCCTTGGCCGCCTCTTTCCCCGTGGGACCTGGGCATCAGATGGCGGCGGTTCGAGGTGGCGGCGAAGAGCACGTTCTCCGGTGGCCCGGAGACGCCGCCCTCCAGCGCCGACTTCAGCGCCTTGGCGGCGGCCGCACCCTCCTCGAAGGAGAGGTCGTCGCAGAGCACCACGAACCGCTCGCCCCGCGCCCGCAGGATGTCGAAGAGGGCGGGGAGCGCGGTGACCTGGTCGCGGTCCACCTCCACCAGCTTCAGGCCGGGCGCGCCGGCCGCGACATGCATGAAAGCGGCCTTGGCGAGCGAGCTCTTGCCCGTGCCGCGCACACCCCAGAGGAGGGCGTGGTTGGAGGGGAGGCCGGCGGCGAACCGCTGAAGGTTCTCGACGAAGCGATCCTTCTGTCTCTCGACACCCACCAGGGCGTCCAGGGGCAGGGGATAGTCGGGCGCGGCATGGAAGGCGCCGCTGGCGGGGTCGTGGCGGAACAGCCGCGCGGCTGCGAAGTCGGGCTCGGCGGGGCCGGGCGGGGCCAGGCGCTCCAGGGCCTTCGCGATCCGGGCCAGGACGGGTTGCAGTTCGTGGGTCATCGCTGCGACGCTTAACCTGTGGCCGTTCCATTGCAAAACCGGGGCGCAGCGCATAGCTTCCGCCGACTTTGAGCGGGGGCCTTCCAAAGGCCGCCGCCGCACCCGTTTCCGGAGAGGCCATGTTCGCCACCCCAGCCTATGCCCAAGCCGTTGGCGGCGCCGCCGCCGGCGGCGGCCTCGAAGCCATGCTGCAGCCGCTGATCTTCTTCCTGCCGCTGATCCTGATCTTCTATTTCCTGATGATCCGGCCGCAATCGCAGCGGGCCAAGGCGCACCAGGCGATGCTGGCGGCGCTGAAGCGCGGCGACACGGTGATCCTGAACTCCGGCGTGCACGGCAAGATCGTGCGGGTGGAGGACACCACGATCGGCGTCGAGATCGCCACCGGAGTCACCGTCAAGGTCCGCAAGGCGATGGTCGCCGAGGTGGAAGCCCGCGGCGCGCCGGCGCCGGCCAACGATTCCAAGACCTGAAAGCTAGCCTCCCGCCATGATGAATCTCGCCCGCTGGAAGGTGATCCTCGTCCTTCTGGCGACGATCGTGGGCTTCCTGTTCACCCTGCCGAACCTGTTGCCGGCCAAGGTGCGCGACGGCCTCCCGGGCTTCATGCCGAAGAACACCCTGCATCTGGGCCTCGACCTGCAGGGCGGCTCCTACCTGCTCTACTCCGTCGACACGGTGGCGCTGCGCAACGAGCGGCTGACCAACATGGCCGAGGACATCCGCACCACCCTGCATGACAAGCAGATCGCCTTCACCGACCTGGCGGTGAACAACGGCGAGATCGGGCTTCGGGTCACCGATCCGGCCCAGGTGAACGATGCGGTGAACCTGCTTCGCCGCACGGTGGGCGCGCCCCTGGCCGGCGTGGCGGGTGGGCGCGACGTCACCGTCGCCACCCAGGCCGACCAGCGCCTGCGCGTCGCCTTCGTGCCGGAAGCCTTCGACGCCGAGGCCTCCAAGGCGGTGGAGCAGAACATCGAGGTGATCCGCCGCCGCGTCGACAAGACCGGCGCCAAGGAATTCAACCCGGTCCGCCAGGGCAAGGACCGCATCGTCATCGAGGCGGCCGGCGAGAACGATCCGGAGAAGATGAAGAGCCTGATCGGCCAGACCGCCAAGCTGACCTTCCAGATGGTCGACGAGACGGCCGATCCCGCGGAGGTGGCCGCGGGCCGCATCCCGCCGGGCGACGAGGTGGTGGTCTCCACCGACGGCATCGCGCCGAGCTATATCGTCAGCCGCCGCAAGCCGATCACCGGCGAGATGCTCACCGACGCCCAGCCGGGGTTCGACCAGCAGGGGGGCGGCGGGTCGCTGGTGCAGTTCCGCATGAACGGCCTGGGCGCGCGGCGCTTCGCCGACATCACCCGCCAGAACGTCGGCAAGCGCTTCGCCATCATCCTGGACAAGAAGGTGATCTCCGCTCCGGTGATCCAGGGCCCGATCCCGGGCGGCCAGGGCAACATCACCGGCCGCTTCACGCCAGAGAGCGCCAACGAGCTGTCGGTGCTGCTGCGCGCCGGCGCCTTGCCCGCGCCGATGAAGGTCGAGGAGCAGCGCACGGTGGGCGCCGAGCTGGGCGCCGACGCCGTGAAGGCCGGCACGACGTCGGCAGTGGTCGGCCTGGTGGCTACCATGATCTTCATGCTGCTGATCTACGGCTGGCTGTTCGGCGGCATCTCGCTGGTCGCGCTGGCGGTCAACGCCCTGATGATCATCGGGGCGATGAGCCTGACCCAGGCGACCCTGACGCTGCCTGGCATCGCCGGCCTGATCCTGACGCTGGCGGTGGCGGTGGACGCCAACGTACTGATCTATGAGCGGATGCGGGACGAACTGCGCGCCGGCCGCAGCCTGATCGCTTCCATGGAAGCCGGCTTCGGGCGCGCCTTCGGCACCATCTTCGACGCCAACATGACCCACATCTTCTCCGCCGCGATCATGTTCAGCCTGGGGTCGGGCCCGGTGAAGGGCTTTGCCTGGACCCTGCTGATCGGGGTGTTCACCACGGTGTTCTCGGCTGTCCTCGTCACCCAAGTGCTTCTCGCCTGGTGGTTCCGCGCCGCCCGGCCGAAGACGCTGCCGATCGCGTAGAAGGAAGCCAGCCCATGAAATTCTGGCCCCTGATCAAGGTCCTGCCGGTCCGCACCCACTTCCGCTTCGTGCGGCTCAGCCGGGTGTTCTCCGTACTGTCGATCGTCGCGGTGATCGGTTCGTTGTGGATCAGCCTCTATCCCTTCAAGCCGCCCTGCGGGGGACTGGCCTGCGGCATCGACTTCGAAGGCGGCACGGTGCTGGAGATCTCGACCGCGCCGAAGCCGGTCGACCTCGCCAAGGCCCGGGCCTCGCTCGAGGGTCTGGGCATCGGCGACGTGCAGGTGCAGGGCTTCGGCGCCCCGTCCTCGGCGCTGGTCCGCTTCCAGCAGGCGCCCGGCGGCGACGCCAGCGCGACGGTGACCAAGGTGCAGCAGCGACTGACCCAGTCCCTGGGCGCGGTGCGCTTCGTCCGCACCGACCTCGTGGGTCCGAAGATCTCCCAGGAGCTGTTCGGCAAGGGCCTGCTCGGCCTCGGCCTCGCGATCCTGGCGATGCTGCTCTACATCTGGTTCCGCTTCGAGCTGCAGTTCGGCCTGGGGGCCGTGGCCGCGCTGTTCCACGACGTGTTCCTGACCTTCGGCCTGATCGCCATCACCCGCATCGAGTTCGACCTGCGCGCGGTGGCGGCCATCCTGACCATCATCGGCTATTCGATGAACGACACCGTGGTGGTGTTCGACCGGTTCCGCGAGAACCTTCGCAAATACAAGCGCATGCCGCTGGGCGAGGTCATCGACATGTCGATCAACGAGATGATGACCCGGACCATCATAACCAGCATGACCGCGATCCTGGCGTTGGCGGCCCTGGCGGTCTTCGGCGGGCCGACCCTCTACGGGCTCTCGGTGATCATGCTGTTCGGAATCACCATCGGCACCTACTCCTCGATCTATATCGCCGCCCCGGTGATCATGCTCTGGGGCGTCAAGCGCGGCGGCGACGACGAGGAAGCCGTGCCGCTGAAACCGGCCACCGTCCGCTAGGCGGAGGGGGCCGTCCCATGGCCCGCGACGCGCCCTCCATCGACGCCTATGGCGACGGCGGCTTCCGGTTGTCGGGGCAATGGCATGCGGGCTCGCTGCTGATCGTCGGCGACCAGGCGCAGGCGTGGTCGGTGCGGATGCTCGCGGAGCTGACGGTGGAAAGCCTGGCGCCGGTGTTCGCCGCCGGCCGCGCCGAGGTGGAGTTCCTGTTGCTGGGGGTGGGCGTGCGCAACGCCCAGCCGCCGCGGGCGATCCGCGAGGCGCTGCTTACGGCCGGCATGGGGCTGGAATTCATGGATACCCCCTCCGCCGCCAGGCTCTACAACGTGCTGACCTCGGAAGGCCGCCGGCTGGCGCTGGCGCTGATCGCCGTCTGAATCGTTTCCGCCTGCGTCAAAACGACCTATACCTTGGCCTCAGGGTAGGAATCGCGAGGGCGAACAGATGGCCGGGCTACTTTCCAATCTCCGCAACACGCTGATCGTCAGCTTCATCATCGCGCTGATCATCGTCGCCGGGTACTACGTGCACAACCAGAGCGGGCCGGAGATCTTCTTCCAGGCCCTGTTCCGCTGGATGCACGTGCTGTTCGGCATCATGTGGATCGGATTGCTGTGGTATTTCAACTTCGTGCAGACCCGGAAGATGCCGGAGATTCCCGCCGAGCTGAAGCCGGCGATCTCCAAGTACATCGCGCCGGAGGCCATGTTCTGGTTCCGCTGGTCAGCGCTGTTCACGGTGCTGATGGGCCTGATCCTCGCCTACAACCGGGGTTATATCCTGCAGGCGCTCACCCTTGGGTTCACCGAGCATCCCATCGGCGTGGGCCACACCTTCATCGGCCTGGGCATGTGGCTGGGCATCATCATGATGATCAACGTCTGGGGCTTCATCTGGCCGGCGCAGAAGATCTCGCTCGGTCTTGTCGAAGCCGACGCAGACGCCAAGGCGGTCGCCGCGCGCAAGGGGATGATCTTCTCGCGGATCAACACCTTCCTATCGGTGCCTATGCTGGTCTGCATGACCATGAACCAGACGATCTTCGGCTGAAAATCGACTTCAATTCCGCTGCCGGGAAGGCCCGCCTTAACCGGCGGGCCTTTTCAATAGGGCCATGGACGACGAGACCGCCTCCGACCTGGACGCCCTGATCCGGCGCGTCGACCCGGACCGCTGGCTCTCCAGCCGGTTCATCGGGGCGCTGGACGCGCGCGCCGACGTGATCGCCGTCTACGCCTTCGACCACGAGCTTGCCCGGGCGCCGAAGGTGGCGTCCAACGCCCTGCTGGGCGAGATGCGGCTGACCTGGTGGCGTGAGGCGCTGGCGGAGATCTTCGAGGGCCGTCCCGTGCGCCATCACCCTGCCGCCCAGGCGCTGGCCCAGGCGGTGCAACGCCGCGGCCTCGACCGCGGCAGCCTGGAGACCATGATCGACGCGCGCTACCGCGAGCTCGATCCCGCGCCGATGGCCGAGGGCGAGCTCCTGGACTGGGCACGGGACACCGGGGGCCTCGCCGCGCAACTGGCCGCCAAGACGCTCGATCCGAAGTCCGACCCCAAGATGGCGCTGGCCGGCGGTTCGGCGTGGTCGCTCGGCAAGCGGCTGGCGGAAACCCCGGATCTGCGCCCGACCTTCCTGAAGGTGATCCACGCCGCGCGCAGCGCCTCGCAGGCGCTGAGCGTCGAGGCCTTTCCGGCGGTGGCCCACGCAGCCCTCGCCGGGCGGCCAGCCAGCAACGACTTCGCCCGCCGGCTGCGCCTGACCATCGCCGTGGCGCGGGGGAAGATCTAGGACCCTATTCGGCTGCGGCGAGCTCCGAGGCGCCGGCGATCCAGGCGTCGAGGTCGGCCAGGGCGCGCTCGCCCATCAGCCGTTTCTTGGCCCGGCCCCGTTCCTTGTGCGGCAGGCGCTTGCCGTCGGCGCCGTGGCGGGGCGGGTCCAGCGGCGGCAGCAGGCCGTAGTTGATGTTCATCGGCTGGAACGATCCTTTGCCGCCGTCCAGGTGCCCACCGGTGATGTGGCCGACCAGGGCGCCCAGGGCCGTGGTGGCCGGCGGCGGGACGGCGGGGCGGCCCAGGCGCTCGGCGGCGGCGAAACGGCCGGCGAGCAGGCCCACCGCGGCGCTTTCGACATAGCCTTCGACGCCGGTCACCTGGCCCGCGAACCGCAGCCGCGGATCGGCCTTCAGCCGCAGGGAGCCGTCCAGCAGGCGCGGGCTGTTCAGGAAGGTGTTGCGGTGCAGGCCGCCAAGCCGGGCGAACACCGCCTTTTCCAGGCCCGGGATCATCCGGAAGATCTCGGTCTGGGCGCCGTGCTTCAGCTTGGTCTGGAACCCCACCATGTTCCACAGGGTGCCGAGCGCATTGTCCTGGCGCAACTGCACCACCGCCCAGGCCTTGGTCTGCGGGTCGTGCTCGTTGGTCAGGCCCACCGGCTTCATCGGGCCGTGGCGCAGGGTCTCGCGGCCGCGCTCGGCCATCACCTCGATGGGCAGGCAGCCGTCGAAATATGGCACGTGCTCCCAGTCCTTGAACTCCGACTTCGGCCCCGCCAGCAGGGCGTCGACGAAGGCCTCGTACTGCGCCCTGTCCATCGGGCAGTTGATGTAGGCCGCTGCGTCGCCGCCCGGGCCTTCCTTGTCGTAGCGCGACTGGCGCCAGGCCACCCCCATGTCGATGCTCTCCAGGTGCACGATGGGGGCGATGGCGTCGAAGAACGAGAGTTCGCCCTCGCCGGTGAGCGCCAGGATCGCCGCGGAGAGGGCCGGCGAGGTGAGCGGGCCGGTGGCGACGATCACGCTGTCCCAGGCCGCAGGCGGCAGGCCGGCGACTTCTTCCCGGGCGATGGTGACGAGAGGATGCGCTTCCAGCCGCTCCGTGACCGCCGCGGCGAAGCCGTCGCGGTCGACGGCCAGCGCCCCGCCCGCCGGCACCTGGTGGGCGTCGCCCGCCGCCAGGATGATCGAATCCAGCCGGCGCATCTCGGCGTGCAGCAGGCCCACGGCGTTGCCCGTCCAGTCGTCCGCGCGGAAGGAGTTGGAGCAGACCAGTTCCGCCAGCCGGTCGGTCCGATGCGCGTCGGTGCCGCGCACCGGGCGCATCTCGTGCAGCACCACCGGGACGCCGGCCCGGGCGATCTGCCAGGCGGCTTCGGAGCCGGCGAGGCCGCCACCGATCACATGCACCGGCGAAAGCGCGCGAGGGGTCGTCATGCGTGGCTAACTAGCAACGATCCGGCGAGATCGCGAGCGGGGCCTTGCACGGCGCCGGGGCCAGCCCCACCCTTGCATCCAAAGGGGAGGCCGACTCGTTCCTACGATGTGGGGTCGGGCCTTAGGGACGGGAATGAACCGGTTTTCGGCGAGTGAAGCCGCTCTGGAGGGCTTCCGCCTGACGCGGGAAAGGCCTGCAACGATCCTCGCCTGGAGCGGCATCTACGCCGCCGGCATGCTGATCATCGGCGAGGTGATGCTGAGCAGCCTGGGCGCCGACGCCATCGCCATCCTGCGCAAGGGCCAGTTCTCGCAGGAGGACGCCCAGATCTTCGCCACCCAGCTCACCCATTCCATCCCGGCGTTCCTGATGGTGCTGTTGCTGGCGGTGATCCTGATCTCGATCATCACCGGGGGCATCTACCGCCTGGTGCTCAGGCCCGAGCAGCCGGGGTTCCTGCACCTGCGGCTGGGGGGCGACGAGCTGCGCCTGACCCTGGTCAACCTCATCCTGTTCGCCATCGGCCTCGTCTGCCTGATGGTGGGCTTCGTCGCCATCGCGGTGGCCGAGCAGGGCGGCTCGGCGGTGGGGTTCATCGTCGCCCCGCTGGTGGCGGTGCTGACCATCTGGGTGGGCGTCCGGCTGTCGCTGGCCACCCCCATGGCGTTCAAGGAGCGGCATATCTCACTGGCGGCCGCCTGGGAGCTGACCCGCCACCGCTTCTGGCCGATGTTCGGCATGATCGTGCTGTCGGTGATCTTCTACATCATGGTCTGGGTGCTGGTGACGGTGATCTGGTTCGCGGTCATGACGCTGGCCGGCGGACCGCAGGCGGTGAGCCAGGGCGGCACGCCGGTGGCCCTGATCGCCGGCGCGGCCGCCTTCGTGATCCAGATGCTGATCTCGGTGGTGCAGCTGGTGATGATCTACGCCCCCTTCGCGGTGGCCTACCAGCAGCTGCACGGCGACCAGCCCGCCAACCCGCTGCGAGTGCGGACTGAGCACGGCTAGGCCCTCGACCTCGCCCATGACCCCTTTCTCCGCCAGCGACGCGGCCCTGGAGGGCTTCCAGCTGATCCGCGCCCGATGGCGCCTCGTGCTGGGCTGGTGCCTGTTCTCGGTGCTGGGTTTCGTCAGCCTGCTGATCCTGGCCTTCTTCGCCATCGTCACCGCCACCCTGGCGGTCTCCACCAAGGACCAGGCCAGCACGGCCGGCGGCGTGATCGGCGGCCTGGTGCTGGGGCTGGGCGGGGCGGCCATCCAGTGGGTGGTGCTGGCGGCGCTCTACCGCATGGAGCTGCGGCCCAAGACGCCACCCGGCCTCTACTACCTGCGCCTCAGCCGCGACGAGGCCAGGCTGTTCGGGCTGTGGCTGACGCTGACCGCGCTGTTCGTCGCGATGATGACCGCGGGCTTCGTGGTCCTGCGCTGGCTGGGGCAGGTGAGCGGCGCGGCGGCCGGGGTGGCCACGGTGGCCTTCCTGGTGCTGGTGGCCTGGCTTTCCATCCGCACCAGCCTGGCGGGGCCGGCGAACTTCGCCACCGGCCGGTTCGGCCTGACCGACTCCTGGCGGCTGACCCGCGGCCGGGTCTGGCCGCTGCTGGGAATGATCCTGCTGGCGCTCTGCCTGCTGGCGCTGATCGCCATCGCCATCTTCATCGTCACCGCCGTGATCCAGGCGGCGATCGGCGGCTTCCACACGCTCGCGCCGGTCAGCCTGTCGGACCCGGAGGCGCTCGCCCAACGGCCGGGCGCCTATGTCTTCGCCCTGATCGCCGAACTGGTGATCGCGCCGCTCTACCTGGTGATCGCCCAGGCGCCGTTCCTGGCGGCCTACCGGGCGCTGGCGGCGTCCGTGGAGAACGTCGAAGAAGCCTAGGCGCTGGCGCTGGGCCGGGCCGTGGCGCGGTCGTGCCAGGCCTTGAGGTGCTCGTGCTCCGGCTCCAGCGGCAGGCCGATCCAGTCGGCGAAATCCACCGTGGTCAGCAGGCAGATGTCGGCCATGGTGAAGCGCTCGCCGGTGAGCCAGGTCTTCCCCTCGAGCTCGCGGTTCAGGTAGCGCTGGGCGCCCCTGTAGGTCTCGCGGTTGCTCTCCCCGAAGTCCTTGAACTGGGTCAGCAGGGCCGCCGTGCGCGGGTGGGCGTGGCGCCAGAAGTTGCCCACCGGCATCATCACGGTGAACTCGGTGCGGCGGACCCACATGTCCACCAGGGCCATCTCCACCGGCGTGGCGCCGAACATCGGCGGCTCGGGCTGGGTCTCGTCGAAGTAGCGGCAGATGGCCACCGTCTCGGCGATGACGGTCCCGTCGTCGAGCTCCAGGGCCGGCAACTGTCCCATGGAGTTCTTGGCGCGGAATTCCGGCGACTTGTGCTCCCGCTTCATCATGTCCACCCGGGTCTCGGGCAGGTCTATGCCCTTTTCCGCCAGGAAGATGCGCACGCGGCGCGGGTTCGGGGCGGGGTTCGGCGCGCCGTAGAGGATCAAGGTGGTCTCCCTGGAATATGCCCTCGGATTTGCCGGGGAGCCTGGCCTTGATCGTCGCCTCGGGATGGGCGCGCGTCCAGTCCCCATGACGGCCCTTGCGCCGCTGGGCGGACACCGCCTAAGTCGGCGCCGGTCGAAGCGGGGCGAAGGCGCGGATGTCACTGTTGAGTCTGCATTTCGCGGAGGTCATGGCGCGGCTGGAAGAGCGCGCCGCGGCGGGTCTCGCGCCTGGGGCGGTGTTCGAGGGCGTCGACGACGACCTCTTGGTGCTGATCGCCGGCAAGGCCTACGACGGCTATCCGGCGCTGAAGGCCCTGCTGCCCGACTTTCCGGACGACGCCCTGGTGGGCGCGCTCACCGGCAACCGCAGCCTCGACGACGCCATGAAGGAGGCCAGCCTGTTCTGGCGCCTGGTGAAGGCGCAGTACGACGAGCACGGCCGCGGGCCGCTCAGCGCCGCCAAGGTGGTGGACTATGGCGCCGGCTGGGGCCGGATCACCCGGCTCTGCGCCAAGGACGTGGGGGAGCTGATCGCCGTGGAGCCCAATCCGGTGTTCCAGGAGGTGTTCCGCCAGACGCGGGCGCCCGGCGCGCTGATCTGCTCGGACTACATGTCCGAGGCGCCGTTGGGGATCGAAGGCGCCGACCTGCTGTTCTCGTT
>Ga0207695_10006821_pt1 | contig 14709 bp, 18 predicted proteins | sample KBSC54metaG_FD_184354 | JGI IMG/M metagenome (GOLD analysis project Ga0207695, IMG submission 184354) | Corn rhizosphere microbial communities from Kellogg Biological Station, Michigan, USA - KBS C5-4 metaG (SPAdes) (version 2) | ecosystem: Host-associated > Plants > Roots > Rhizosphere > Soil... | reverse complement strand
AAAGAACCACATTGAAGATAGAGGGGAATTACAATGACCATCCGGGAAAACTGATCAGTACTCGAATCTAAATTATTTTCTGAAGACACCCGTTATGTCACTTCACCATACTCTTTATTTCCTGCAGTTTTAATAGAGCTTCTACTGGAGTCAAGCGATTAATATCAACCGCTTCCAGGATTTTCCTGATGTCTTCAAATGTCTGCGAATGGGCATCAAAAATGCTCAACTGCAATTGAGGCGCCGCCAATTGCCTTAAATTTTCTTTTATACTTTTGGAACCTTTATCTTTTGCGTTTACGCCATCCGTTATAGCGTCATCAACATTTTTTGATTCTAATTGTTTTAAAATTTCATTTGCTCTTTCAATAAGCGAAGGCGGCATTCCTGCCATCTTCGCAACATGAATACCGAAACTGTGTGTGCTTCCGCCGGGCGCAAGTTTTCTTAAAAAAATAATTTTATTGCCCGATTCTTTATGGGTGATATGAAAGTTCTTTACTCTTTCGAATTTATTTTCGAGTTCATTCAATTCGTGATAGTGAGTAGCAAATAACGTTTTAGGGCTAAACGCAGATTTTTGCAAATGCTCAACAATACTCCATGCAATAGAGATGCCATCGTAAGTAGAAGTTCCTCTGCCGATTTCATCCAAAAGGATTAAGCTTCTCGAAGTAATATTGTTGATAATGCTGGCTGTTTCATTCATCTCAACCATGAAGGTACTTTCACCGCTACTTAAATTATCATTGGCGCCAACCCGGGTAAATATTTTGTCGGTTAAAGGAATTTTTGCCTCATCTGCCGGCACGAAACTTCCCATGTGCGCCATTAGTGTGATCAATGCAGTTTGACGAAGAACTGCGCTCTTGCCGCTCATGTTCGGACCGGTGAGAATTATGATTTGTTGAGATTGCGGATCAAGAAAAATGTCATTGGAAATATAGCTTTCTCCCTGCGGTAAATTTCTTTCTATAACGGGGTGACGGCTGCTTTTTAAATCCAGTTCAAAGCCATTGTGCAAAACCGGCTTTTTATAATTATAATGTAAAGCATTGTTGGCAAAACAAGTTAAGCAATCGAGCACAGCAAGCACATGTCCATTTAATTGCATGGGAGCAATATAATCCTGCAATTCATTTAAAAGATTTTCAAAAATCTGCAATTCAAGCTGGAGAATTTTGTCTTCAGCGCCCATTATTTTTTCTTCGTATTCCTTTAATTCAGGGGTTATATATCGTTCCGCGTTCGTCAGCGTTTGCTTTCGCATCCAGGTTTCCGGTACTTTATTTTTATGTATGTTGGTAACTTCAAGATAATATCCAAAAACACTATTGAAACCAATTTTTAAAGACGATATGCCGGTGCTTTCACTTTCTTTTTGTTGCAATTTCAGCAGGTGACCTTTTCCGTTAGTAACAATATCTTTTAATTCGTCGAGTGAAGCATCAACTCCTGTAGCTATTATGTTTCCCTTGGAAGCGGCAACCGGCGGGTTCTCTATAATTTCTTTTACAATTTTATCAGCAATGTATTTACATGGGTTTAAAGAATCGCCGAGTCTTTTTAAATATTCGTTAGCAGATGTATCACAAATATTTTTTACAAGGCTTACCAGTTTCAAACCTTTACTTATTTGCAGAACTTCTTTCGGATTTATTTTCTTTAAGGGGATTTTGCTGACCAGTCTTTCAACATCGCCCGTTTGTTTTACATCCTGGCTTATTTTATTTTTTTCTTGCGGTGTTTTAATCAAATATTCAACCAACTGCTGGCGCTCTTCAATTTTGCCGATTTCCGTAAGAGGCATAACCATCCAGCGTTTCAATAGCCTTGCGCCCATGGGTGAAACGGTATTATCCAAAACTTTTAATAACGAATTGTTGCTTTCAACGCCACCGAGTAATTCAAGATTCCGAATCGTAAAACGATCCATCCAAAGGTGATCCGCTTTGTCAATTCTTTGCAAAGAAGTGATGTGTTGCAGATTCGGATGCTCCGTATCTTTTAAATAATGAAGCACCGCACCGGCTGCAATAATTCCAGCAGATAAATCTTCAACCCCAAACCCTTTCAGACTTTGTGTGCCAAAATGTTTCAGCAAACTTTCTTTGGCATACTGCTCCGTAAAAATCCATTCATCCAATGAGTAAGTATAAAACTTGTTGCCAAAAAAACTTTTAAATTCTTTTTGATGACTTCTTTGGAAAATAACTTCCGCTGGGTTAAGGCTTTGCAATAATTTGTCAGCATATTCTTTATCGCCCTCCGCAATAAAGAATTCTCCCGTTGAAATATCAAGAAATGAAATTCCTGTTTTTTCTGGTGCGAGATAAATACCGCATAAAAAATTATTGTTATTGTGCTCAAGCAATTTGTCGTTAATAGCAACACCCGGTGTAATTAATTCTGTAACGCCTCGTTTAACGATTCCCTTTACAAGTTTCGGATCTTCCAACTGGTCACAAATAGCCACCCGGTAACCGGCCTTTACTAACTTATGTAGATAGGTATCTAAAGCATGATGAGGAAAACCCGCAAGTTCCGATGCGGTAGGGGATGCATTATTTCGCTTTGTTAAGGTAATACCCAAAACACGTGAAGCCGTGATAGCATCCTGCCCAAAAGTTTCGTAAAAATCACCTACACGAAATAGCAATATCGCATCAGGATATTTCGCCTTAATGGCGCTATGCTGTTTCATCAACGGAGTATCTTCTTTCGACATGCTTCGCAAATATTGTCCTTCTCCTTCGGAGAAGGGTAGTGATGAGGCTTTTAAAGTATTTTTGCAAATTAATAGCCTTTTGATGAGAAAACTGAGTATGGATGAATTGAACCGCAAATCTGTTGATGAAGTAAGGCGTGCGGAAAAAATACCGGTGATTGCTTTGTTGGAGAATATCAGGAGCGCTTATAATGTGGGAAGTGTGTTTCGAACGGCAGACGCATTTTTAATTGAGGCGGTTTATATAACGGGTTACACGGCAAAACCACCGCACAAGGAAATTACAAAAACCGCATTAGGTGCGCAGGAATCTGTTGAGTGGAAATATTTTGAAAGTACACTAATGGCAGTGGAAGAACTTAGGCAAAATAAATTTAAAATATTTGCGGTGGAACAGGTTGCCGACAGTATTTCACTTGAAAAATTTCATGAACTAAACATTGATAAAACTGTTTTTATTTTTGGAAATGAAGTTAGTGGCGTTGAACAGGAAACTATTGCTTTGTGTGATGGCTGTATAGAAATTCCACAGTTTGGTATGAAGCATTCATTAAATATTTCAGTTGCCGCAGGTATTGTTTTATGGGAAGCGGTGAGAACTCAACTGAAAAAAAACTTAATTTAGAGCATGGAAACAATTATTATAAAAACGAGGACTAAAGCCGAATCTAAGACCATATTAGATTTTCTAAAAAAGAAAAATTTGAAGGCTTCGGTTCATAAAGAGCCTACTAAAAAAGAAATACTGCATAATATAGAGCAGGGAGCCAGGGAAGTACGTATGTATTTGGACGGTAAGCTGCAATTACGGGAAGCAAAAGATATATTAGATGAGCTTTAAAATAATATCTACCCCGGTTTTTGAAAAAGAGCTAAAAAAAATTTCCGCAAAATATCCTTCTTTCAAATCTGATTACCGACATTTTCTGGACTCGCTAGCTGGTAATCCAACACAGGGGACTTCATTAGGGAATAATTGTTACAAAATACGTCTGGCAATAGCCAGTAAGGGAAGAGGTAAAAGCGGGGGAGCAAGACTGATTACTTTTGTAAAAGTTATCAATGAACAAATATTTTTGATAAGCGTTTATGATAAATCTTCCAAAGAAAATATTTCCAAGGCTGAAATAAATGCAAGAATTAGCATTTTAAATTATTAATAACGCAAATGATAAAAAAATATCTTTCCCTTGTAACATTTGCTCACACTGTATTTGCAATGCCATTTGCATTTATCGGATTTTCATTGGGGTTACGAGCCGCAAATTTTGAAACTTATAAACCCTGGTGGGAACTTTTAATATTGGTATTGCTGTGCATGGTTTTTGCACGAAGTGCAGCTATGGCTTTTAACCGTTGGCTCGATGCCGACTTTGATGCCATTAATCCCAGAACCGCTGTAAGAGAAATACCTGCCGGAATTATCAGCAAAAGGAATGCGATGATTTTTGTTGTCGGCAGTTGCATTGCATTTGTTGCCACTACCTATTTCATAAATGCACTTTGCCTCGTATTAGCACCGGTTGCATTATTTGTAATATTATTTTATAGTTATACAAAGAGATTTACATCGCTATGCCACCTTGTGCTTGGACTGGGCTTGAGTCTTTCACCTATCGGAGCTTATATAGCTGTTACAGGAAAATTTGCGGTGGTTCCGGTTTTATTTTCTCTATCAGTTTTGTTTTGGGTAAGTGGTTTCGATATCATTTATGCATTGCAGGATGAAGAGTTTGATAAGGTGAATCAATTGCGCTCGATACCTTCAATGCTTGGCGCAAACAGGGCGCTTCGCGTTAGCGAGTTTCTTCATGTTTTATCGCTTGCATCGATAATTGGGGCGGGCGTACTGGGAAAGTTTAGTTGGTTTTATTGGGCAGGCGCCGCCATATTTGGATACTTTCTTTTTTACCAGCACACACTGGTAAAGCCAAAAGATTTAAGCAGGGTCAACCGTGCTTTCTTTACTTCAAACGGTATCGCTTCGGTTATTTTTTCGTTGTTCGTTTTAATAGATATTTATTTTAATCTTCACAACTGAAATTGTAATGGCAAGAATACTGTGTATTGATTATGGATTAAAGCGAACAGGCATTGCTGTTACAGATCCGCTACAAATTATTTCAACCGGATTAACAACCGTTGAGTCTAAAGAATTGATTTCATTTTTAAAGAACTATTTTCAACTGGAACATGTGGAACTAATTATTATAGGGGAACCGAAAAACCTGGATGATTCTGACACGCACGCGACGCCGATGGTAAAAGCCATAATTGCCAAACTTAAAAAAGAGTTCCCGCATATTCCCATAAAGACAGTTGATGAAAGATATACTTCAAAAATGGCAAAGCAGGCAATGATTGAAATGGGCTTGAAAAAGAAAGATCGCCGCAATAAAAAAACCGTTGATAAAATTGCCGCCACTATTATGTTACAGGAGTATATGCAAAGATTTCGTAAATAAAATTCTTTTAAAGGGATCATTATTATCAAACATATTTTTTACTGGTCAAAAGTTTTAAATTTGCGGAAATTTTAAGATAAACAATAACATTCATGGTTCTTCCTATAGTAGCATATGGCAACCCGGTTTTGAGAAAAGTAGGTAAAGAAATAACTCCTGACTTCCCTGAACTGGACAAGTTAATTGAAGATATGTGGGAAACCATGTATAACAGCAAAGGAGTAGGCCTGGCTGCGCCACAAGTTAATAAGGATATCCGGCTATTCGTAATAGATAGTTTGCAGATAATTGCCAATCTGGAAGAAGATGAAAAGTGGGATTACCCTAATGACACCGGGTTTAAAGGAGTTTTCATTAATGCAAAAATAAATAATATTAATGGCGAGGATTGGTCATATAACGAGGGGTGTCTTAGCATACCAAAAATAAGAGAAGACATCCTGAGAAAGGAGGAAGTTGAGATTACCTTTTTCGATGAAAATTTTGTGCAACACTCGAAAACTTTTAATGGAGTTACGGCCCGTGTAATTCTTCATGAGTACGATCATATTGACGGGAAACTTTTTATAGACTATTTAAAGCCACTTAAAAAGAATCTCCTGAAACGCAAGCTGGATAATATTTCCAAAGGAAAGATATCAGTTGATTACAGAATGTCTTTCGTTAAATAGGATATTTCTTTTATAATTTTCTCCCGCATTAATTCTTAATTTCAGGAATGGTTAAGTCTTTTTCTATAACTATTATTTGTTTGTTGTGTTCAATGTTTCTATCAGCCCAGGATCAGAAAAAAGATACAACGGTTAAGGTCGATAATAACTATATAACACTTTCTGAAATTGTAGTAAATAGTAAATTAGATATCGCCTCTTTTATTGAAAGAGTTAAGAACGATACTACATTTTATAAAGCTTTTCGTAATCTACGGATAATAGGTTACACTTCTATAAATGACATAAGAATGGTGGATAAGAATAATAAGATTGAGGCTTCATTATTGAGTAAAATAAAACAAATACGTACCCATAATTGCAGGAAAATGCAGGTGTTGGAAGAAAAGACGACAGGCAACATGTATGATGCAAAAGGAGATTTTAATTATTATACTGCTCAATTATATGCCGGGCTTTTTTTTACCAAAGATTCTGTTTGTGGGGAAACCAATATTGTAAAAGGTTTTGAGTTTTCTACAAAGGGGTTAAGCGGAATTGAAAAGCACAAGGAACAATTAAAAATGCTTTTCTTCAATCCCGGCAGAAAAATAAATGGGCTCCCCTTTGTAAGTGATAAGACTGAAATATTCAGCAAATCAATGGCTGACAAATACGATATGAATATTGATTATCGCAATTTTAATAATGTGCCTTGTTATGTATTTACAGTTAAAGCGAAGGATGATAAAAAAAGCAAGGTAGTGATAGATGAAATGACAACCTGGTTTAATGAAAAGACTTTTGAAATTGTGGCCCGCAATTATTCAATAAGTTATGATGCCGGAGTTTATGATTTCAACGTAGACATGGAAGTGCAGATGACGAAAGCCGGTGATCTTTTGGTTCCATCTGTTTTAAGATATAACGGCAACTGGAAAGTTATTTTTAAGAAGAGAGAGCACGGAATTTTTACGGCGACATTATTTGATTTTGTGAGGTAGATTGCGACTTATGGAAGCTATTTTGTCTAAGTTCTTGTTTGTGAAAACTTGGTGCTCTTCGTCGCCAGTGCTTTATGAGGTTCTATTCACACTATACTTCCTCCATTTCTCAATCAAAGCCTTCATATCTTCCGGTAATTCACTTTCAAAATACATTTGTTTTTTTGTTGTGGGATGAAGTTCTAACTAATACAACATTTCAAATTCTTTTTTTGAAATGACTTTGATTGGGCTTGCTTCCCAATTTAAAAGAGGTTTATCGCCACAAACTATTGCTTTGGCATTATTGCTTATTGCAAGTCCAAAGACATAATCATCATCAGGGTCTGGTGAATTAATTGCAATGGAAATGTCTTCTTTCAATAAAACTATAGCGATGATTACGCTCATGTAAACGGCAGGAGATGCATTGAGCAATTTTTTTACTCTTGCATACTGAAGAACTTTTCTAATCTCAGACAGTAATAACGGTGATGCATAAATAAGCAACTTGTTTTGCACTATATAACGAGTAAGCCATTCAAGTTCTCCATTAATAGCATAAGATATCCAAACATTTGTATCAAGCACAAACCGCTTAAGCTTTTTTCTTCTTGCGGCGGACATGTCGGGTCATTTTTATAATTTCGTCCATAGATACCTTATTGCCTTTTTTAGCAGAAGCAACCTTAGCGGCGGCAGTATAAATAGACTCCTGGTTTAACTGTAACCAAAGGATTTTTTGCTGTTCTTCATTCATTAGGCGAACCTGATCAACAATCTGAGCAAATATCGAAGGCGTTGTGGTCATATTCCGAAATTAATTAATTCTGATAATAAGGCAAAGTGGTTTTTTATTTTTTGCCACGAATTACACCAATTCTCACAAATAAAAACATTATTAAAAAAATTTGTAGAAATCCGTATAATTCGTGACTATCAACTCCTATTCAAACTATACTTCCTCCATTTCTCAATCAAAGCCTTCATATCTTCCGGTAATTCACTTTCAAAATACATTTGTTTTTTTGTTGTGGGATGAATAAAACCTAATTGCTGTGCATGCAATGCATGTCGCGGGCAAACGGCAAAACAGTTTTCTACAAATTGTTTGTATTTGGTAAACACGGTTCCTTTTACAATTCTATCCCCACCGTAGGTATCATCATTAAATAAAGGATGGCCAATCAATTGCATGTGAACACGTATTTGGTGCGTGCGCCCTGTTTCAAGCCTGCATTCAACAAGTGTTACATAATTAAATTTCTCCAGAACTTTATAATGCGTGATGGCTTCTTTGCCATGTTCACCATCAGGATAAGTTGTAAATAATTTCCTGAATCTTTGGTGACGGCCAACATGAGCATTGATAGTTCCTTCAGCTTCTTCAAAATCTCCCCATACTAAAGCAACATAACGGCGATGTACCGTATGATCAAAAAATTGTTTGGCAAGATTTGTCATAGCATTAGGTGTTTTCGCCATTACCAAAAGGCCTGAAGTGTTTTTATCTATTCGATGAACCAAACCGAAACGTGCAAGCTCAGTTTCATTAATGTTCGGATTTTGCTGTTTTAAATACCAGGCAACTGCGTTTACGAGTGTACCGTTAGGATTACCACTGCCGGGATGTACCACCATGCCAGGCTCTTTATTAATTACCATTACATCTTCATCTTCATATACTATTGTGAAGGGAATATTTTCAGGAACAATTTCTGAGGTTTCAGGAAGATAAGTATCGTAAATGATGATCTTATCGTTAGGCCTTACTTTATAATTTGGTTTTACCGGATGCTCATTGACTAAAACTCTTTCCACTTCTATTGCCTGCTGAATTTTATTTCTTGTAGCGCCCTCAATGCGGTTCATTAAAAATTTATCAATCCTTAGCGGATCTTGTCCTAATGCACAAACAATCGTCAGCTTTTCAAAAAGCTCTTCACTATCTTCATGTAATTCTTCTTCATTCATTGATAATAAAATTTATGATACAGCACCGTAAGTAGCTGTGATGTATTAATCGGGGATAAATGTAAATGTTTTATCCTCTAATTAGCCGGATAATCATAATAATAATAGCAAGTAAAAATAAAAGGATGGAAAGCCGGTTCATGCCATGCATATAGCCTATCCATTTTGAATGGGGAGCATTGGGATCTCTTTTTTTAATCCAGAGGTATTCAGCTATTTGTCTCCATACGCCCATCGCTACCGGTTTTTATTAACAATTTAATTGCAATAAGCTGCAACTCTTAAAACGATTATTTCGTAATTAAATACAAATTTACTACTCAAAACGTTTTAAGACAATGCAAAAATTATTGTTGTTATTGATGTAAATCTTACATGCGACAAGTTGGTTAAGACAGAACACGAAAAAAGTAATAATTTAGATTGATGAAAAAAGTAATCAAGAAACATCCTCTTGCCATTCGCTGGTTTCACTGGATTAATTTTCCTGTTATTGCTGTTATGATCTGGAGTGGCATGTTGATTTACTGGGCAAACGATGTTTATAAAATCCGATTAGGTAATCACACATTGAAATTTTTCCCGGATTCCTTTTATAAAGCTTTACATATTCCTTACAGGCTTGCAGAAGGAATGAGCCTGCATTTTGTTTTTATGTGGATATTCGCCATCAATGGATTTATCTATGTTTTGTACCTTATTTTTTCCGGTGAATGGCGGCTTATTTTTCCAAATAAAAAATCCTTGAAAGAATCATTCCAGGTGGTCCTGCACGATCTGCACATAAAGAAAACGGCTCCTCCGCAAAAAAAATATAATGCGGCACAACGCATTGCATATACCGGCGTAATTATCATGGGGCTTGGATCTTTGCTTACCGGGCTTTCTATTTATAAACCTATCCAGTTTCATGGTCTGGTTGCCCTGCTGGGTGGTTATGAGTGGGCACGTGCGGAGCATTTTATTTTGACAATACTTTTTACTTTGTTTTTTCTGGTCCACGTTGTGCAGGTGATACTTGCCGGGTGGAACAATTTCAGAAGCATGGTTACAGGGCTTGATGTATTGCCTGCTGTTAACGAGGTTGCCTTGCAACCAGTTGCTATTAACAACCATAATGAGTTGAATCAATTTAAAGCGCCTGTTATAAATATTAATGAACCAATGGCATTTAAAAATGAACCTCAAAATGATAATGTGATTTCAGATGAGAATAAACACGATGAAGGAACTAATGCAACAGACAGTATTAAGAATTTGAATGATGATCTTCCCTTAAACGATGATAAACCAACAGACACTAAAGAACGCGACAAATGACAGACGTGGATTATAAAGAAGAAATACTTATTTCAGAAAAAAAACTAAGAAGTAAAACTATTATTTCTTTTACGGTATTCATATTGTTAATGGTTGCAGCCGTTTTTGCGTGGAAAAAACTGCACCAGGAACCAAAGGTGGCATATGTACCCAAGCCTTTGCGTTCCGTTTTAAATTATAATGAGAATTTCTTTTCTAATTTTTTGACTGATAATCATCTTGCTAAATCCTATCCTGTTTCTGATGCCGTAAAAAATGTAAGAGTAAACGGAAATGTTGGAATGGAAAATGATTTTGATCCATCAAATTGGAAGTTGCAGGTAATACGCAACCCGGGCGATACTTTATTTATTACCCTCGATGAAATAAAAGCCCTGCCAAAAACTAATATTGTTTTTGATTTTAAATGTATAGAGGGTTGGAGCCAGGTTACCCATTGGGCAGGCGTTAGGTTTAGCGACTTTGCTGCTAAGTACAGCCTTACCGCACAAACGCAGATGAAATATGTAGGTCTCGTAACTCCCAATAAAAAGTATTATGTAGGAATCGATATGGCCAGTATGATGCATCCGCAAACAATTCTTTGCTATGAAATGAATGGTAAACCTTTGCCCATGAACCAGGGATACCCACTTCGTTTAATCATCCCCGTTAAATACGGTATTAAACATCTTAAAAGAATTGGAACTATGTCTTTCAGTAATGAGCGCCCGCCTGATTACTGGTACGAGCAGGGTTACGATTATTATTCCGGGTTATAGAAACCATAGATATTTTTTTTCAAAATTGAAATCGATCAACTATAAAAAATTCAAGTATGCCAGCTTATGTTATTGTAGATGTAACAATCACGGATCCCCAATTGTATGAAGAATATAAAAAACTCACGCCCGCTTCCATTGCAGCCTGGCAGGGAAAATTTATTGTTCGTGGTGGTGCAACCGAAACTTTGGAAGGCGACTGGCAACCCGGCCGCTTCGTTATGTTGGAATTTCCGAATGCTGAACTGGCAAGGCAATGGTGGCATTCGACAGAATATGCACCTGCAAAAAATATAAGGCAACGTGCAGCTTCCACCAAGATGATCCTTGCAGAAGGTGTAACTCTTTCTTAATTATTTTTTTACTTAAGTTTTTCCTGTTTAATTTCCATATTTAAAACTATGAATACGACAGGCATTCAAAAATCTATACCGGTGACAAACGTTGCCAGGGCAACTGTATTTCCGATATTGCTTAGTATCAGTTTTTCGCATTTGCTGAATGATTCCATTCAATCATTAATTCCATCTATTTACCCCATTGTAAAAAAAACATTTCAGTTAAGCTTTGCACAGGTTGGCCTTATAACATTCACTTTTCAATTAACTGCTTCATTATTGCAGCCATTTGTCGGTTATTATACTGATCGTAATCCCAAACCTTTTTCTCTTGCAATAGGTATGAGTTTTACGCTTGCCGGTTTAATATTTTTGTCTTTTTCCAACAGCTTTGGAACTATATTATTATCAGTAGGATTGATAGGAGTGGGGTCTTCTATCTTTCACCCGGAGGCTTCCAAAGTTGCTTATATGGCCTCGGGAGGCAAGCGTGGTTTGGCACAATCTATTTTCCAGGTAGGAGGAAATGCCGGCAGTGCATTGGGGCCTTTGCTTGCAGCTATTATTGTTGTGCCTTATGGAAGATCACATATTTTATACTTTGGCGTTTTGGCTATGGTTGCCATTTTGGTTCTTATCACCATTGGCAATTGGTATAAAACGAATACCCATCTTATTAAGCCAAAACATAATATTGAAAGTTCAGACAACATTCCTGCGCTCTCAAAAAAGAAAATCACTTTCGCGGTCGTAATTCTATTGCTGCTCATCTTCTCCAAATATTTTTATCTCGCAAGTATGAGCAGTTACTATACTTTTTATCTCATTAATAAATTTGGATTGTCTGTGCAAAACTCGCAGATCCATCTCTTTATCTTTCTAGCAGCGGTGGCAGCAGGTACTTTCATAGGAGGTCCGCTGGGCGATCGTTTCGGACGTAAGTATGTTATATGGTTTTCAATATTAGGCGTAGCGCCTTTCACGCTCTTACTACCTCACGTTAATTTATTCTGGACAACTATTCTGTCAGTTTTTATCGGCTTTATTCTCTCTTCTGCTTTCTCAGCTATATTAGTATATGCACAGGAATTAATGCCGGGCAAAGTAGGGATGGTTTCAGGATTATTTTTTGGTTTTGCTTTTGGAATGGGTGGAATCGGTTCTGCAGTGTTAGGTGTTTTAGCCGACCATACCAGCATAATCTTTGTTTATAATGTTTGTGCGTTTCTTCCGCTTATAGGTTTGATAACAGGATTTCTTCCGAATATTGGCGGCAAGACGTCTCTTCATAAAAGCGCATTAACTTAAAATATTTTTAAAGGTATCTTCCCGTTACTATAAATTGCACTCTTTTAAATAAGTCTAAAAATTACTGATACTAATGGCGTTTATGGAAAAAAACCTGCATGTAAAAAAATCGACCATACCCGGCGCAGGCAAGGGACTGTTTACAAAAAAATTTATTCCTAAGGGGAGCCGTATTGCAGAGTACAAAGGAAAGATAAGTACCTGGAAGGAGGTGGATCATCACGAAGGTTTAAACGCCTACATCTACTATATCAACCGCCATCATGTAATAGATTCGTCCAAACATAAAAGCAATCTTGCCCGGTATGCTAACGATGCAAAAGGCTCTGAGAACGGAATTAAATTAATGAACAATTGTTGCTTCGTAATTGATGGGTGCAGGGTATTTCTTGAATCAAAACGGGACATTCCTTCAAAATCAGAATTACTGGTGGGATATGGAAAAGAGTACTGGGACATCATCCGGCATAACATAAAACATGCGGCATTAAAAAAGAAAAAGACGGTTAAGGTTCGTAAGAAAGTTTGATGAAAATTAATGATGCCGGTACAGTATCAGCGAATGATCCCTGCTGTTTTAAGCCTTACTTTTGCCACCATAAATTTATCGTAATAGTTATATTATATTATCGAATTAGCGGCTTTACATTTTCATCATTATGAAGTACTATAAATTGATTGGCTGGCTGGCATGCGTGCTATTAATAGTAAGTTGTTTTATTCCCTTAGCCTACTATGCAGATATTCATAAGAATTTTACCGGGTTTTATTCAGAACAAAATAAGTATGGAAAGCCCGGAATTGTTTTTGTTTTTGTAGCAGTAGTATCGGCGTTACTAATATACCTCGATAAAATTTGGGCCAAACGGGTGCATATTTTTTTATGTGCATTCAACATAGGCTATTTAATAAGAACTTATGTTCTCTTTGCATCGTGTTATAACGCATATTGTCCCGAAAAAAAATTCGGAATCTATCTTCTCATATTTAGTTCCATTCTGCTCCTTATTGTTTCTCTTTTCCCCGATATGAAAGTGACCAACGGCAAAGAAGTAGGTGAGATTAGTAATTCATCAAACCAGGCCATTAGCAAAAAAACTAACAATTCTATTCAAATAATTCCAGCTTGGTTTTAGGGCGTTTATCATTGAGCCAAATAAAATCTTTTAAATATTTCTGGTCTTCGGGAATGTCTTTCATCGGGTAAAATTTTCCTTTAATGTCATTTACAAAAAGAACTTTTTTGAGATCATCTTTTTTAAAATAAAGATCTATAACATCGCCCGTAGCACGGTTCATGCCAAGATAGGCACTGTCTTTATCCTGGGCGTAATAGATGCTCTCGGCCTGCGAACCTTTTACACGCATATAGTCAATAGCACCATTAATGAAATAGCCGTTAATCGTTTTCCCCGCAATCTGGTTATAAAATCCCTGCGTGGTTTTATTTATAATGATGCTCTTGTCAAAAGCATACAGGTGTTCTGGTTTTTTATTTTTTGTGTATAAAAAAATAGTATCGCCGGTTATTTGAGAACGGCCACTCCATATTATCGGGTCGTAATATAGGCGGAATACGGAATCCTTCGTTGAAAAGAAAAGGCTGTCGCAGACACTTTGAAGAGAATCACTAAATATTCTTACATGATGAAATGCCAGGAAATATCTTGACGAATCTGATTTATTCAACTTATCCTTGTTGCTGTTTCTTGTTGAATCCGGATTGCGAATAGGGTTGACAGTTATATTACGAAGCGAATCAATCGAAACGGAATCCATAGTTGCCTTAGCTGGTTTAACAGTATCAGTAAGGGGAATTTCTTTTACCTCATTTCGATTCTTTTTTAATTGTGAAGAATCAATTTTCGATGAGTATTTGCGCAAGGCAATTGCCTTTAGAGAATCCCCGATGGCGGCGCTGCTTTTAGCATTTAATGAATCAATTTTTAAAGAGTCTCGCGACGCTTTTATAATTAAAGAATCAATGAGGTTTTCTTTCGTCCTGGAAATTTTTTGCCGTTGATTATTGTGGTTAGCATCTAAAGAATCAATAACGTGAGCAAGGTGCAAGGCAGAATCTCTTTCGGATAATTTTATCAATGGCTGCTTACCATGTATTGTATCTGCTTTTAATGTTGAATCTGCACGATTTTGCATGTGCAAAGAATCATACGCAGCGGAG
>Ga0207695_10006820_pt1 | contig 14713 bp, 13 predicted proteins | sample KBSC54metaG_FD_184354 | JGI IMG/M metagenome (GOLD analysis project Ga0207695, IMG submission 184354) | Corn rhizosphere microbial communities from Kellogg Biological Station, Michigan, USA - KBS C5-4 metaG (SPAdes) (version 2) | ecosystem: Host-associated > Plants > Roots > Rhizosphere > Soil... | reverse complement strand
GGCGTTTCCGGCGGGATACCAGATGACGTACCATGCGAATTGCGGCTACGAAGGGTATGTCGACAACTATCTCGGACACCCCGCGAACCTCTGGTGGCCTGCTAACAACGCCGCCGCGGTCGCTGCTACGCCGCGCTGGAGGGCAGAGGTACAGGCGCCGTTGGGTTCTCTGACGGATTACTTTCTGAACGTCCTGTATCCGACTACTACGAATACAGCGGCTATGCCGACCAGCACACTGATCGAGAGTGCGACGTATTACGGAGCCTTGATCCTCGATAACACTGCTCCGCAGGTAGTGCTCTTCAGTAAGAGTTCGGTGCGGCAAACCGCGGCCAGCTATACTGCCTCGTATACAGGTTCCGCTCAACACGTGTTGACGGGCCTGGCGCCGGGAAACTATGTAGTTCTATTGAACGGGTCGCCTCTGTCCACCATTGCTGTGGGAACGGATGGGATGATGAACTTCACGGCCAACGGAGGCGGTACTTTTAGCGTCTCGTTACAATAAGGGGTAGTCGATGACTATCCAAACTGTCTGTGTGTACTGCGCTTCCAGCCAGCAGACTCCGGAGGTGTACCTCGAGGCGGCGGCACGGCTGGGCCGCTCGCTGGCGGAGGCGGGCATCGGGATCGTTTATGGCGGCAGTTCGCTCGGTTCAATGGGGAAACTGGCGGGGGCGGCGCTGGAAGCCGGCGGACGCGTAACGGGTGTGCTGCCGCGATTCATGGATGATCTGGAATGGGGCCACCGGTCGTTGACCGAACTTCGACTGGTAAACGATATGCACGAGCGCAAGCGCACCATGCTGGAACTGAGCGACGCGGTGGTGGCGCTTCCGGGCGGCTGCGGGACGCTGGAAGAACTGTTCGAGGCGATCACGTGGAAACGGCTGGGTCTGTACCGCGGGCCAGTCGTACTGGTAAATGTGAACGGCTTCTACGACTCATGCGTCCAACTGCTGGCGCGGTGTGTGGAGGAGCGATTCATGGATGCCCGGCACGCGGAGATGTGGCAAGTCGCTGAGGGCGCGGACAGCGTCGTCTCGATACTGCGCTCGGCGTCGGAATGGCCCGCCGACGCCCGCTCGTTTGCCGCGCTGCGGTAAATCCGCTGGCCCGCCACGACTCTTCCTGCGTATATCCGGTAGGCCAGTACTCCAATAGTACTTTCAGGACTTTTTCAGTATTAAAGTACTGTGCGATTCTTTACATATCGCACTCAACGCGAAATTACTCTTCAGGAGACAGGATTTGAATAATAAGGGGCTATTTGCGCTCGTATCGTCGCTGTGTTTGCCGGCTCTGATGCATGCCAGCGCAATCTACATTACGACAGGACAGACAGGCGCGCAAACGCAAATGGACGTGAACCACGATAGCGTGTTCGCAGCGCCATCACTTACGCTCCCGTGCGGTCTGACAGTTTGCGCCACGGCGACTATCAGCTACTTCGATCCCACGTTCAATTGGGATCTGGCCGGCGGCGATTTCACCATGAAGGACGGTACCGCTACAACCGCCGACGTGACCTTCTCTTTCTACGACAGCGTGGCTGGGCTGCTGGGCAGTGTTAACTACACCGATAGCCAATTCTGTACCGCACACGGCGGCAATTGCCAGAGTTTCGACTCGACGAAATTTACTTTCGCCGGTGGACCGATCACGCTCCTCTCCGGTCACCATTACTACGCGACAATCACCACCAATGCCGCGGACGAACAGTCGGCGGCGTATTTCATCAAAGGCTTGGACGCAGTCGGTTTCACACCGAATGCGCCCACCGCGCCGACGAACGATCCGCCGCCGAACGATCCGCCCACGACGAATTCCGCCACTCCCGAGCCAGGGTCGGTGCTGTTGATGTTGAGTGGGGCGATCGGGCTGGCGTTCATGAAGAAGCGGAAGTAAAAGGCTACAACTCGACAGCAAAACGTGGACAGGCGAAAGCGCCTATCCTACTCTAGAAGGAGTCATGAAACGACTCCTTCTTTTTATTTGTGCCGCGGCCGCGGTGTACGCCGCCGGAATCGTGGTGGATTACTCGGCCGAGGGGAAACTCTGGTGGTCGCACATCCAGTATCTGGCGGATGACAAATTGGGCGGCCGCGATACAGGGAGCGAAGGCTACCGGCAGGCTGTCCAGTATGTCAGCACCCAGTTCGAGCGCGCGGGGCTGAAGCCGCTGGGCACCGACGGCTATCAGCAGCCGGTGGCGTTCGATAAGAAGGAACTGGCGGCGTCCGAGAGCAGTCTGAAACTGGTCCGCGACGGGAAGTCTGAGCCGCTTACGATGGGCGCCGAGGCGAGCCTGAGCGCGCGCGGAGACCTGGCGGCGGATGTCGAAGCGCCGATGGTGTTCGTCGGGTATGGCATGGTGATCCCGGAGGCGCAGTACGACGACCTGGCCGGACTCGACTTGAAGGGCAAGATCGCGGTGTACGTAAGTGCCGGCGGTCCGGTGAAGGCGCCGGGGAATGTGAAATCGCATTACTCGTCGGGCGCGGAGCGGTGGGCGGCATTGCGGCGCGCGGGTGCGATCGGAGTGGCGACAATCCCGGGAGGACGGCGTCCCGACGGCGCGGCTCCGCAGGGGCAGACTCCACCGGATGGCGCGGCAGCGGCGGGCGCAGGTGCAGCCGCAGGCGCGGGCCGGGGCGGCGGGGGCGGGCGTGGGGCGCCGCAGCCTTCGATCGTGCTGGCGGATAAGGCGCTGCAGGAATCGCAAGGGCAGCAGGTGGCTGCGAGCATCACGCGCGCCGGGGCCGAGAAACTGTTCGCCGGGTCGGGACACACGATCGAAGAGATCACCAAGCTGGCCAATGCCAACGAGCCGCTGCCAACATTTCCGCTGATCGGGACACTGCACGCGAAGGCGGTGGTGAAGCATAGCGAGATGCAGGCGTCCAACGTGGTGGGTGTGTTGCCGGGCACGGACAAGAAGCTGAAGAACGAATACGTGGTGATGTCGGCGCACCTGGATCATTTGGGGACGGGGCGGCCGGTGAACGGGGACAGCATCTATAACGGCGCGATGGACGATGCGTCGGGGATCGCGAGTGTGCTGGAGATCGCGCGGCTGATGAAGGCGACGGGCGTGAAGCCGAAGCGATCGATCATCTTCCTGGCGGTGACGGCCGAGGAGAAGGGCGAGCTGGGGTCGCGGTTCTTCGCGGCGCATCCGACGGTGCCGGCCGGGCAGATCGTGGCCGATATCAATTTGGACATGTTCCTGCCGCTGTACGCGCTGAAGGTGATCGAGGTGCAGGGGCTGGCGGAGTCGTCGCTGGGCGAGACGGTGCGGGCGGCGGCGGCGGAGAATGGGGTGGCGGTGCAGGTGGATCAGGAGCCGGAGCAGAATCGGTTCATCCGCAGCGACCAGTACAGTTTCATCCGGCGCGGGATTCCGTCGCTGGCGTTTAAGTTTGGGTACGAGCCGGGGTCGGCGGACGAGAAGACGCGCAGGGATTGGGTAAAGAACATTTACCACAAGCCGGCAGACGACTTGAACCAGCCGGTCGATGCGGAGGCGGCGGCGCGGTTCGACCGGATCATTTTGAATCTGCTGCAGAAGGTGGCGGATGCGCCGGCGAGGCCGCATTGGAATCAGGACAGCTTCTTCCGGAGGTTCGCGGAATGACCATGCTCAACAAGTTGGGAGTGGCGATGGCGGGTGCGGTGCTGCTGGCGATAGCTGGGGGCGCCGAGCGGCCGGTCCAGGTGGTGACGACCGAGGCGGTGGATTACGCGGGCGGCACGATCCGGCTGACGAGCACGTATGGCGAGCTGAACGTGGAGACGTGGGACGAGCCGCGGGTCGAAGTGACGGCGACGCGGACGGCGTTTCGGCATGCGAAAGACGAGGAGCAGGGGAAAGCCTACCTGAAGCGGATCAAGGTGGATGTGAAGAAGGTTGGGGGCGATGTCGAGGTGACGACGCAGTTCCCGGGGCGGAACCGGTTCATGCGGGCCGTTCGGGGGATGGGCGATTTCAATCTCGACTACCGGGTGAAAGTGCCGCGGAATGCCAAGCTGGAGATCCGGCACGGGGTCGGGGATGTGATCGTGACGGGAGTGTCCGGGGATATCGACGCGACCGTGAAGTCGGGGGATATTGTGGTGCAGTTGCCGCGCGGCGAGAAGTACGCGATCGATGCGAAGACGGCGGTGGGGACGGTGTACTCGGACGTGGACGGAAAACAAGGGAGCTCGTACGTCGTGGGTCAGAAGCTGGAAGGCGGGTCGGGGCGTCGGGTGCGGCTGCGGGTGTCGGTGGGGGGGATCTCGATACAGTAGTCGGCGTTGGGTTCACGGTAGCGTAGGAGAGAGGGCGACACCTTGCGGTGCGACCCGCTCTTGCTTTGGTTCAGCGTAAAGATGAGGGCGAGTCTCGCCGAAAAGGGATCCGCCCTGCGGGCGGGGATTTTCAAGGCATGGGGATCTATCGGTCCGATATGTTTCGTTTGTTTCAGGGCGGTTCAGCTACAGGCACGAACGAGCAATTTACATGGTGAACTCCTTTCAGTTCACAAGATCAAGCCAGGCTTAACCTGGTATTCCAGAGCCGCAAAGTCGCGAAGACGCAAGAAAAGAGCCACCGGCGGCAAAGACCGCCGGCGTTACCCGACGAGCGGCGGGACGAGAGTTTTTAGGAACTCGTGGGCGACGCGGAAGCCGCGTTTGTATTGTTCGGTGAAATTGCCGGCTTCGTAGGCGGGGTAGTAGAACTCGTCCTCGTTTTCAATATTCATGGCGCCGGAGTAGCCGACTTCGGAGAGGACGCTGAAGAAGCCTTTCCAATCGACGGAGCCGTAGCCGGGGACGCGGAAGCGCCACCAGCGGGCGCGATTGACGGGCTGGATTCCGCCGCGCTTGAGGATGTGCCAGAGAATCTCGGTGTCCTTCAGGTGGACGTCGTAGATCTTATCGGCGAACTCGCGGGCGGCGGCGACCGGGTCCATGAACTGCCAGACGAGGTGCGACGGATCGAACTGGAGACCGACGTACTGGCTCGGGCCGAATGCCTTGAACAGAGCTTCCCAACCGACGGGGCTGGTGGCGATGTTGGGTCCGCCGGCGTAAGGCTCCCACAGAATGCGGACCTTGTTGGACGCGCAGGCGGGGAAATACTTCTCGTTGTACACCTTCACGATTTCGTCGACCTGCTGCTGCAGGGGCATGTTGGGGATGGTGCCACTCTGTCCGCCGATATTGGGGATGCCGAGCTTGCCGCAGAGGTTGATGCACTTGACGGTGAACTCGTTCTGGCGAGTGCGGCGGGCCGGGTCGGGATCGATGTGGTTGCCGTCGACGGCCAGTGATGAAACATAAATGCCGCTCTTGGCGATCTTGTCTTTGATGGAGGCGATGGCGGCGGCGTCGACCTTGTCGGGATCGATGCGCAGTTGGGCGCTGGTGAAGCCTTCAGTTTTGATGAAGTCGAGGTTGGTATCGGAGTACTGCATGAGGACGCCAAGTTTGGGCTTCCAGTTGGGCGGACGGTTTCGCTGGGCCTGGGCGGCGGCGGCCGCGGACATGGCGGTAAGTACGGTGCGTCGTGAGAGGGTCACGAATCGACGATACTCCGGGGGAGCGGTCCGGCGCAACCAGCGTCAGATGGCTTCGAGTTCTTCTTCCAGCATCTGCTTTTGTGCGAGCTCGGCGTAGTAGCCGCCGGCCTCGACGAGTTCGGCGTGGGTGCCCTGTTCGACGATGCGTCCTTTCTCGATGACGACGATGCGACCGGCCTGGCGGACGGTGGAGACGCGGTGGGAAATCAGGATGACGGTGCGGCCGCGCATGACGCCTGCGAGATGCGTGAGGATGCGTTCCTCGGTGAGGGTGTCGACGCTGGAGAGGGCGTCATCCAGAATGAGGATGCGGGGATTGCGCAGGATGGCGCGCGCGATGGCAGTGCGCTGCTTCTGGCCGCCGGAGAGGGTGATGCCGCGCTCGCCGACCATGGTGCGGTACTCCTGGGGGAAGCCTTCGATGTCGCCGGCGAGTCCGGCGATTTCGGCGGCGCGGCGGATCTCTTCGTCGGTGGCGTTCTCCACACCGAAGGCGATGTTTTCAGCGATTGTGGCGCTGAAAAGGAAGGTCTCCTGGGGGACGAAGCCGATGAGGCGGCGGATTTCGGCGGGATTGGCCTGACGGAGGTCGGTGCCGTCGAGCAGCACGGCGCCGCCGGTGGGATCGAACAAACGCGGGACGAGACTGACGAGCGTGCTCTTGCCGCTGCCGGTGTGGCCGACGATGGCGACGGTTTCGCCGGCGGGGATGTGGAGGTCGACTCCATCGAGGGCACGTCCGCTGCCGTACTGCATGACGACGCCGCGGAATTCGATGTCGCCGCGGGAGTTGTTGACGGGGACGGGAGAAGGCGGCGGACCGATGGCCGGCTTTTCGTGCAGGATCTGATTGATGCGGTCGAGCGAGGCGCTGCCGCGCTGCATCAGGTTCACCACCCAGCCGAGCGCGATCATGGGCCAGACGAGCATGCCCATGTAGGTGTTGAACATGATGAAGTTGCCGATGGTGATGCGGCCGGTGATGACGTCGTGGCCGCCTATCCAGAGGACGACCAGGAAAGTGAAGCCGATGAGCACCTCGAGTAGCGGCTGGAAGACTCCCTGGATCAGCACGAGCTTGAGATTCTGGCCGATGTACTCCTGATTGAGCTCCTCGAAGCGGCGGAGCTCGGCGCGCTCCTGGACAAAGGCGCGAATCATCCGGACGCCGGAGAGATTCTCCTGCACGCGGCTGGAGATGTCGGAGAACATCGACTGGATGGCTTCGAATCGGCGGTGGATCTTGCGTCCGAAAAAGACGACGGCGAAGCTGACGGCCGGGGCGGGGAGGAGGGCGTAGAAGGCGAGGCGCCAATCGACGGAGACCATGATGGCGACGGCGAGGATGAAGGTGAGGCTGGTCTCGGCGCAGTACATGACGCCGGGTCCGAGCATCATGCGGACGGCGTTGAGGTCGTTGGTGGCGCGCGCCATGATGTCGCCAGTGCGGGTGCGTCCGTAGTATTCGGGCGCGAGGGTGACGAGGTGAGCGAAGAGGTCGTTGCGCAGGTCGTATTCGATGTCGCGCGAGATGCCGATGATGATGACTCGCATGCCGAACTGGAAGACGCCCTTGATGAGGGCGAGGCCGACGAGGTAGGCGGCGAAGCGGACGAAGAGTCCGTTATGGCCGGCGAGCGCGTCGATGGCGCGGCCGATCATGAGGGGCTGCAGGGCTTGGGCGACGTCCTTGAGCACGAGGCAGAGCGTGCCCAGGAACATGCCCCATCGGTAACGCCATAGATACTTTCGGACGGTGGCTAGGGATTCCCACATTCCACGAACTACTTCTCGTCCGTGGAGTTCTTCTGGTCGAGGTTGCCTACCGTTTTGAGCCTTTGGTAGAGGCGCTCGACCTCGGCTTCGTCTTCAGGACGAAGGACGCGGTAACGGGGAGAGGGGGGCTGCTTGCGTTCGCCGCCGTTGGCCAGAACTTCGCCCCAATACTGGCGGTAGGGAATACCGTCGATGAGGGCGTCGCGGGAGAGGCGGCGCAGGTGGCGGAGCAGGCTATTGCAGGAATCGAGGTCGCCGGAGTAGACCAGCAGAATGCGGGAATCGTCGAAGAGGGTGATGCGGACAATCAGGGGCGAAACCCAGCCGGTACGATCGAGGCGGCGGATATCCATCCAGGGAATGATGCGGCGGCCGATGGAGAGATAACCTTCGTGAACTTCGACGGCGGGGCGCAAAGCCATAGCAAACAAAGCCGCGGCGATGAGGACGAACAGGGCGGCGGGGATGTACACCAAGGGAAAGACGCGGCCTCGCCAGGCGGAGAACCCGGCCAACACGACGGCGGCGGTACCAAACCAAAGATAGTGTCGTGCGGGCAGGTAGCGAGTCATCGAAATGCCGTCTAGTTTTAGACTACTCCCGAGCGCCACGTGCGTCAATCGGCGCGTGCGAGTTGAATTCCGCGCCAGGTGTAATGGAGACCGCTCCAGATCGTGAAAGCCGCGCAGATCCATATCATTGCCGACGAGAGGGTGTTTAAAAAGGAAATCTTGAAGAGGTTGGCGGACATCCAGACCACCACACTGCAGATCTGTACAAAGGTTGACAGTTTGCCCCAGATGCTAGGGGGGAATTTCCGGATTCTGGTGGACAGGATCAGGACTCCGGCGGCGGCGAGGATGTAGAGATCGCGGCCGAGGACGACGCCGAGCAGCCAGATGGGGATGGTGCCTGCGCCGGCGAGGGCGAGAAAAACTCCGCTGAGGAGGGCTTTATCCGCAATGGGGTCGAAATAGGCGCCGGTTTGAGTGACGTGGTGGAGTCCGCGGGCGGCGGCGCCGTCCAGGATGTCGGTGAAAGCGGCGATGCAGAAGAGCGTCACGGCGAGGACGGGGCGGTCGGAGAGAATTGCCTGGATGATAAAAGGTACGAGGAGCAGCCGGACGAGCGTGAAAAAGTTGGCGAGCGTGAACCAGGACGGCATCAACAAATGAGTGTAGCGGACGGCGGGGCACTTCACGCAAAGACGCAAAGATGAGAAGCCGCAAAGAAGAAGCGGAGAAGGTGTCCTACGGACGGGGCAGAAAATCGCCCCGCCATAAGGACATTCTCTTAATGTATGTGCCTATTAGTCAGTCGGCGCGCGGAATTGTCTCAAATTTCTTCAGTTCGCCGGCGCCGTCGGAAGGTCTGCAAGGATAGATTGCCGGCTCGAGGGAGTAGCTCTTCCGGTAGCTTTCGGCGATGGCGGCGTTGAAGGCCGGCACGGCATCGGGCACGATCATGGTGACGGTGCAGCCGCCGAATCCGCCGCCGGTCATACGTGAGCCGAAGACGCCCTCGAGTTTCAAGGCGGTGTCCACCAGGAAATCCAATTCGGGGCAACTCACTTCGTAATCGTGCTGCAGGCTGCGGTGCGAAGCGACCATAAGCGCGCCCACCTCCGTCAGGTCGCCGCCGCCGGTGGCTTCCACGAAGCGTTCGACGCGCGCGATCTCGGTCACCACATGCCGTCCGCGCTTCGCGATCACCGGCGGCACGTCCGCCGCGACCGTCTCGAACTGCTCCGGCGCGATGTCGCGCAAACTCTGCGCCTGCGGGAATTTCGCCTGACAGGCCGCCAGCGCGGCGGCGCATTCCTGCACCCGATCCTTGTACGCCGACCCGGCGAGCGCGTGCTTCACCATCGTGTTTACGGCGACGAAGGTGACGGAGGCGGGAAGCGTGACGAGGCGGTTGGCCAGGCTGCGGCAATCGATCTCGACGGCGCAATGCTCGCGGCCGAAGATCGAGATGTACTGGTCCATGATGCCGCAGGGCATGCCGACGTAATTGCGTTCGGCGCGCTGGCAGAGTTTGGCCAGTTCGAGCGGGTCGAAGGCGCGGCCCTGCAGGAAGGCCAGGGCGGAAGAGACTTCGAGCGCGGCCGATGAACTGAGTCCTGAGCCTTCGGGGACGGTGCTGCGGATGTAGAGATTCAGGGCGGGGATGTCGATGCCGGCGGCGATGAGTTCGTGCGCGACGCCGATGGGGTAATCGCTCCAGTGGTGGGTCGGGGTGAGCGCGGCGACGGCGGCGACGTCCCATTCCATGGTCTCGTCGCGGTGTTCGGAGTAGATGCGGAGTTTGCCGTCGCGGTTGGGAGCGGCGGCGATGTAGGTGGCGAGGTCCAGTGCGACCGGCAGGACGAAGCCCATGTTGTAGTCGGTATGCTCGCCGATGATGTTGGTGCGACCGGGCGCGCGGAATACGCGGAGACCGTCGGCCGAGCCGAAGCGCTGCCGGAATAAGTCGATCATGACTGTTTGCGCGATGCGCGGCGTGCCAGCATCAGCAGAAACAGGCCGAACACCAGCATGGCGAGTCCGCAATAGAGGTTGACGTTGAGGTCTGTGAGCGCGCCGTGATCGGCCGGATTGAGAATCCCCATGGCAACGAGGAGGACCCCGAGGAGGGTGAAGAACAGGCCCGAAGGCAATCGCAAGTCAAGCATATTATGCAAACCAGAGATTGAGAATAATAGCGAGCACCCCTACCAGGACCGCGAGCGGCGCGGGGCGCTTGTACCAGACTACGCCCTCGTCGTGCTTATGTTCGGTGAGTCCGTAAACGAGTCCGGTCAATTCGCGCTCGGGGCGGGGTTCGGACAGCATGCTGACGCCGATGGTGGTGAGAAAGCAAACCGTCCAGGCGGACATCGCGATGTAGAAATTCTGCGCCATGGGCGAGGGGAATTCGTGCAGGTTGGCGATCCAGGCGCCCTTGCCCTCGGCGAGCGTGAGTCCGTGGGTGGCGGCCGCGGCGAGAGTGCCGCTGAGGAGGCCGAAGAAAGCGCCGTGTCCGGTGGTCCGCCTCCAGAACATGCCCAGCAGGAACGTGGCGAAGAGGGGCGCGTTCACGAAGCTGAAGACCAGTTGCAGCAGATCGTTGATGGTGTTGTAGGACGCGGCCATGTACGCGGCTCCCACCGAGAGCAGCACGCCGCCGACGGTCGTGAGGCGCCCGACCATCAGATAGTGCGAGTCGGGCGCGTTGGGCCGGATGTGGCTCTGGTAAATGTCATAGGTGAAGACGGTATTGAAGGCGGTGACGTTGCCGGCCATGCCGGACATGAACGACGCCATGAGTCCGGTGAGTCCGACGCCGAGCATACCGGAGGGATAGAACTTGCCCATGAGGGTGGTGAGGACCTGGTCGTAATCGGGGCCGCCGTTCTTCATCGGGAGGTCGTAGCCGACGGCCATTTTGGAGAGGGCGAGGGCGGCGATGCCGGGGACGATCACGATGAAGGGCATCATCATTTTGGGGAGGGCGGCGAGGACGGGAGTGCGGCGCGCGGCGGACATCGAGTTGGCGGCCATGGCTCGCTGGATGACGAGGAAGTCGGTGCACCAGTAGCCGAAGGATAGGACGAAGCCGAGTCCGGCGACCATGCCGAAGACTTCGATGCCCATGGGATTCTGGTGCGCGCTGCCCATGTATTTCCAACTGTGTGTCATGACGGCGGGGACGCGCGATGCCATGCCGCTCCATCCGCCGGCCTTCCAGACGGCGAGGGCGGCGAGGGGAGAGAATCCGACGACGATGAGAAAAAACTGGAGGACTTCGTTGTAGATGGCGCTGGTGAGTCCGCCGAGAAAGGTGTAGGCGAGCACGATGGCGGCGGAGACCAGCACGCTGGTTTCGAAGCTCCAGCCGAGGACGAGGCGCATGAGCAGGCCGAGCGCGTACATCGAAATGCCAGAGGAGAAGATGGTCATTACGGCGAAGGCGAGGGCGTTGAGGGTGCGAGTCTTCTCGTCGAAGCGGAGCTTGAGGTATTCGGGGACGGAGCGGGCGCGGCTGCCGTAATAGAACGGCATCATGAAGAGGCCGACGAAGATCATGGCCGGGACCGCGCCGACCCAGTAGAAATGCGCGGTCATGATGCCGTATTTGGCGCCGTTGCCGGACATGCCGACCAGTTCCTGGGCGCCGAGATTGGCCGCGAGGAAGGCGAGACTGGTGATCCAGACGGGTACGGAATGGCCGGCGGTCAGGAAGTCGCCGCTGGTGGAAATTTTCTTACGAAGAAGCCATCCGATGCCGAGCACCAGGAGGAAGTAAAGAGCGAGTATGAAGTAGTCGACGAAGGCAAGCTTCAAGGGAAATCCTCACCACTTCTACAATTTCAGACTTGGAACACCTGAGTCTATCACAGGGTGTTTCGGACTCGGATTGGCGGGTCCAGGTGTGTTAGCTTCGTAAATGAAATGGCATTTTTGTATACCTTTAGGGCCGGTGTTCTGGCCGTTGCGGTAGGTTTGTGCGTGCAGGGGCAGACCCCCAATCCGAAGGATTTGCCGGGGGAAGCGCATGGTTTGCCGCCGAGAGCCAGCGCGTCGGATTATCAGCGGCAGGCGAAGTCGGGACCGATCACGATCGCGGCGGAGTTCAAGGGGCACGCGATACCGACGCCGGAATCGACGCTGAACACGGAAGATTACGTGGTGGTGGAGGTCGGCATTTACGGGCCGGCGGACGCGCGCGCGAAGATCTCGGTGGACGACTTTTCGCTGCGGATCAACGGGAAGAAGAATCCGCTTTCGAGCACGCCGTATGGGATGGTGCTGGAGAACGTGAAGGATCCGTCGTGGGAGCCGCCGGCGGCGCCGAAGTCGAAGACGGCGATCGGTGGCGGAGGCGGCGGTGCGGGCGAGGGCGGTGGTCCGGGAAGTACGCCGCCTCCGCCTCCGCCGATCCCGTTTCCGGTGAAGCGGGCGCTGCAGGTGCGGGTGCAGAAGGCGGCGCTGCCGGAAGGCGAGCGGACGCTGCCGCAGGCGGGGTTCCTGTTCTTCCGGTACGGCGGGCAGTCGAAGGGGATCCACGATGTCGAGCTGATTTATAACGGTCCGACGGGGAAGGCGATGCTGCGGTTGTGGCCGTAGGCAGTAGCTGATCGGAGCCGCGCGCGTCAGCAAGCGATGCATTCCTCTTTTGTTGCCGGCTCCGCCGCGAAGAATTGCCGCTCCGTGCCGGGCTGATCGGAGCCGCGCGCGTCAGCAAGCGATGCATTCCGCTGCAAAGTGGGGCAGGCGCTTTCGCCTGCCAAACCTTCCAGTCAAGCCGCTGTGCGCGGCGCCGGCTATTACCGTTTGAACTATAGCAGAAAATGGAATATACTGGCCCCCGATGGGCAAACGTAAAGCAGACGAGCCGCGGCCGGAAGATTTCCTCCCGCTGCACCGTGACACGTTCCAGATTCTGGTGGCGCTGGCCGACCGCGACCGGCACGGATATTCGATCCTGCGCGACATTGCCGAACGCGGCGGCGGCGCCCACCCGATCGGTCCGAGCACGCTCTACAGTTCGATCCGGCGGCTGCTGGAGAGCGGGCTCATCGAAGAACTGGACGAGCGGCCCGACCCGGAATCCGACGACGAGCGGCGGCGCTACTACCGGCTGACGAATCTGGGGCGCCGCGTTGCGGCGGTGGAAGCGGAGCGGCTGCAGCGCCTGCTGGACGATGCTCGCGCGGGCGGCTTGCTGCCCCGACGGACGTGAGCCATGCCTGGTCCGGGATATCGCCTCCGGGTCTACCGTTTGCTGCTGCGGCTGTATCCGGCGCAGTTTCTGCAGGAATACGAGCGCGAAATTCTGCTCACGTTTCGGACGGAATGGCTGCGCGAGTCGAGCGCGGCCGGGCGCTGGTTCTACTTCGTGCGCGCCGCGTCGGCCATCCTATTCAATTCCCCCTTGGAGCATTTCCAGATGTTGACTCACGATTTGCGATACGCATTCCGTACGTTCCGGCGGAGTCTGCCGCTGACGCTAGTGGCGGTGGCGACGCTGGCGCTGGGAATGGGAGTGAACTCGGCCTTATTCAGCGTGGTGAAGGCCGTGTTGCTGGACGCGCTGCCGTACGGGAAACCGGATCAACTGGTGCGCGTCTGGGTGCGCAATCCGCAGCAGGGTTTTGAACACGACGTTACCAGTTGGCCGCGCCTGGAAGATTGGCGGGCGCGCAGCCGGACCATTCAGGGCTTCGCCGTTTTCGGGCCCGCGCGGCTGATTCTGACGGAGGGTGGCGAACCGGCGCAACTGCAAGGCACGTCGGTCTCGGCGAATTTCTTCCGAGTGATGGGCGTGAAACCGCTATTCGGACAGGACTTCGAGAATAATGCCGATCAGGAAGGCCAGCCCAAGCGGATCATGCTGGCCTACGGGTTCTGGCAGCGGCGGTTCGGCGGTGACCCATCCATCGTCGGACGACAACTGAATATGAGCGGCGACACCTACCTGGTGATGGGGGTGACGCCGCCGCTGTTCCAATTTCCGGAGCGCGGGTTGGATTTCTGGACGCCATTCGCCCTGGATGCGCGCTCCCGTACGGCGCGCGGCAATTTCTTCCTGAATACGGTCGCCCGGCTGCGCGACGGCGAAACTCTGAAGCACGCGCAACTGGAGATGGATGGAATCGCCGCGGCTTTGGCGCAGCAGTATCCCGTGGACCAGCACCTGGGCGTCGCGCTGGTGAATCTGAAGGAGGACCTGACCGGATCGATCGCGCCGGCGCTATGGGTCCTGAGCGGCGCCGTGATTTTCATTCTGCTGATCTGTTGCGCCAATATCGCGGGAATGCTGCTGGCGCATACCGCCGAGCGGCGGCAGGAACTGGCGATCCGCGCGGCCTTAGGCGCCGGGCGGAGCCGCGTGGTGCGGCAACTGCTCACGGAAGCGGCGCTGCTGTTCTGCGCCGGAGGAGCCGCGGGTATCGCGGTGGCATATGTGGGCGTGAAGCTGCTGCTGCGGATCGCTCCGCCGGAGCTGGCGCAATTGCAGGACACGCATCTCGACCTGACGGTGGCGGCGGTAACTCTGGTGGTTTCGGCGGCGAGCGGCATCCTGTGCGGCATGCGGCCGGCGCTGGCGGCTTCGCGATTGGATCTGGCGAGCGATTTGAGGCAAGGAGGGCGGCGCGTGGTGGGCCGGATGGACAGCCGTCGGTTCCGCTCGATTCTGACGATCGGCGAAATGGCTCTGGCCATGATTCTGCTCACGGGCTCGTGGCTGCTGGTGCGCAGCCTGCAGCGGATCGAGGGTGTGTCGCTTGGCTTCGATTCGCGGTCAGTGTCCATAGCCACGCTGCTGCCGCCGCGCACACGGTATAAAGATGGCAAGGCGACGGCCGCCTTCTACACGCAACT
>Ga0207695_10006819_pt1 | contig 14714 bp, 6 predicted proteins | sample KBSC54metaG_FD_184354 | JGI IMG/M metagenome (GOLD analysis project Ga0207695, IMG submission 184354) | Corn rhizosphere microbial communities from Kellogg Biological Station, Michigan, USA - KBS C5-4 metaG (SPAdes) (version 2) | ecosystem: Host-associated > Plants > Roots > Rhizosphere > Soil... | reverse complement strand
GCGGCAACTCGGCGGGGTGTCCTACGTCCTCGACCCGCACCCACAACGGCCGCGGGTTGCACCGGCGCACGACCGCCGATGACGGCTCGCATCGCGGAATCTTGATCCCGTTCAAGTTTCAGGTGCAAACCTGTAACCAAAGATCACAAAGAACGACCGCAATCTGGCGCGGTTTGTGCCGATAAGGATCAGGAGCACCATCCAGTCGTCGAGAGGGGTCGGCCATGGCCGCGAATGTTCATCTTCTGCCCAGGAGCATCCCGGCAGGCCAAGCGGCGCCCCCCGCCACCGCGCTGCTGCAGGCCAGCGGCAACCTGTGGGCCGCGCCGGACCTTGACTCGGTGGTGGCAACCGCGAGCGCCTTGCTGATCGCACTGGTTCCGGGTGCCATGGTCGAACGCCGGGATCGCCGCGACATCGGGACTGCTGCGCCCATCGACGGCGGCCCGCTGCAGATCACGCTTTCCCGGCGCGAAGTTCTGGTCGTCACGCCACCGCCCGGGCACGGCGATCGGGCCTTGCTGGACGCCGCGGCCGAACTGATCGCCGCACGGGTCGACGCCCTCGACCAGCGCACCGCGCTCGCCGAGTCGGTTGAACAACTGGGCAAGTCCGAGCGCCTGCAACGCGCGCTGTACGCGATCGCCGACCAGGCCAGCGCCGCCGGCGCCGACCTGACCTCGATGTTCCATGCCTTGCACGAGATCGTCGCGTCGTTGATGTACGCGGAAAACTTCTTCATCGCGTTGTACGACGCCAAGCGGGACACGGTGCGCTTTCCGTATTACGCGGACACGGTCGACCCGGAGCTCCCGTTTCCGGACAGCGATCTCCCGATGACGGACATCCGTCACGGCCCGACGTGGTACGTGATCCGCGAGGGCAAGCCATTGATGGGTTCGCCGGATGCGATCCCCCGGCAAGTCAACGGCCCGTTCCACATCGTCGGCGCCGCATTCGAGGATTGGCTGGGCGTGCCCCTGCTGCACGCAAACGACGTTGCCGGTTGCGTGGTGGTGCAGAGCTACGACAAGGCCCATCATTACGACGAGCAGGACAAGGCCTTGCTCATCTACGTGGCCCAGCACATCCAGACCGCGCTGGAGCGCCGCCTCGCGCATGTCGATTTGGAACGCCGGGTCGAGGAGCGCACCGTCGCGCTGAGCGAAGCCAACGACGTGCTGCAGCAGGAAGTACTGGAACGGCAGCGCGGCGAACACCTGCAGGCGGCGCTGTTCCGGATTGCCGAACTGGCAAGCAGCACCGATCAGATCGAGGAGTTCTACGCATCCATCCATCGCATCGTCAACGACCTGATCAACGCGCGCAACTTCTGCATTGCGCTCGTTTCCGAGGATGGCACCGAACTCGGGTTTCCCTACTCGGTCGACGAGTGCGATCGCGAAAACCCGACCCGCAAGCTGGCGAACGGGCTCACCGAATACGTGCTGCAGCGTGGCGCGCCCTTGCTGGCCGACAAGTCCGAAATCGAGCGGTTGCGCATCTCGGGCGCGGTGGGACATTACGGCTCGATAGCGGAATGCTGGCTGGGCGTGCCCCTGATCTGCGCCGAACACACCGTCGGCGTCCTGGTGGTGCAAAGCTATTCGCGCGAACAGCACTACAGCCCGCGCGACCAGGAACTGCTGACCTTCGTTTCCTACCACATCGCCAATGCACTGGAGCGCATACGCGCCAAGGATTCGCTGCGGCGTGCCTACGCCCAGCTCGAAAACCGTGTCGACGAACGCACGCGCGCGCTGGCGCTGGCCAATCGGGACCTGCGCTCGCAAATCACCGAGCGTGAGCGGGTCGAGGCGCGACTGAAATACGAGACGCTGCACGATTCGTTGACCGGATTGCCCAACCGCACTTTGCTGATGCAGCGGCTGGAACTGGCGCTGGCGAGCTAGCTACCACGCCGACCCTGACCAGGGTTTCGCGGTGTTGTTCATGGACCTCGATCGGTTCAAGGTGATCAACGACTCGGTCGGTCACCTGGTCGGCGACGACCTGTTGATACAGGTCGGCAACCGCATCCGCGAGTGCCTGAAATCCGAGGACGTGGTCGCGCGATTGGGTGGCGATGAGTTCGCGGTGTTGCTGGAAGGCGTGCACGACGCCATGCGCGCCTGCCAGATCGCCGAACGGATCATCAACGATCTCAACGCGCCATTCCGGCTGGCCGCCAAGGAACTCTTCACGTCCACCTCGGTGGGCATCGCGCTGGCGGCGCCGCATTACCGGAACCCCGACGAATTGCTGCGCGACGCGGATTCGGCGATGTACCGCGCCAAGGCCGCCGGCCGCCACCGCTTCGCGGTGTTCGACGACGACCTCCGCAAGGAAGCGGTGTCGCTGCTGGAAGTGGAAAACGACCTGCGGCGCGGACTGACCCGCAACGAATTCGTACCGTATTACCAACCCGTGGTCGACGTCGAAAACGGCGACGTGATCGGCTACGAGGCGTTGATGCGCTGGCGCCATCCGCAGCGCGGCGTGCTGCTGCCGGGCACCTTCCTCAACGTGGCCGAGGACACCGGCACGTCGGAAACCATCGACTGGCAGATCTTCACCCAGGTGTGTCGCGACGCCAACGCGCTGGCCGGAAGCAACGACGCGTTCGTCGCGATCAATCTTTCCGCGCGTCATTTCAGCAACCCGCGTTTCGACCAGCGCCTGCTGGCGTTGCTGGCCGAATACAACGTACCGGCGTCGCGCCTGCGCGTGGAGGTGACCGAGCGCGCACTGCTGGAAAACACGCCCGCGGTGAAACGCATCCTGCAGGTTTTCCGCGACGCCGGCATCAGCATCTCGCTGGACGATTTCGGCACCGGATACTCGTCGCTGTCGTATCTGCACCAGTATCCGCTGCAGACCCTCAAGATCGATCGATCGTTCGTCGCCAATCTAAGCGAGGGCGAGGAAGGAAGCAGCGACGCCGTGATCCGCGCGATCCTCGCGATGGCCGAAACGCTCTCGATCGACGTGATCGCCGAAGGCGTCGAAACCCCGCTGCAACGCGACCTGCTGCGCAAGCTGGGTTGCCGGCACGTGCAAGGCTTCCTGTACGCGAAGGCCCAGCCGGTCGATACCTGGATCGGCGACGCCGCACCCGGGTTCGGGGCGTGACGCCCGCGCCCGAGCGTGCCTGACGGCGTCATGAAGGCCGAAATCCGCGTTCCGCCGGCGCGCGTTGCAAGCGCTAGAATCGAGCGACCTTCCGCAATCCGGAGAATACGGCCATGCGACAGGTCAGGCATTTACTGGAAGAAAAGGCCAGCGAGGTCTACACCATCACCCCGGAAGCGCCGGTGCTGGAGGCGATCCGGTTGATGGCGGAGCGCCGGATCGGCGCGCTGCCGGTGATGCGGGGCGATGCGCTCGCCGGCATCGTCACCGAACGCGATTATGCGCGCAAGGTGATCCTGAAGGGCCGTTCTTCGCGGGAAACGCCGGTGTCTGAAATCATGACGCCCGCCCCCACCACGGTCTCGCCCGGGACCAGCGTGGACGAGTGCATGCGCCTGTGCACGGAGTTGCGGGTTCGCCATCTGCCCGCGGTAGAAGGCAACCGGTTGATCGGGATCGTCTCGATCGGCGACCTGGTGAAGGCGGTGATCGACGATCCGCGCGAGCATTCGTCCCTGAAGCCATTGACGCCGGTCGTCCATGGCCGGTCGATAGGCCACCACGCGATGCCACCGGCATCGCTCAAACGCGTGTCATTTCACCTGCGATACCATCCACTTCACCGTGGCTTCGACCTGCGCGTCGGAGAGCGCCGGATTGCCGCCCTTGGCCGGCATGTGGTTGCCATCGGGGCCGGTGTAGCCGTCGATCGCATGCTTGACCAGGGTGTCGATGCCTTCCTTGATGCGCGGCGCCCACGCGGCCTTGTCGCTGATGCTCGGCGCGCCCGCGGCCCCGGTCGAATGGCAGGTAGTGCACAGGTGATCGAAGATCGCCTTGCCATCGGTGGTGCCGCCATAGGCGACCTGCGAGGCAGCGGCTTGGGTCGCGGCAGACTTGGCGGCTTCCATCGCAGCGCGTCCCGTGTCGCCCGCGTAGACGGCGCTGACCGGAGCGATGCGAGCGCCCGCCTGCTGCACCACCTTCTGGGTGCTTTCCCTCGGCAGAGTCGTCCACACGATCGCGCCGATGATGATCAATACCACCGCCGTGCTCGCGAGCATGGCGATCATGATCGCGAAATGCCTCATGAAGGTGCGATCGGAAGGGGTGAGATGCGTGCTCACTTGCGAACTCCGGTTGGAAGTCGAACGGCGTCCCCGGGCCCCCGTGGCCGCCGCATATCCGCGCAAGTATAGCGTCCCGGCCATGCGGCACCAAATTCACCCGCGTTGACCTGAGCTAAACGCCACGTCGCGCACAAGTTCGCTCCCCCGACGGCCATCCGAACGTGCCGGACAGGTCCGCGGCATGACGACGCCGCACCAGTGCGACCGGCGCCCGATACATTGCGGCAACGGCGGTTTGGTTAAGATCGAAGGTTCCAAGGGACGGAGTGATTCTTCGAGGTGCCGCGCAAACACCGCCCGCAAGCATGGATTCGCAGGTTCAGGATCCGGCGCGCCGCGCGCCGGATCGCGCATGTGCACCCGGCTCCGCGCGTGATGCCCCAAGCCGCCCTGGCGATTTCGGCGGCGGCGCTTGCGCGCGACCACGACCGGCTCACCGACGCGCCGGCGTTCGACCTTGCACGCGCGCTGACCACGCACGACCAGACCCTGGCGCACGCCTACGCGGTCGCGCGCACCGCCGCCATCGAGAACCGTCGCATCGAGCCGGCCGCCGAATGGCTGATCGACAACGTCTACCTGATCCGCAACCAGATCCGCGAGGTGCGCGAAACGCTGTCGCCGAGGGTGTGGCGGCGGTTGCCGCGCCACAAGGCCGCCGACGGCACGGTGGTGCCGCGCATTCTCAGGGTGCTGCGTGCCTGCATCGCCTCGCTCGATGGCAACCTGGAAGCGGACGCAATCGAGCGCTACCTCGACAATTACCAGCGGCACGGCTCGCTGGACATGGTCGAGCTGTGGACGCTGCCGGTGCTGATCCGCGTCACGCTCATCGAAGGCCTCGCCGCATGCGCCGTCGCGATCGCGCGGCGCCTCGAGGCCTATTCATCCGCGTCACGCTCATCGAAGGCCTCGCCGCATGCGCCGTCGCGATCGCGCGGCGCCTCGAGGCCTATTCGCGCGCCGAGTTCTGGGCCGAGCATTTGGGCGAGGTGGCGGCGAATACGCCCACCGAGATGCTGGTCAACGTCGCCGAGATGGCGCGCACCGAATCGTTCATTTCGCCCGCGTTCGCGGCCGAGTTCTACCGCCTGCTGGAAGGCAAACATCCGTCGCTGAAACTCGCGCTCAGTTTCGCCGAGGGGCAACTGGAACAACGCGGCACCAGCGTGGCGCGCGTGATCGACGGCGAAGCACGCGAACAGGCGGCCGACCAGGTCACGATCGCCAATCTCATCAACAGCCTGCGCCGCGTCAACGAGACCAACTGGTCGGAACTGATCGAACGGGTCGGCGTGGTCGACCGCATCCTCGGTGCGAACGGGTCGGCGTGGTCGACCGCATCCTCGGTGAAGATCCGGCGGGGGCCTACGTGGACATGGACTTCGGCACCCGTGGCCGCTATCGCCATGCAATCGAGTCGCTGGCCCAGCGCAGCAAGCGCAGCGAACCCGACATCGCGCGGCTGGCGATCGAACTGGCGGCGGCCGATTACGACCCCGCCGGCGACCCGCGCGTACGCCACGTCGGTTATTTCCTGATCGGCCCCGGCCGCGCCACACTGGAACGCGAACTCGGCGCGCCTGCGCCGGCCGAACACCGCATGGCGGCACGGCTCAAGCGCTGGCCTTCGGCCACCTATCTCGGCGGCATCTTCATTGCCAGCCTCGTGATCACGGCGCTGGTCTGGTCGGGCCACCGCTGGTACGTGGCGCCCATGCCGCTGGCGGTCGACGTGGTGTTGATGGTCGCGGTGTTCGTGGCCGCCAGCCAGCCGGCGGTCGCGCTCGTGAACTGGCTGCTGGGCATGCTGGTGCCCGCGCAACTGCTGCCGAAGATGTCGTTCTCCGGCGGCATCCCCGATGAGTGCCGCACGCTGGTGGTGGTGCCGTGGCTGCTCGGCAGTCCCGATGGCCTGACCGAACAACTCGATGCGCTGGAAATCCGCTACCTCGGCAATCGTGATGCGAACCTGCGCTACGCGCTGCTCACGGATTTTCCCGATGCGCCCGAGCGCGACATGCCGAGCGATCGCGCGCTGCTGCAATTGGCAACGGCAGGCGTCGATCGGCTCAACGCGAAATATCCGCTGACCGGCAGCACCCATTTTTATCTGTTCCACCGGCCGCGCGAATGGAATGCACGACAGTCGGTGTGGATGGGCTTCGAGCGCAAGCGCGGCAAGCTGGGTGACCTGAACCGCGTCATGCGCGGCGCGCATCCGGATCGCGCCTTCAGCGTGACGGTCGGCGATCTCGATGCGCTGCAGACCGCGCGTTACGTGATCACGCTGGACGCCGACACCCAGCTTCCGCCGGAAGCCGCGCGCAAGCTGATCGAAACCATGGCGCATCCGTTGAACCGGCCGTGGTTCAGCAAGGGTTCGCGCCGCGTGGTCGCCGGCTACGGGCTTCTGCAGCCTCGCATTTCGGTGACGTGGAGCGCCGACCGCCCCAGCCGCTTCGCGCGTCTGTACAGCGATTCGACCGGCCTCGATCCGTACACGCGCGCGGTATCGGACGTGTACCAGGATCTGTTCGGCGAAGCGTCATTCGTCGGCAAGGGCATCTACGACGTGGACGCGTTCAACCGTTCGGTCGGCTCGCGCTTTCCGAACGACCTGATCCTGTCGCACGACCTGCTGGAAGGGTCGTACGCGCGCGCCGGGCTGGTCAGCGACATCGAATTGATCGAGCATCAACCCAACAGCTTCAGCGTGGACGTGCGCCGCCGCCATCGCTGGACGCGCGGCGACTGGCAGATCGTCCAGTGGCTGCTGCCGATCGTGCCCGGCCCGCGTCGGCGTGGGCTGCGCAACACGCTGAAGGCGCACCATCGCTGGAAGATCATGGACAACCTGCGGCGCGGGCTGGTGCCGCTGGCGATGCTGGCGTTGTTGCTGCGCGGCTGGACGCACGGCGCATCCGCGGTGTACTGGACGCTGATCGTGGTGGCGCTGCTGCTGGGCGCCCCGCTGCTGATCGCGCTGGTGCAGGTGGCGCGCAACATCGAGCAACGCGTGCCCCGCCGGCGCTGGCGCAGCACCTGGCGCGGGATCCGCGACGAATTGGTGCGCGACGTGTTTTCCATTGCGACCTTGCCGTTCGAAACCTGGGTGAACCTGGACGCGATTGCCCGCAGCGCGGGGCGGTTGCTGTTCACGCGCCGGCACCTGCTGGAATGGACACCGATGACCGACGCGGTGCGCGGCGCCGCAAACACGCTCGTGCAATACGCGCGACTGATGTGGGTGGCGCCGGCGACGGCGGTGGTGGCGGGCCTCGCACTCGGCCGCGCGGTGCCCGAGGCACTGCCGGCGGCGCTGGCGTTCCTGATGCTGTGGTTCATGGCGCCGGCGCTGGCCTGGTCGATCAGCCGCACGCCGGAACGCCCGCCGTTGCCACTGGATGCAGCCCAGCAAATCTTCCTGCGCAGCATCGCGCGGCGCATCTGGCACTGGTTCGACACCTTCGTGAACGCCCGCGAAAACTGGCTGCCGCCGGACAACTGCCAGGCGTTTCCGGTCGAACAGATCGCACACCGCACGTCACCCACCAACATCGGCATGGCGTTGCTGTCCAACCTGACCGCCCACGATTTCGGTTACATCACTCGCGCGGCGCTGCTGCACCGCACCGCCGCGACGCTTGAGACGCTGAAGCGCCTGCCGCGCCACCGCGGACACTTCTACAACTGGTACGACACGCTCAGCCTCGAACCGCTGTCGCCGCGCTACGTGTCCAGCGTCGACTCGGGCAACCTGATGGCATGCCTGCTGGTGCTGGCCAGTGCGCTGGAACACGCCGACGAGGATGCGCTGGTGTCGGTGAACCTTGCACACGGCCTGCGCGACACTGCGCGCGTGCTGGGCGACCACCTGCCCGGCGTGGACGCCGCCGATCCGCACGCCAACCTTGCGCTGGCGGCGACGCTGACCGAACTCGACGGCCTGGTCGCCGACGCGGTTGGCAACGCCGACAACCTGCCGGTGCTGCACGGCCTGCTGGCACGCATCGAGGCCGAGTCGGGCAAGCTCGCGCAGCTTGCATCCGACAATGCCGTCGCCGGCGAATTCGGCGAATGGGTGCGCGTTTTCGCGCGTCAGGCCACGGCCGCCTACGAGGAACTGGACGAACTGGCGCCATGGCTCGGCCTCGGCGATTGCGGCAGCGACGACGAGATCGCGCGCGCGCGGTTGGCGGAACTGGAACGCAATCCCTCGCGTGCCCGCGCGCAGGTGCTCGCGGGTGATGCGATCCTGCGTCTTGCCAATGAAGGCGCCACCGATGTGTGCGCCGCACTCGAGGAGCTGCGCGCAACCCTCAATCGCCAGCACGACGATGCGCTAGCGCTGGCTGCGCACTGCCGCGCGTTCGCGATGATGGATCTGGAATTCCTGTTCGACGAACGGCGCGAACAATTCGTGATCGGCTACGACGTCGAACGCGACAAGCGCGATGCCAGCCACTACGACCTGCGACCTGCTGGCCTCGGAAGCACGCATCCTGAGTTACGTCGCGATCGCGCAGGGCCAGGTGCCGCCGACCCACTGGTTCAAGCTCGGGCGCCTGTTCACCATCGCGGTCGGGCGGCCCACGCTGGTGTCGTGGAGCGGCTCGATGTTCGAGTACCTGATGCCGCATCTCTTGATGCCGGCCTATCGCAACACGCTGCTGTTCGACACCTGCAGTGCCGCGGTGGGAAGGCAGATCCAGTACGGCGCGCAGCAGCAGGTGCCATGGGGCGTTTCGGAATCCGCCTACAACACCACCGATGTCAATCTCACCTACCAGTACCGCGCGTTCGGCGTGCCGGGCCTGGGCCTGAAACGCGGACTGGGCGAGGATCTGGTGATCGCGCCGTACGCGAGTGCGATGGCGCTGATGTTCGATCCCGCTGCGGCCTGTGACAACCTGGAACGCCTGGCCGGTATCGGCGCGCTCACCCGCTACGGCTTCTACGAAGCGCTCGACTTCACCGCGAGACGGGTCAGCGAGAACGAGGATTTCGCGCTGGTGAAAAGCTGGATGGCGCACCACCACGGCATGAGCTTCCTCGCGCTGTCCTCGCTGCTGAACGGCCAGCCGCTGCAGCAACGCTTCATGCACGATCCGATGTTCCGCGCCCACGAGTTGTTGTTGCGCGAAAAAATTCCCGAGGCGCGCCCGCGGCATCCGGCCACGCTGGACGTGGAGCAGCCGCGCCAGACGCGTGCGGGCACGGGCGTGCAGACCCGCGACATCACGCGCATGGACACGCCGCTGCCGGAAGTGCACCTGCTGTCGAACGGCAATTACCACGTGATGCTGACCCAGACCGGCGCGGGCTACAGCCGCTGTCGCGGCCTTGCGCTCACGCGCTGGCGCGGCGACGCGGTGCGCGACGACGAAGGCACGTTCGTGTTCGTGCGCGATGTCGAATCGGGCAAATTGTGGTCGGCGACGCACCAGCCGATGGGCGACGCCGGCGGCAGTTGCAGCGCGACCTTCTCGCAGGCGCGCGCGGAATTCCATCGCACCGACCACGCAGTTGCAGCGCGACCTTCTCGCAGGCGCGCGCGGAATTCCATCGCACCGACCACGGCATCGCCACCGAAGTGCTGGTCGCGGTGTCGGCCGAGGACGACATCGAACTCAGGCGCGTGCGCCTGACCAACCGCACACTGAAAACCCGCACGCTGGAAATCACCAGCTACGCGGAAATCGTGCTGGCGCCGCCGGACGCCGACGCATCGCATCCGGTGTTCAGCAAGCTGTTCCTCGAAACCGAGTCGGCACCGGAACTGGATGCGCTGCTGGCCACGCGCCGACCGCGCGGCCCCGACGAGCACAATCCGTGGCTGGTGCATCAGATGACCACTCGCGGCGGCACGCTGGGCAGTGGCGGCTTCGAAACGGATCGCGAAGCGTTCCTCGGCCGCTTGCGTGGCCCTGCCCATGCGCGCGCGCTGGGCGACGGTGCGGTCCTCCCCGGACATACCGGCGCGGTGCTCGATCCGATCGTGTCGATCCGCCGGCGCATCCAGATCCGGCCCGGTCACACCGGAAGCCTCGACATCCTCACCGGCGTCGCGCCCGATCGCGAGGCCGCGCTCGAGCTGGCCCGGAAATACCGGGAACGCCATCTGCACCAGCGCGTGTTCCAGTTGGCGTGGACGCACGACCAGGTGGCGCTGCAGCAACTCAACATGAGCGCGGTCGAGGCGCAACGCTATGAACGCGTGGCCAGCGCGCTGCTGTACGGCCCGATCGCGGCGCGCCGGGGCGTCGACGACAGCCTGCCCACCCAGTCGACACTGTGGAAGCACGGCATTTCCGGCGACCTGCCGATCGTGCTGGCACGGATCGCCAACGCCAGCCAGATCGACCTGGTGCGGCACCTGATCCAGGCGCACGGCTACTGGCAATTGCGCGGCCTGCACGCGGACCTTCTGATCTGGAACGAGGAGTTGTCCGGCTATCGCCAGGAACTGCAGGAGCACATTCTTTACCTGATCGAATCCGGCGCCGAGGCGCGCGGCGGTCAGGGCCGCGGCAAGATGTTCGCGTGGCGCATCGAACACCTGCCTGCACCCGACCGCGCGTTGATGCTGTCGGTCGCACGCTGCGTGTTTTCCGGCGATGAAGGCCGCCTGCGCGACCAGATCGCGCGGATGATGCCGGCTGCCGACGTCGCGCCGCCGCCCAAGCTGGCGCTGCGCAAACCGTTGCCCGCGAGTTACGCGCTGCAGCCGCCTTCCGAAGACCTGCGGCTGCCGAATCCGCTGGGCGGCTTCCGCAACGACGGCAGCGAATACGTGATCTGGCTGAAACCCGGCACGCCGACCCCCGCGCCATGGAGCAACGTGCTCGCCAACGAATCGTTCGGTTCGGTGCTGAGCGAATCCGGCGGCGCCTACACATTCGCCGAGAACGCGCACGAATTCCGGCTTACGCCCTGGTACAACGATCCGCTGCGCGACACCAGCGGCGAAGCGACGTGGCTGCGCGACGAAGCCACTGGCGAATTCTGGTCGGTGATGCCGCAGCCTTCGCCCAGCGGCGACGCGTACCGCACCTGCCACGGCTTCGGCTACAGCCGCTTCGAACACGCGCATGCCGATCTCTACAGCGAAGCCACCGTATTCGTTGCACGCGAAGCGCCGGTGAAATTGACGCTTCTGAAACTCGTCAACAAGAGCGATCGCCCGCGCACCATTTCGCTGACCAGCTACGTCGAATGGGTGCTGGGCGAGCGCCGCGACCGCAGCGGCCGGCACGTCGCCACCCGCATCGACATCGAATGCGGCGCGCTGTTCGCGCACAACCCCTTCCACGATGTATTTTCGTCGCGCATCGCGTTCCACGCGATCGGCGCGGCGCGGCCGGGCTTCACCGCCGACCGGCTCGGCTTCATTGGCCGCAACCGCGGACTGGACGTGCCCATCGGCATGCGCACCGAAACCCTCGACGGTGCGGCAGGCGCGGGACTCGACCCCTGCTCCGCGCAACGCCTGACGTACGATCTGCTGCCGGGCGAAGAAATCGAGACGGTGATCGTGCTCGGCGCCGCGACCGGCGAGGAGGCCGCGCGCGCGCTGGTGCGCAACTTCGGCGACGCGACGTTCGCGCGTGAAGAACTCGAGCGGGTGTGCGCACATTGGCGCGACATGCTTTCGCCCTTGCGCGTGCGCACCCCCGACGCCGCCACCGACCTGCTCGCGAACGGTTGGCTGCTGTACCAGGTGCTGGCGTCGCGCCTGATGGCGCGCAGCGGCTATTACCAGTCCGGCGGCGCATGGGGTTTTCGCGACCAGTTGCAGGATTCGATGGCGGTGCTGAATGCACGACCCGACTTCACGCGTGCGCAACTGCTGCGCTGCGCCGCGCACCAGTTCATCGAAGGCGACGTGCAGCACTGGTGGCATCCACCCACCGGCAAGGGCGTGCGCACGCGCATTTCCGACGACCTGTTGTGGCTGCCGTGGTGCACCGCCGAGTACGTGCGCGTCACCGGCGATGCCCGCGTGCTGGACGAGAGCGCGCCGTTCCTCGAAGGCCGCGCGCTCGCGGCCGACGAGGAGTCGGTGTATGAAGACGCGCGCACCGCCGGCGAATCGGCGAGCCTCTACGAGCACTGCCTGCGCGCGATCCGCCGCAGCCTGCGCTTCGGCGAGCACGGCCTGCCCCTGATCGGCGGCGGCGACTGGAACGACGGCATGAACCGGCTCGGCCTCGCCGGGCGCGGCGAAAGCGTATGGCTGGGCATGTTCCTGCACGACGTGCTGAAGCGCTTCGCGCCGCTCGCGGCCATGCGCGAGGGCGAGGCGGTGGCGGCCGAACTCGTGGCCACGGCCGCCGAACTCGAACGCATGCTGGAACGCCACGCGTGGGACGGCCATTGGTACCTGCGCGCGTGGAACGACGACGGCGTCGCGATCGGCTCCGCGCAGAGCGAGGAATGCCGGATCGACTCGCTGCCGCAAAGCTGGTCGGCACTGGCCGGCATCGGCGACGCCGCGCGCAGTGACCGCGCGATGGACGCCGTGCTGGAACACCTCGCCGATGCGGACGCCCGCCTGGTGAAACTGTTCACGCCGCCTTTCGACAAGTCACCGCTCGATCCGGGGTACATCAAGGGCTACGTGCCGGGCGTGCGCGAGAACGGCGGCCAGTACACCCACGCCGCGGTGTGGGTGGCGATGGCGCTCGCCAGGCGCGGCCGCGCCGAAGAGGCGTGGCGTATCGCTCGGATGCTGAATCCGCTGACGCACACCGGCGACGCGGATGCGTTGCAGCGATATCGTCTCGAGCCCTACGTGATCGCAGCCGATGTCTATTCCGCGGAAGGCCATCGCGGCCGTGGCGGCTGGAGCTGGTACACCGGTTCGGCGGGCTGGATGTATCGGCTGCTGGTCGAATCGCTGCTCGGCATGCATCGCGAAGGCAACCGGCTTTCATTCGCGCCGTGCGTGCCGGACGACTGGGAACGCTGGTCGGCCAACTGGCGCCACGGCGGCTCGCATTACCGCATCGAGTTCGTGCGCAGGTCCGGCGACAGCGGCGTCGCCGACGTCAGCCTCGATGGAGCGCTGCAGCCGGCATGCGCGATCGAACTGGTCGACGATGGTCACGTCCACGACGTGCTGGTGCGCTTCGGCCGGCCCGAGCATTCACGCCACCGCGACAACGTCGCGGCAATGCAAGAGGAAAATCCGTCCGGCCGTCCTTGACGCCGTCGCAATCCGGGGAGGATTTCACAGCAAGGGACTCGTCCATGTCCACCACGTTCACCGGCAACTCCGACGCCTCGGCAGCGAGCTTGCGCCCGCCATGTCCGCCAAAGTGACTTCTCCGTCCGTCGCTTCCCCGCCCGCCGGACGCAACATCGATCGCACCAGCCACACCGACGAGGCGGTGCTGGACGATCTGCAACGCAAGGCGTTCCGTTTCTTCGAACGGCACGTCAATCCGCACACCGGACTGGTGCTCGATTCCACCCGCCCTACCCAGCCGGCCAGCATCGCTGCCGTCGGTTTCGCGTTGTCGTGTTATCCGATCGGAGTAGAGCGCGGCTGGATGCCCCGCACACCGGACTGGTGCTCGATTCCACCCGCCCTACCCAGCCGGCCAGCATCGCTGCCGTCGGTTTCGCGTTGTCGTGTTATCCGATCGGAGTAGAGCGCGGCTGGATGCCGTATCGCGATGCATGGGCGCATACGCTGGCCGCGCTGCGTTTCTTCGATGCGGCGGACCAAAGCGGCGCGAAGGACGGGGTCGGCTACAAGGGATTCTTCTATCACTTCCTCGACCCCGACAGCGCGACCCGCGCGTGGAAATGCGAGCTGTCCACCATCGACACCGCGCTGCTGCTGGCGGGGATGCTGGTGGCCACACGGTATTTCTCCGGCGACGGCGCCGCGGAACGCGAAGTGCGCGAACGCGCGCAGGCCATCTATGCGCGCGTGGACTGGCGCTGGGCCCGCAACGGCGGCGACGCAGTGGCGCTGGGCTGGAAACCGGAATCGGGGTTCCTCAAGTGCCGCTGGTTTGGCTACAACGAAGCGCTGATCCTGTACCTGCTGGCGCTGGCCGCACCCGAATTTCCGGTGACGCCCGACGCATATCACGCGTGGACGTCCACCTTCAAATGGCGACGCCTGTACGGCCGTGACGTGCTCTACGCGGGGCCGCTGTTCATCCACCAGTTCTCGCACATCTGGATCGACACGCGCGGCATCCGCGACCGGTTCATGGCGTCCAAGCACACCGACTACTTCGAGAACAGCCGCGTCGCCACGGAGATCCAGCGCGAATACGCGCGCCGCAACCCGCGCCGCTTCGTCGGTTACGAAAAAAACTGCTGGGGCTTCTCGGCCACCGATGGCCCCGGCAACGTGAACGCCCCGTACCACGGACGCGTGCGGCGGTTCTTCGACTACACCGCGCGCGGCGCACCATTCGGCCCGGACGA
>Ga0207695_10006818_pt1 | contig 14715 bp, 12 predicted proteins | sample KBSC54metaG_FD_184354 | JGI IMG/M metagenome (GOLD analysis project Ga0207695, IMG submission 184354) | Corn rhizosphere microbial communities from Kellogg Biological Station, Michigan, USA - KBS C5-4 metaG (SPAdes) (version 2) | ecosystem: Host-associated > Plants > Roots > Rhizosphere > Soil... | reverse complement strand
TGAGAGCCAGGTTCAATCCAGCTACTTCGACGTTCGCAACCAGTACATCGCCGCTGACACGGCGTCGCAGATGCTCAAAATCTATCGCGAAGGATTGATCCCGCAAGCGCTGGCGACGTATCAAGCGGGACTCGCGTCGTACCAGACGGGGACCTTGGATTTCGAGAGTCTGTTTTCAACCTTCATGGACGTCCTCAATTTCGACGGGGAGTACTGGAAAATACTGATGGAACACGAAACGGCTCTGGCTCGAATCGAGCAGATCACCGGTGTGCCGCTTAACTGAAGGAGTGCATATGCAACGCTATCGGACCGCTTTCTTCGCGATGCTGGCCACGACGATCCTGCTCGCCGGTGCCGTAGGCTTACTTTGGTTCGATCCGAAGGGGGTGAGAGCGCGGATCTCGTCTGCCACTTCGGAACAGTCATCGACAAGTGCGACTTCACCCCAGGGCGCTGAAACGCCGTCATCCGCGCCGAAACCATCTGAACCAAGCTTGGTCCCGGTCACGCTGACACCTCAACGGATGCAGAGCATTGGCGTTAAGACAGGCACGGTGGAGTATCGGCAAGTGCACGATGAGATCCGAACGACCGGAGACGTCGAGGCGGACGAAACGCGGCTCGCCGAGGTTCAGGTTCGCTTTGCCGGTTGGATACAGAAGGTTTTCGTGGACTCGATTTTCAAGCAAGTTCAGAAAGGCCAGCGGCTGTTGACGATTTACAGTCCGGAATTGGTCAGAACTGAAAACGAATACCTCCTGGCAAAACAGAATCGGGAGTTGCTGGCACAAAGCACCGTTCCTGAAGTAGCATCCGGAGCTGGCTCACTTTTGTCTTCTGCGCTGGAGCGGCTGAAGCAATGGGGAATACCAGAGCGTGAGATTCAGGACCTGGAAACTACTGGTCAGATCAAGCGCGAAATGGAAATCGATTCCCCGGCATCCGGATTCATCGTCGCGCGAAACGCGCTTCCTAATATGTATGTGCAGCCGGGCACGAAACTTTACTCGATAGCGGATTTGTCATCGCTCTGGGTGTATGCACAGGTTTTCCAAAACGATATCGGGCGAGTCAGGGTCGGAGATTCGGCGGCCGTCACCGTGGACTCGTATCCGGGACGCACCTTCCCCGGACGGGTCAGTTTCATTTCGCCGCAACTTGACCAGACCACGCGGACCGCTAAAGTGCGGCTCGAGATTCCAAACCCCGGCATGAAGCTTTCGCTCGGGATGTTCGTAAATGTAAAGCTCGACTTGGCCCTGGGACGCCAATTAGTGATCCCCGCGTCGGGGGTGTATCAGTCCGGCACGCGCCAGATCGCCTTTGTCGATAAAGGCGATGGACACTTTGAACCTCGCGAGATTGAAGCCGGTGCGCGCGCCAGTGACGACTTTGTTGTCGTAACGAAGGGACTCAAGGCCGGAGAACGTATCGCCACTTCAGCGAATTTCCTGCTCGACTCAGAAAGCCAGCTCCAGGCGGCCATGGGATCGTTTGCTCCTCCACCGCCAGGCGCTGGCGCAGCATCCGCGATAAACGCTCCGACAGGGCAGGTATCGGTCGACTTCTCCTCTACTCCTTCACCGCCGCACAAAGGGGCAAATATTTTTCGCGTGAAACTGACGGGCGCCGATGGCGCGCCAATTACAGGCGCTTCGGTGACCGTGACGTTTTTCATGGCGGCCATGCCAGCGATGGGAATGGCGGCGATGCGCAATGTAGTTACTCTTAGCGATAAAAACGGGGGTGTTTATGAGGGGCCTGGACAACTGCAGTCCGGCGGCAGTTGGCAGGTCACCATCGTCGCCACAAAAAATGGCCAGACGATCGGCCAGAAACAATTGTCAGTGACGGCAGAAGGGGGCATGTAGGTGATGGCGCGCTGGATCGACTGGTGTGCCCGAAACCGCTTTCTAGTCTTCACTGGCACGGTTCTTCTAGTGCTCGCGGGCGTCTGGGCGATGAACCGGATTCCGCTTGATGCGCTGCCGGACATCTCAGACGTCGAGGTGATTATTCACACTCCTTGGGAGGAACCGCCCAATATCATCGAAGATCAGGTTACTTATCCGATCGTCACCGCTCTGCTAGCCGCGCCCAGCGTGAAGGCCGTGCGGGCGCAGACGATGTTCGGTGATTCCTATGTCTTCGTAGTTTTCGAGGACGGAACTGATCTGTACTGGGCGCGCTCCCGCGTGCTGGAGTATCTTCAGCAGATCCAAGGCCGGCTGCCATCAGGAGTACACCCGACGATTGGTCCGGACGCTACCGGCGCGGGCTGGGTTTACGAATACGCGCTCGTGGACCACAACCACCGCTACAGTCTCGCCGACCTGCGCAGTTTGCAGGATTGGTTTCTGCGGTATCAGGTCGCCACTGTTCCAGGAGTCGCCGAGGTCGCGAGCATCGGCGGTTTCGTGCGCCAATACCAAGTGCGCCTGGATCCGGACAAACTCCGCGCGTATAACATTCCGCTGTCAACCATCATCGACAAGGTTCGGGATAGCACGAACGAGGTAGGCGGACGGTTAATCGAGCTCGGCGGCGCCGAGTACATGATCCGCGGCCTCGGTTATCTGCGCTCCTTATCCGATCTGGAGACGGTTCCGGTCGCGAGCAAGAATGGAACGGCGGTCCTGATTAAAGATCTTGGGAGCGTAGCGTTCGGACCTGACATCCGCCGTGGCGTTGCGGAATGGAACGGCGAAGGAGAAACGGTCGGAGGCATAGTCGTGATGCGCTACGGCTTGAATGCGCTGAACGTCATCTCCGGCGTAAAGAAGAAACTGGCTGAAATCTCTGGCTCCTTGCCGCCGGGAGTCGAGATTGTGTCGGGCTATGATCGATCGACTCTGATCCAAGCCTCTATCAACACCCTCAAGCGGGATCTGATCGAAGAAGCCGTCATAGTCAGCCTGGTAATCATCGTATTCCTGTTTCATTTCCGGTCCGCGTTGATTCCGATCCTGACCGTGCCCATTGCGGTCCTCGCGTCCTTCATTCCCATGTATTACCTGCAGGTCAGTTCCAACATCGTGTCGCTGGGTGGGCTGGCACTGGCTATCGGAGTACTGGTCGACGCGGCCATCGTGATGGTGGAAAACGGCTACCGGCACTTATCGGAAGCACAGCAAGCAGCCGGAGCGGAGTCGCGCAGTATCTCCAAACGGGAGCAAAGGAAGATCCTGCTTGATGCCGCGAAGCAGGTTGCGCCAGCACTCTTTTTTTCCCTCCTCATCATCGTTGTCTCATTCCTTCCGATCTTCATGCTGGAAGCGCAGGAAGGGCGAATGTTCCGCCCCCTGGCCTGGACCAAGACTCTGGCCGTTGGGTTTTCGTCCGTGCTGGCCGTCACCCTAGTGCCACCGCTGATGCTGATGTTCATTCGCGGCCGCTTGCGGCCGGAATCGAGGAATCCGGTTTCGCGCGTCACCCAGGCGATCTATCTCCCAATCCTGAAAGTCTGCCTTCGGTTTCCAAAAACGACGTTGCTGTTGAACCTAGCCTTTCTGGCAGTGACATTCCCGCTGGCGTTCAAAATAGGCAGCCAATTTATGCCGCCACTATTCGAAGGCGCAACCCTTTACATGCCTACAGCGCTGCCTGGCATTTCGATTGGGCAGGCAACGCAGCTAATGCAGGAACAAGACCGGATTTTACGTTCGTTTCCCGAAGTGGCGAGCGTTTTCGGCTCAATAGGCCGCTCCGAGAGCGCGACTGATAATGCGCCCCTGGACATGTATGACACCACGGTGACCTTGAAACCGCGGGAGCTATGGCGTCCTGGCATCACTTACGAAAAGCTGATCTCGGAAATGGACGCCAAGCTTCAGTTCCCCGGCCTGACGAACACGTGGACGATGCCAATCGAGAACCGCCTCGACATGGAACTCACGGGGATCAAGACCCCCGTCGGTCTCAAGATCCAGGGACCGAGCCTTGATGGCATCCAACAACTCGGACAGAAGATTCAGCAGATTCTGGGCGGCCTTCCCGAGATGAGGTCTGTTTTCGCGGAACGCGTTGCCCAAGGATTCTACGTGAACGTGGAGGTAAACCGGCTCGAAGCCGCGCGCTACGGCCTTACCGTCGGCGATGTGCAACGCGCGATCACTTCCGGGATCGGCGGGGAAAACATTGCCGAGAACGTCGAGGGCCGAGAACGCTATCCAATCAACGTCCGCTACGCACCGGATTTTCGGGATGATCTGGAAAAGCTCAAGGGTGTCGTAATCGCGACGCCTTCGAACGCCCAGGTGCCACTGGGCGAACTCGCCAAGGTCTCCTTCTCCAAAGGACCGACGATGATCCGGGACGAGGATGCCGCCTTGACCGGATACGTTTATCTGGATCTCAACACGCGCGACTACGGCGGCTTCGTTGATAAAGCCAGCAAGCTTCTACGGGAGAAACTAGCCCTGCCGGCCGGTTACAGCTTCAAGTGGTCCGGCGAATACGAATTCGAGTTGCGCGCGAAAGAGCGCTTGAAGATCATCTTGCCGGTCGTCTTCTTCGTGATCTTTCTACTGCTGTACATGGTCTTCCATTCGGTCATGGAAGCGCTAGTTCTGATCTTTCCGACAGTATATGCGATGACCGGTGGGCTGCTGCTTCAGTGGTGGCTCGGCTACAACTTCAGCGTCGCCGTGTGGGTCGGCTATATCGCGTTGTTTGGTATTGCGGTCGAAACCGGCGTCGTCATGGTCGTGTACCTGCACGATGCCCTCGATCGCAAACTCGCCGCAGGAGAGCCGCTCACACCGGATGACATTAGGCACGCGGCGATTGAAGGCGCCGTGCATCGCCTTCGTCCCAAGTTGATGACGGTGGCAGCGGTCCTCGCGAGCCTAATTCCAATCTTATGGGAGTCCGGAGTGGGTTCCGATGTGATGAAGCCGATCGCCGCGCCGATTGTCGGCGGAATGATCACGTCCACGATTCACGTGTTGATCTTAGTCCCCGTCTTTTTCGTGATGTTGAAGACCCGCGCCCTACGACGGGGCAGCCTACGCAGCGCGGGAGAAGCTGATGTTGAGGAATGAATCGTAGTTCGAGATGTTTGAGCATTTGCAGGCAGTCTAAATCTCAATCTCAAGAAAGGTGGTAACTGATGAACATTCGAAGACGCATTCTTGCAGGGGCGCTCGCGCTTGGGTGCTTGCTGGCGGGGAACAGCTTTGCCCAGGACAAGGCGAAGGGGGAAGCGAAGTCGTATATGTTCCACGGCAAAGTGGAGGCGGTCACCGACAAAGGCTTGACCGTCAATGGAGAAAAGGTCGAGGGCTGGATGGACGCAATGACCATGACCTATCCCGTGGACAAGCCGGACGTACTGAAGATGGTTAAGGTCGGTGACCAAATCATGGCTACCGTCTACGACGGCGACACGACGCTCCACAACGTAATGACCATGCCGGCGGAGAAATCGGATAAGCAGAAGTCTAAGAAGTGATGCCCGAGGGCCGCGAGCGAAATTGCTTGCGGCGCATTTACAGGTAGAAGCGACAAACTAGCCATGTGGCTCCAGGTCCGCGTCGACCCGACGTTTGTTGCGTCACTGGCCCGTTAGGGCGCTTCGCGCTTATCTCAGATCGCCAAGTAGCGCCACAAGCGAGGGGTTCAGCATCGCCCAAATGCTCATCACCCCCTATCCGCATCCACACTTCTCACAACCCTTCCCCCGAACCGCATCGGCGCCTTCCTTGGCGATGATCGGAACCATCGCGACCCCCGCAACAGGATCAGCCAGCAGCCCGGTTATTGAGGTAAACGAGGTAACTGACAGCCCTCCCGCTGCATTGGGCGAACTGGTGCAGTCAGTAATTCTGAGAAAAGGCGGCACTGTAACGGCCACTTTAGGAATCTGCTACTTTTTGGCGTCTTTCTTGTGGGCCCGCATGCCCGCCTTCAGAAAGCTCATCGCCTTCTTCGGGCCGCCGGTGCCGGTCACTTTGAACTTTTTCCCGCGCTGTTTGTTGTAAGAGACAAAGAATTCTTCCAGCTGATCGAGAAGCGTCTTGTTCAGATCGCTTATCGATTCCACGTCCTGATGGTCGTAGGAGTGGATGGCGACGCCCAGAAGCCGGTCGTTGCTTTCGGTTTTGCCATCCTGCGTTTGTTCTGCCTCAATGATGCCGATGATGCGGACCTCGATCAGGCATCCCACATGGGCAGGCGCGTCCATCAGGACAAGGATGTCGAGAGGGTCGCCGTCTTCCCCCAGGGTAGAGGGGATGAAGCCGAAGTCGAAGGGGAACATCATCCCTTCGGGCAAGAGGCCGGCAAGCATGAACAGGTCTGATTCCGGATCATAATCAAATTTGTTGCGGGACCCTTTCGGGGTTTCTATTATGGCCCGGCAAGTGCATTTCTTCCGGTCGCACTGCGGGGAAAGAGTTGACAGATCAGCCATGGTTTAAGAGCCTCCATACTTTGCCCGGGAGTTTATCGTCATGCATGAAATAAGAGCCACCTTGCCGCCGGAACATGTCGGGGAGGCCACGCGCCTGGCGCGCGAGGCCGGCATCGCCCGCATCGCGGTGTCGGATGTTTATCTCCATGGCCCGGATGCCACCTGGAAAGTTTTGAGCGTGGAAACCTCCACGCCGAAGGCGCGGGCCCTTGTCGAGGCCTTCCTGGATTCTTCCGAATTGCGCGGCGTCGATTATTCGCTGACCTCCCGGGAATTGAGGGCGATCGTCAGCGGCGAGGATCTTGCGGGACTCACGCGTCCCATGAGCGAGCCCTTCCCGGACGTTATCCAGGATCTCTGGCAACTGAGCCACGTCACGGCGAGCTATGTCGCGCGCGCGGCGGCCGGCGCGATCCTCCTTGCCACAGGCATTCTGGACAATAATGCCGTCGCCATCGTCGTGGCGGCCTTGTTCCTTCCTTTTCTCGCGGAGGTGCTGGCCGTGAGCTTCGGCCTGTGGAGCCGTGACCGTCGTTTGATCCTGCGGGGTTTTCGCGCGGTCTGCGTCAGTACGGCGCTGGCCTTTGCGGCAGGCGCGCTGGTCGCGGCGATCCAGGGCGGACCGATTCAGTTCACGGCCTTCAAAGGACCGCTCGCCAGTTTTGCGATCTCGGCAGTGATCGGCGTCACGGCGGGATTGTCGAATGCGGACGATACCGGGCGCCGCTACCTGATCGGCGTTGCGGCGGCGGTCCAGCTGGCCATTTTCCCGGTGTGGCTGGGAGCGGCTTCCGTCCTCGGACTTCCAGCCCAGGACATTCTGTGGTCCCGGCTTGAAAGCTTCCTGATCAACTTCGGAACGATCTCGCTCGCCGCCGTCGCCGCTTATGCCGCGCTGCATCTGCGGCCGGGACGCGGATGGTCGTCGCCGAGAAGCACCCGCGCCGGCGGGCCTGAATGAACGGACAGCGCAACTGCGGAACACAAGCCTGACCTTAAGACTTTTTCTTCTTCGGCACTTTCGCGCCGGACTTTCTGGCTTCGCTGAGGGCAATCGCGACGGCCTGCTTCCGGCTCTTTACTTTCTTGCCGCTGCCGGACTTGAGCGTGCCGCTCTTGTGCTCCTTCATCACCTTGTGAATCTTGCGCTCGCCCTTGGTGCTTGTTCCGGACGAGGAATTGGATCGGGATGACTTCGTGGCCATGGATGGCTCTTTATCTAACGGTTGGCGTGGGTGCTTTCGCCCCTGGACGTACGTTCATGCGCGCTATCGGTCCCCTTGGCGGTCTTTTTTGCTTTTGGCGCGGCTTTCCGCGACGCGGCGGCCGGTGAATCGTCCCTGCCGTTGACGCGGGCGACCATGGCATGCTCCAGGTCCTTGGGAATGCCGTTTTCCTTCAGTTCTTTTTTGCGGTCCAGCATTCTCTGGCCGAGTTCCTCGAAGTCGATATCGGCGTCCTTGGCCTTGGGCAGCATCTCGTTTTCTTCTTCCTTGATGTGATGCCGCACGCTTTCGGCGAGGACCGTGAACTTGGCATTGCGGTGGGAACCGCCGCCGCCCTTTGCATCGAGTTCGGCAATCAGGACTCTTGCGACATGGTGCTCTTCGTCCGCCTCATTCATGATGTCCGTACCGACTTCCTTGCGCACGGTCGGGTAAAAGATCTCTTCCTCGATCGTTGCGTGGATTTTCAGTTCCATGATCGCCCTGGCGATAATGTTTTCCTTTTCGGTTGGGGCGTCAGTCTTTTCGAACCGGTCGAAAAGCTCCTTCACGGTGTCATGGTCCTTCTTCAGGATTGAAATCGCGTGTGTTTCCGGCAACATAAAGTCGAGCATCTGGAATCTCCTTCAGGTCATCATGCGGGCATTCGCCCGCTTCGAATGGTCCAAATGTTGAACAGCACGTTTTGCTCCAAAGCCCCCCCGCTGCAAGACAGTGGCAACCGAACTGCTTGGCAAATTGGCGGGACTTAAGGAACTACTTTTTAAGGAAGCATCTATGCGCAAGCGGGAAGTCATCGAACCACACAAGAGCGACAAGCGGTATGCCCGCCGGGATGAGCAAGGGCAGTTCACGGACAGCCAGACCAATGTCGGGCGGTCGCTGGCGGCGGACCGTCGGAGCAAATCAAGACCGTGGCCCCAAAGGGACAAGGCGACCGGGGGGACCAGAAAAAGAGTTAAGGTAAGTCCCTCGGGGAAAAATTCTCGCGCGAGGGGCTTAGCGCGCGAATAAACGTTGCAGTTTCTGCCAGGGCAGGCAGTTCAGAATGGTCGTTTTTTCAAGCCCGGCCCGGCGGGCCTGGTCGATGCCGCACCGGATAATCGGCAGTTCGCCCGTGCTGTGTGAGTCCGTGTTGACTGCAATCAAGACGCCGGCCTCTGATGCTCTGCGCGCGTTCTCGGCAGAGAGGTCCAGACGATCCGGGCTGGAGTTGATTTCGAAAAAACAGCGGTTCTTGCGGGCGTGTTCGACCACTCTCTCGATGTCGATCTCATAGCCCGGACGCTTCAGCAGAAGCCGTCCGGTCGCATGTCCCAGGATGTTGAAATACCGGTTATCCATCGCGCGCAGAAGGCGCTCGGTCTGCTGCTCCCGGTTCATTGCGAAGCGGGAGTGAATGGAGCAGACAGTGTAATCGAGTTCCCGTAAGAGATCGTCGGGGTAGTCAAGTGATCCGTCCGCCAGAATATCCACCTCCGACGATTTGAGGATACGGAAGCCGCTGAGGCGCGCATTGAGTTTGTCGATGTATTTGATCTGCGCCCACAAGTCTTCTATCGAAACGCCGCCCGCAATTTTGAGGCTCTGCGAATGATCGCTGATGCCGATGTATTCATAGCCGCGGTCTTTCGCGGCCGCGGCCATATCCTCGATCGAATCGCTTCCGTCGCTGGATGTCGAATGCGCGTGGAGATCTCCCTTGATGTCTTTTTGCGTCACCAGAACGGGCAATTCGTTCTTCGCGGCCCGCTCGACTTCATCGTATCCCTCGCGCAGTTCCGGCTCGATATAGGCCAGGCCGAATTTTCTGTATAACGCCTGCTCGGTCGGGACGGCGGTTTTCAAATCGCGCAAAGCCCCTGTCACGGCTGTCAGCTTCTTGAGATGCGCCCTGGACCCCGTGCAGGCGACCATCTGCAGCCCCCAATCCTTTTTGACCGCCAGCTGGATGCGCAACATGACACCGGACGACAGCGCGAAAACGGCATTGTCTTTGCCGGAGGAAACAAGCGGCGTACGTCCCCCGTACCGCTGCAATCGCGCGACGACGCCTGGAAAATCGTCGGTTTCGATGACGAAAGCCAGTTCCTCGATGACGTCGACGCGGCGGCGAACATCGCCCACGACTTCCGCGCGACGAACGCGGCAGGGACCGAGAAGGAATTCCTCGACGGCGACCCGCAGGTCGTCTGCCCGGTACAAGAGCATGGCATGCGTTTCGGTCAGGCCCTGCCGGACGTGCTGGGCGAGGCGCAAGCCAAGCATGTGTTCGATCTCGCCGCTTTCCAGTTTGTCGCGCAATTCCTGAACGGAGGAGATCCTGAGTTTTTTATAGACGCGCTTTACCCGCTTGGGATCGAGCCGGGGATAGTCGTTGATGCTGGCGACGTCCGGGCTTGCTTCCGCACGCAGGCTTTCCAATTTCCTGAGACTACCGGTCTGAACGATCTCCCGGATCGCCGAGGCGATGGCATCACCGATGCCGGGGTATTGCGTCAGGTCAGCGTCGTCCTGAACAAGTTCCTGGATGCTTTCCGACATGTTGCGGAGCTTCACTGCGGCGCGCTGATAGGCTTTGACCTTGTAAGGATTTTCTTTTTGCGCCGAGAGGAGCTGTGCAAGGCTGGCCAGTCGGTCCGCGATGTCGGCATTGCTGAGGAAGGGCGCCTCTTTTGTCTTCGCGCCGATCATGCCTGCGGGCGGTAGCTGCTGGCCGTCCTGCGATGTCGATTTCTCAGCCATGGGGTTTCTCCAGGCGCAAGGAGGAGGAGAGCACGACTTTCGCGTCGGCCATCGCGCCGATATGCTCCAGCGCCTGTTTGTGTTCACGCGCCGTGCGCGCCGTGCAGCAATCCTGAGGGACGATGATGTTGAGGTTGCGCATGTTCGCGTCATGCGCCGTGCAAAGAATGCAGCTGTTGGTCGCAAGGCCGGAGAGAATGACGGATGACGCCCCAAGCTCCCGCAGCAGGAGATCGAGCGGCGTTTGGTAAAAAGCCGAATGCATCGGCTTCAGGACGAAGTAATCCTCATCATCGGGCCGCAGTTGTTCGACGAACACCCGTCCTGCCGCTTCGGGTCTCAGGCAATAGCGCAGCAGCTTCGACATATCGGAGCGCCACTGGCCGAAGTTGTCGTTCACATAGATCGTCGGAACGCCCGCTTCACGCGCTTTCGTTTTGAGCCGCGCGAGGGACGGAGCGATCTTGAGGGCCTGGCGAAGGATCGTCTTCCCGTCCGGGAACTCGAAATGATTGATCACGTCGATTAGAACGACCGCGAGCCCGGATTTATGGCGTACATGGCGCGTAGCGCGTTTCATGATTTGGGCAGCCGCTGCGGCGGCGGCAAAGCCGGCGGCTTCTTTCGCTTCAGCCGCGCCAGCACCTCTTTCATCGTGAACTGGCTCGCCGATTCAAGGTCCTTCAGTTCATTCCAGGACAGGGGCAGGGCGACCGGGGCGCCGGCCCTGGCCCGCACCGCATAATCGGCGATGGCTGTCGCGGTGTAGTCATTGCGGAAGAAATCGACGAATATCTTGCCGTTCCGCTTGGCCTTGGTCATCGTCGCGATGTAAGCGGAGGGGACGTCAGCGACCATCTCATGGGCGAGCGCCCCCGCGAAGGTTTTGACGCTCTCCCAGTCATCCTTTTCCGCGAGCGGCACCGTGACGTGCAGGCCCTTGCCGCCGGTGCATTTGAGCATTGATTCAAGGCCTTTGCGCTTCAACCGTTTTCTCAGGTCCAGGGCCGCAAGCTTGACGGCCTCGAAGGGCACGTCCGGGGCAGGATCAAGATCGAATATAACGCGGTCCGGGTGATCGATGTTATAGACGCTCGCCCCCCAGGGATGGATTTCAATCGCACCCATCTGGATGATTTCGATGAGACCCTTCACATCCTCGATATAGAGATATTCATAATTCTTGCCCTTGTGCCTGAACTTGAAAGGCTTCACGTCCGCGCCGAGACCCTTGCCAGGGTTCCGCTGATAGAAGCACTGGTTGCCGATGCCAGACGGGCACCGCAGCAGGCTCAAGGGATGACGCAAGAGACGCGGCAGCATGTATGGCGCGGCCGCCGCGTGATACTCCGCCAATTCGCCTTTCGTCACATGGCCGATATCGGAAATGACCCGCTCCGGGTGGGTGATCGTGATGCCTTCCAGAACCAGGCCCTTCGCGGTCGCCTTCCCTGAAGGCGCAGCGTCAGGAACGCTCTTCACCGGCTTGGGCTTTTCCATTTTCACCTCCGCTGCTTTTTTATCCTCCCGCAGGCCCTGGAAGGATGGGTGGCGGATATGCCCGTCGTCGGTCCATTCGGTGAACGTGACTTCGCAGAGCAAGACCGGCTTCACCCAGTGGATAGAATGAAATTCTCCCGCGCCGGGGCCGCTCATGGCTGCGCGCGTCAGCACCGGTTTGTCGACTGCAATCGCCTCCAGCTTGTCCGTGAGCGCGAGGGCGCTTTTCATGGTGAAGCCCGTCCCGACCTTGCCGGCATAGGTGAGCGCGCCATCGCGGTTGTAGCCGAGATAGAGCGCCCCCAGGGCGCGTCCCCCGCTTTTCGAATTGCTGTAGCCGATGATGATGAATTCCTGCCGTTGCTGGCATTTTGATTTCAGCCAGTTCTTGTCGCGCCCCGGCGTATAGGCAGCGTCGGCGCGTTTTGAAACGATGCCCTCAAGTCCGAGCACGCAGGCCTTGGCGAGCATCTCCGCGCCATCTCCCTGGACATGATCGCTGAGCCGTAAGGCCGATCCCGTCTTGGATTTCTTGAGGAGCCTGTCCAGTTTCTCTTTACGCTCGGTAAGGCTCAGGCGGGTCAGATCGTCCCCGTCGAGATGAAGCAGGTCGAAGGAGTAAGCAACAATGCGATCACGCCTTCCGCCTTCGCCGAGCGCCGCCTGCAGCGCCTGAAAGCTGCTCTTCCCCTGCTCATCGAGGACCACGGCTTCCATATCAAGGACGGCATCCTTGGCTTTAAGGCTTGCAATGGCGGAGGCCACCGACGGGAACTTCGGGGTCCAGTCCAGCCCATTCCGTGTGCGTAGGACGACTTCGCCGCCTGACAGAAATCCCAGGAGCCGGTAGCCGTCGAATTTGATCTCATGCAGCCACTGCTCGCCTTCAGGCGGCGCATCGACCAGCGTTGCCAGCTGCACACCCGGATACTTTTTTTCAAGGACGGAGAGCGCCTTTTGCGCGACGGCCACGTCCCTGGCCGCTTTTGGAATGCGCGTCTTCGATTTCTCGGAGGTATTTGGTTTTTCGCCGGAGGCGATGGCATCCATCGAGCGGCCCGTCGTCACGCTATAGGCGTTTTCATTAAGGAATCCCGCGGCCTCGCCATTGGCGCGCGCCTCGGCGTCCTTCGATTTGATGAGCAGCCAGTTTTCCTTCTTGGCGTCGCTATGCATGCGGACAAGATCCCAGTCGCCTTTGAGTCTTTCGCCGTGAAGCGTGAAGGCCAGGTGCCCTTTCTTCAGGCCGGCTTTCGGGTCTCCCTTCGGCTCCCAGGTCCCTTCGTCCCAGAGCATCACGGTGCCGCCGCCATACTGGCCCTTCGGGATGGTGCCTTCGAAGGTGCCGTAGGAGAGAGGATGATCTTCCGTCCGGACCGCGAGCCGCTTGTCAGCGGGATTAAGACTGGGGCCTTTGGTGACGGCCCAGCTCAGGAGAACGCCATCGAGTTCGAGACGGAAGTCATAATGAAGGCGCGTGGCATCATGCTTCTGGATGAGATAGGACAGCTCATCCTTGCGGGCCTTAATCGCGCCCGGCGGCGGTTCGGCCGTCTTTCCAAAGTCCCGTTTGCGCCTGTATTCTTCGAGCGCCATGTTATCCGCCGCTGTAGCCGCCGATGATTGGAAGAATTTCGCCGGTGATATAGCTGGAGCATTGGGGCGACGCCAGGAAGACATAAGCCGGGGCGATTTCTTCCGGTTGCGCGGGCCGCTTCATCGGCGTGTCAGCGCCGAATTTGGTGACGTCCTTTGCTTCCTTGTCCGAAGGGTTCAGGGGCGTCCAGACGGGTCCCGGCGCCACGGCATTGACCCTGATCCCGCGCGGCACCAGATGCGTCGCGAGCGAGCGCGTAAAAGCGTGAATGCCGCCCTTGGTCATGGAGTAATCGAGGAGGGATTCGCTGCCCAGGAGGCCGGTGACGGAGCCGGTATTGACAATGGCAGCGCCAGATTTCATTTCCTTTACCGCCGCCTGCGCCATGTAGAAATAGCCATAGAGATTGGTCTTCAGCGTCTCGTCGAAATGCTCAGGGGTCAGGTCCTCAAACCGGGAGGTATGGACCTGGAAGGCGGCGTTGTTCACCAGCACGTCAAGCTGCCCGAATTCCTGGATCGTTTGCGCGACCGCCTTGTCGCAGAATTTCTGGCTTGAGACGTCGCCTGCGATCAAAAGGCAGCGCTGGCCTTCCGCTTCCACCCCTTTTTTCGTGATGCGCGCATCCTCATGTTCGTTCAGGTAGGCCAAAGCCACATCGGCACCTTCACGCGCAAAGAGGATCGCAACTGCGCGCCCGATACCGGAATCTCCGCCCGTGATGAGCGCGACCTTTTTCTCAAGTTTGCCCGAGCCCCGGTAAAAAGGAGCATCGTATAAGGGTGGCGGATCGAGATCGGTTTCCGAACCGGGCTTGCTTTGGTGCTGCTTCGGGAAGGGGGGAGAAGGATATTCCCTTGCCCCGGTCTGCATTGCCTTCTTCGGTTCTTCCTTCGGTCGCGCCTTGTCGGCTTTGGCGACTTGTTCCTGAATGCTGCGCTGACGGCGGGGGGCATTTACGGATGCCATCAAATATCTCCTTGATTTCGAATGTGTTAGGTTCCAGTCCAACGATTTTTAGGCGCCAAAGTTCCGGACTTGGAGCTATGCGGGGCGAGCCCTTGAAGGCGGCTCAAGCGACCTCTGCCGGTTGGCAGGAGAGAGCGACACGCAAAATTCTATTGCAATCCGTGGCCCACCCGATTGGGCGCACTTGTTGAATTCGGCGGTTGAATACGAGATTTTTCGCAAGCTAAAATAAATCAGCAGAACTCCCCGCAACCGGCGAGCTT
>Ga0207695_10006817_pt1 | contig 14718 bp, 14 predicted proteins | sample KBSC54metaG_FD_184354 | JGI IMG/M metagenome (GOLD analysis project Ga0207695, IMG submission 184354) | Corn rhizosphere microbial communities from Kellogg Biological Station, Michigan, USA - KBS C5-4 metaG (SPAdes) (version 2) | ecosystem: Host-associated > Plants > Roots > Rhizosphere > Soil... | reverse complement strand
CCGGTTTAGCATGGCCGGAACGCGAGCCCGACGTGGCCACTTATCCGGGCGGCCTTTCCGTTTAGCTCCGCCTGGCTGACACAAGCCGGAATTATTCGAGACATAGCCTCCAGCTGCTTGCCAATGGGCGTTCATCGCCCGGCAGGCACGAAGGCCCCGGAGGTTGAGCCCCCCGGGGCCTTCAACATCTTCCGAAGCAACTCCCGCTGCTCCGTCCGTACCCAAGCTGGAACACACCCGCGGAGCCGCCCGTTTTGCGAACGCGCGGCGCATGAGTAGGCCGCGCTCGGCGGTCCCTAGCCGCCGCGGGGCCCCCGGCGGCCCTCGACAAGTCCCGGGGGCTCCTAGCCGTTTCCGGGGACGCCGCGGTTTCGCAGCCCCTAAAAGAGACCGATCTTGGCCATGGCCCCGATGACAATCATCCAGCCCAACGCGATCCATAGCGAGCGGTCACGGAGAATCTCTGGCAAGCGATTTGGCAGCGCTTTTCCTCCCGGCTAGTTCGGCGAAACAGCGTCCCCGGGTGAGGTAGCAGCCGCTTGAGCGTGGCTCCATTCGCACGAGCTGCCGTGGAGGCTACGCGCCTGCTGCTTGGTCGATCGTCTGCCTGTCGACCCAAACGATGCGGCAAATCACCGCTTTGGCGCTTCCGCGGCCCTCTTAGGCCAGGCCGCCCTAGCTACCCGCAAGTGTTCCCGCCAAAGGCGGGAAGTGCGCGACTAGTCGCTCCCCCTGCCACACCTTGATCTCGTTCGGATGCCCGCCGCGGCCAGCGTGATCGATGGCGTCGTCATCATGAGCGAACAGTGCATTCCGGCGCTCCCGTACCTCGCCGTGCTCGTCATGGAGATCGATCGTGTACGGAGCCATTGCGTCCCATAATGCAACATCGGAGAACCGGTCGCATTGATCTTGAACAACATCCCCGTCGCGGCGTGCCTGCTGGCGCTTGCCGCCGTCACTCCGCAATCTCGGCGCCGCTCTCCTCCCTCTCCCCCCGCGTCTCAGACGGCGACGCGGTCACACGCCGGCCGGAGCGCCAGAGTCTCGGGGATCCACGCTCTCGAGTTCGTCGCGTGCCATACAAGGCGCGCCGGCACAGTAACACCAGGCCTGCATCGAGGCACAACCCTACAGCGGGCAGCGGTCCCGCAGTTCGCATGCTCCAGATGACAACCGCGGCGATGCCGACGCCGATCAAGGCCGCCGCGGTCGCTTTCTTCAACGCCATCTCCTCAGCATGACGTGCGCGGGCTTTGCGCGCCGCAAGCCCGGGGCTCTTCAGCAACGGACGCGACGCTGGCGTGATGAGGGTCAATTTGTCGGGTGTCCCCGGCAGTGCGGCTCCGGCTTCACAGTCTCTCGCGTCACATGGTGGAGGCGCTTCGGTCATTAGCGCCTGGCTAACGACGTAGGGCGACGGAGGTGTTGACATAGTTGCTGCCTACGCCTGCGGGCACGGGTACGGAGGAGGTGGCGTAGTTCGAATTGACTACCAGGTTCGCGCTACCGTCCATCTGGATCGCCCTAGCCACGATCACCGTCCAGGCTGATTGTTGGGCCACGGTATTTGCCGTCCCCTCCACATCGAGGGTCGCAGCAGGCACATAAATGGCCCCTTCCAGCTTTCGGGCGCTCGTGGAAGATACCTTGAAGGTATGATCGTTCTGGCGCGTCGTCGCGATGACGAAACCGGCGTACGTGCCACTTTGCCGGCCCCCCAGCGTGACGGTCGATGAGTCGGCAAAGGTGAAGTCGGAATCCTTATCGAAAATCGCCACGACGTCATCGCCGGTCAGGCTTCCCGTGCCTTGAATGGTAAGGTGCCCTTGAGCGAAGTAGTGTTCGCCGGGCGCGAGCTGCAGGACCGCGTTGTTCTGCACAGTGATGTTGCCGCAGTGGATGCCCGGGGCCAGCACGTTTGACGTGCCGCTGTAGTTCACGTTGGTGCTCGAACTGCAGCTGTTGGCCGGAATGCTCACATTCAAAGATGTGAACGGGTCCGCGATCGTCGGAGCGCCCGTTTGCGGCGAAGGGACGATTGGGCCATTGGCCGTGCCCGCGGCCTGCGCCATCCCCGTAGCCAGGCGCGCCCCGGCATCCACCACGATGTCGCCGTTGGACTGTGTCAGGCACTGCCCGGCGGTCAGCCGCGATTGAGCCTTGAGGTGTAGGTCGTAGGCGCCGCCGATGCCGTGGCTCAGCACGCACAGGGGCAGCTGGCCGAGCGTCGCGGCGGTGGCGGACGCCCTGAGGTTCCAGCCCCCGGGGGGCAACAGACTGCCAAAAAAGGAGCCGCGATGGCCGGTGACTGTCACCGTCACGCTGGAATTGTCGGAGGCGATCGAGGCGGTCACGGCCACGCTGTCGGTCTGCACGATCTGTCCGAGCTGCTGATCGGCATAATCGGTGGCGCGGGCCGAGATGCCGGATGCCGTGGCCACGCCCAGTTGCTTGGCCATGGCCAGCGCCGTCGCGTCCGCCGCATCCTGCATGGCGGTCCTGTCGGCATTCACCTGGGCAAGGTCGACGGCGCCCACGCCCACAAGCAGCAGCCCGGGCGCCACGATGGCGAAGATCACGGCCGTGCCGCCGCCCGTGGCGCGCCAGATACGGCGCGCGAAGCACTCGCACGCTGATAACAGGCGGATTGCCGCGCCGCGCACCCCCCAAAGCCTCCCCAGCCTAGCCCTGGCAACGACTATTGCTCCGTGGACTGAATTTTGAGTTACCGCTCAGTAGCCTGTCAGTGAGCCATAGTGTAGGCTCGCTTTGGTATAAATCTCTGAACCGGTTGGCGCGCGAAACCTTAGTGTCGGCTATTTTACATTGATATTTTGCAATGTGCCTGCCCACTAGAACAAGCTGCGCCATTCCGAATTTGCCACCTAGAGCCGGGCCAGCCAATCCATCCCATTTAATGCGGCTCGTCTGAAACCTCGCCTCGCCGCACCTCTCGCAAGGCTTCCTGACCAGCCCCGCCACGGCGCGTATCCCTGTCTGTGCTCCACCGATGCCGCGCGCCTCTAAGACCGCGATCACCGTTTCAAGATCTAGGTCTTTGTGACGCATGCAGCCGAGGCAGGTGAACCGCACGCCTGCCTGGCCGCGGTACTGCCCGAGCGGCAGCCCAGGCGGATCGTCCATCGTTCACACCTTCCGCAGCGGCCCGCCTTGACGCCTGGCCGAGTCCTGGCGTTCTCCTTCTGTTCATGGGCCAGCGCAACCTCGACCGCTACGGCTGCACGAGTGGCGGCGTAAGGCCGAGACCATCGGGGACATGCTGCGCGAGGGCTGGGACGTCGTGTCCTGGTGCGACGCCTGCCATCTGGAGATGGCGGTGGACCTCGCGGCCATGATCAAGGTCAAGGGACCAGGGCTCAGCCTCTGGAACCGCAAGCCGCCTTGCCGGCGGCTGCGGGCAAGGGCCGCGCGCACTTCAAGGCGCGCATTCCGGGGCTCTACCAGTATCGTGAACTGGTGGCGCCGTGGCCCGACGACGTGCCGCCGAGGCCGACGCAGGTGGCGGCCAGGCGAAATACGGACGGAGGCTAGGCGAGTGTAGCGACACGTCCGCTGTCAGGCATTGATCTGCGGCGTACTTCGATCCGCAACGACATGCGCAACCTGCTTGTCGGGGCCCGGCCGCAGCGGTACCTAACCTACACCGGGCTCACGCGGACGCCCGGTCAGACGGTCCGCCGTCCAAGGTCCGCTCCAAGCGCCATGATTTTGGCGGGGAGCACCAATGGACCGAACAACCCCAGTCGACAGGAACGCGCCAAGGCCAGAGTGCGTACCGTTCCGTGAGATCGTCGCCTACTTCCTGCGCTTGGGGACGCTCGGGTTCGGCGGTCCGGTGGCGCTCTGCGGCCTGATGGAGAAGGAGCTGGTCGAGCAGAAAGGTTGGCTGACCAAGGCCGAGATGCGCGAAGCCATCGCGGTCAGCCAGTCCCTGCCCGGCCCGCTGGCGATCCAGGTTGGCATCTTCGTCTCCTACATGCGCGGCGGCTTCTGGGGCGCCTGGGCCGGCGGCTGGGCCTTCATCCTTCCCAACTTCCTGATCGTGGCCACGCTGGGCGCCATGTACGTCCACTTCGGTGATCTGCCCTGGATGACGGCGGTCTTCTACGGGGTCAGCCCGGTGGTCATCGCGCTGATCCTGCACTCCACCTGGCGGCTCTCGAAACTGGGGATGGAACACTGGCTCCAGTGGCTGATCGCCATCGGCGCCTTCCTCATCACAGTGGTGCTTCAGGCGGAGGTGGCGCTGGTGTTCATCGGCGCGGGCCTGATCGGTATGCTCTATTACGGCTCGCTGCTCCGGCGGGCCAGCGGCCCCACGCCCGTCGCGGCGGTCGTCGGCCCCGTGGCTGCCGCCGCTGTGCCCCATGCGGCAACCGCCTCGACCATCGGAAAGCTCATTCTTTTCTTCCTCAAGGCCGGCAGCCTGACCTTCGGCAGCGGGCTGGTGATCGTGCCCTTCCTGGAGAAGGGCCTGGTGCAGGAGAACGGCTGGCTGACGCCCCGAGACTTCCTGATCGCCGTCGCGGTCGGGATGATGAGCCCCGGCCCGGTGGTGATCACCGCGACCTTCGTCGGCTTCATCGTGGCGGGCTTCTGGGGCTCCCTGGCCTCGACCGTGGCGATCTTCCTGCCGTCGTTCATCCTCGTCCTGATCGCCGCGCCGCTGCTCCAGCGCCACCGGGGCAATCCCAACATCCAGGGGTTCATCAAGGGCGCCTACGGCGCCGCCATCGGCACCATCCTCGGGGCGTCGGTGCTGCTCGGCAAGATCGCCATCGGCGACGTGCTGACCGGCCTGATTGCGGTGATCGCACTGGGCCTGCTGTTCCGCTTCAAGATCAGCAACCCCGTCCTGATCGCCGCCGCGGCCGTGATTGGGCTGATCGCCTTCCCGATGATCAAACCCACCTGGGTGATGATCAAGTGAGCGCCCACGAACCACACATTGATCGCGCCGCCAGTTCCTCCATAAGGAACGAAACATCGAGCGCCGCCTTTCCGCACCGGCTGGTCGCGTCGCGGTCGGGGGGGGCTGGATGACTATTCCTGTGTTGGTCTTGTTGGCGGAAGACGATCCGCAGATCGTCACCGTCATGGAAGCCGCGCTCGGCGACGCGGGATACGAGGTTATCGTCGCCAGGGACGGTAACGCCGCCCTGAGGGAGATCGAAGCAGACGCCGCACGCTTCCGCGCCGTAGCGACCGACATCAAGCTGGGCCCCGGGCCGGATGGGTGGGAGATTGCCCAGCGAGTTCGAGCACTCGTGCCCACAATGCCGCTCGTCTACATGACGGGCGACACAGCACAGGAATGGGCGTCGAAGGGTGTGCCCGGCAGCATCATCCTGACAAAGCCCTTCGCGCCCGCGCAGCTCGTCACCGCTATAGCCAGCCTGTGCACGCAAGCGGACATGCAGGCTTCTGTTGCCGGGTCAACTCCGACCGCTCCCGATTAATTAAATGCTTTGCCATTGCTCGCCAGTGGGTGGAGCATGCCCAACAGAGAGGTGACGTCGCCTAATCGCGCTCGAACGGTGGAGGGTAAGATGCCAGGCTACCGGCTCTACCTGTTGGATGGCGCAGGCCACATCCGGGAAGCGGTAGAACTGGAGTGTCGGGACGACGAGCACGCCGTGGCCATGGCCCTAGTCCAGGAACATCATCAGCGTATTGCGATGGAGCTTTGGGAAGGCGCCCGGCTCGTCCGGCGGTTCGAAGCCCAGCCGCCCAAGTCTTAGGCCAAACGAAACGGGGCCCCGGCGGATGTGTCCTGCCGGGGCCCTTCGCGCTGCGCGACCCGCTATCGGGGGGGGAACTGGTCGCTCGCGGGTGAACCAGGGGAAAGGCCCGCGTGGCTGGGAAACGACCAATTGGCGGTCGAGTTTCGTCGGGCACTCGACACCAGGAGCGAAAATCAACGCTTTTCTTGTCCCCGCCGCCTTCGGGCCGGACCTGGCGGAACAGCGGCCAGGTGGAGTCGTTCAACATCCTCAGCAAGGGAGATAGAGCATGGCTGACAATTCGGGTGGCGGCGCTGGAATTGGCGTTATCGTGGGCGCCCTCGTCGTGGTCGTAGCGTTGGTCGGGTTCTTCGCCCTCTCCGGCGGGAACATGTTCGGCGGCGGCCACGACACGAACGTCAACGTCCACGTGCCGAGCATCTCGACGCCCAAGTGAGGGCCGTCGAGGCCCGGGGCCTCGATGGTGCACTGTTCACGATAAGCGTGCTTCCCTCCAGCGGCGCGACTCGCCCCGCGGAGAGTGCGAGCCCGCGTTCGGCGGCACTTACGCGCCGGTTTCTTTTTCGGCGATGCGCGCGCTTAAGACGCCCGATATCTGCATCGCCTGCTCAGCCAAGTGGCGCCAGCATTGAGCGAGGGCGAGTTGGCTCCTCCTCTCGTCGCTGGTGGTCGCCTCGCGCGCTCGAAGCTCAGCTTCGAAGGCGCGAGCCTGATATTCAGCAGTGCGAAGCATCCGCGCAGCTTTGTCCTAATTGGCTTAGAAGCTGTTGATCTGTGACAACCTGAAGGTGCGACATAATGGAAGCCGCTCAGTCGAAACCGAGGTAGCCAGCACAGCAAAAATAGATTCAAGCCAAGTCTGGGCGGCCGCTGGCCGGCTATGAACGCCCCGGGTGAGTCGGCTCGGGAGAGGACTGCCGCTGGAGGACTGCCGGACTTGATACCGTCGGCGGTCCCTCCCTGAACAGGAGAACTCCGTCTTCCAGGACGTCCACCGCCAAGTGTTCCGGGGAGGCCGCAAGCCGCGCCGATGCGATCTCTCGCGCCCGGACTGAGCTTGGTGCGCTCACGAGCTGCAACGTGGGAACCGAGTACCGTCGATCATGGATGAGAAAGGTGAAATCGCGCATGACCGCCTCCATGCGGCAGGCGCGCATCGTCCCTGTCCTTTGCGGCCGTCGCTGCGGACCTGCACTAACCCGGACTTTACACCTAGAGCGCGGCCACGGTACGTCGACTAGCCGACGGACCGGGAAGCTGACCTGGGGCCCTTAGCGCGATAAATTCCTAGGGCGGCCCGGCCGCTGCGGAGACGCGAGAGCCGGGCCCAGACTCGGGCTCTGGATCGCACCGTACTTCACCATCGGTGACGATGCATCCGAACTCCGTCGCCACTGACCGGACGTTGGGTCCGACCTCTTCAACAGCCTCCCTCAGCGCGTCTTCGGAGACGCTGAACTTGCCTGCCCAATATCTCATGTCATGAGCGCTGCTGACGTCAATCTCGGCCCTGGGCTTCCAGGAACGGTCTTCCTTGGCGACACGCATGGCGGCCTCCGCGACTGTGACCAGTCTGTAACGTACGGGGGCCGTTAAGGTTCGTCACCACACTTGATCGGGAGCAGGCCCGCTAATCGTCCATCCCTCACCATCGGGCTTAGGCTCGGCGATAAAGTAGCCGCTGGGGCCATCCATCATCGCTGCGAGTTCGGGCGTAGCGCGGACAGCCGTCACGCCACCGGGAAGGTCGGGGGCGTAGAGCAGCCACTTGTCCCCGCCGCCCTCGGGCCGGAACAACTGGACGATCATAGGAACCTCCAAGCGTTGCCCATATTGAATCCGGGTTCGTCCACCGGGTTCCCGTCCAATGGCTCGTCGAAAGCAGGATATCGAGCGCACGCCGCGGGCGCCGGCCTTCGTCCCGATCCAGTTCCCGCGCCTCGTGAAGCGCGTGCCCGCCGGCTCCGAATGGCTGCATGAGATCAAGTTCGACGGCTACCGCATGCAGGTCCATGTGGAGGGCGGCCGGGCGACCTTCTACACCCGCAACAGCTTGGACTGGACGGCACAGTTCCGCGCGCTCGCCAGGGGGGATCTGAAGATGGACGAGGGCCGATAGATGCCATCCCCCGTTCCCCACCCGCGCCGAGTGGACTGGTTCCTAGTCCGGGCAGCGTCGAGCCGAGCCCGAGCTGAGGCGGAGACCAACCCTGCGATCAGAGGCGCTTGGCTGGTAGCCGCCGAGCTTTGGGAGGGCTTGGCGGAGAGGGCCCGAGCCGACAACACGGGGACGCAGCGGAAGGGATGAAGAGCGCCGGCTCTGGCGAGCCTTGGAGAGCATCCTAGGCGCGCCGCTATCCGCGGCTTGGATCAGTCGGGGTGGCTCGGGACGCGCACTTGGCGCGACCTGATCGCCACTCGCCCAAGCCGGCCGGTCGTTTGTCGAGGGACCGACTTAGGAACAGCGAAACTCGCCGTCAGTTTAACAGTCATGGAGCGGTTCGAGAGATCAGCCGATAACAGCAGGGATGGCATATCCTCACCAAAGCCGGATGTGCGGCGGTGGTTTCGGCAAGTCACCTCTGCGCCAGTGAGGCCGGACGCTGGTGAGCCGATCGTCCGTCCTCGTTGGATCGGCATAAGCGCGAGCGTCCTCACCCTGGCGGCCTGCATGGCGTTTTTCGTCGCGTTCAGAGCTCTGAATCCCTAACCGGGGCGCGGGCCGGTGGGCCTAGATCGTCCAGCCGCGAGCGGCTTTCTGAATCTTCAGGCGCACCACACGCGCCGCCGGGGCGTCCGGCGCCGGCTCGATCTGCCAGCCGACCTCCGCGATGGCGGTCAGGGAGTCGAGCCCGATCTGCAGCATTCGCTCCAGGCCCAGGGCCTCGCGGCGGCTGAGTTCGCTGCCAGGCGAATTGCGGAGCTTGGCGAGCGCTGCCTCTGCGGCCCCCGTCGCCGGCACGAAGCCGTGCTCGCGGTTCATCGCCATGCCGAAGTCGAACACCGGCCCGATGGCTGTCACGTCCCGGCGCGTCAGGCCGGGTTGCACCAAGTCGTCAGGGTTCGGCGGGGCGGCCATGCGCAGATCATGCGCGAGCGTGTCCCTAAAGGCAAAGAGGGCGCTTCCTTGTCCAGTACCAAAAAGGAGGTGACTCGTGGTGAGTCAATGTGCCGGCGAAAAATTGCGCAGCGTCAATGAGTTAGAGCATGCCCTAAAAAGTCTGCTGGCGGTGCCACAGGCGGTAGGAGCGGGGGACCCCTGTCGATCCCGGGCGATCCCGCTCCGGCGCCCTACGATCCCGAAAAATGGCGGCCGTGAGCTAGGCAGCCACCCTGGCTGCTTCCAAAAAGGCGTGGAGGTCGGCGCAAAGGATTAGCCTCCGGCCCCCGATCTTCACCGACGGAAGCCGTGCTTGGGCAAGCAGCTCATAGAGCTTGCTACGGCTGATGCCGGCGGCCCTGGCCGCGTGGGGAATGCTGAGAGCCAGCCGCTCGTGGAGGTCCATTTTCGCCAATCCGAATTTGGCCCAGGCGCGGGCTCGGCGATGAGACTGGCGTCACGACAACTAATGTAGGTCACGTTTTCGCACGCGGCTGTCCGCAGAAATCCACCACTATCCAGGCAGTCCGTTAGGGCGTTTGTTAGGGCCGCGCCGCCGGCATCACCGAAAAGCGCCGTAATTTCCGCGTCTTAGCGGTCTTAGATGGCGGAGAGGGGGGGATTCGAACCCCCGATACGCTTGCGCGTATGCCGCATTTCGAGTGCGGTGCTTTCAACCGCTCAGCCACCTCTCCTGGCGCCGTCCTGAGCGAGGGCGCGATAACTAGCGAGGGCGCGCCGCCTCCGCAAGCAGGCGCGCGAGCGGCTGTGGGCATGGCGCGACACCCTGTCAGCGCTTTGCGGTGATTGAGATTTCCGGCTTGCATGCCTGAAATCGGCGTCGTTTAAGTGCGGCCGTCGGGGATTCTCAGCCGCGCCCGCCGCCGGATCGACTCTTTATGGCCGCGAACATCTTCATCAGTTTCGCCGGGCACGACCTGAAGGTCGCCAGCACCCTCTGCAAGGCGCTGGAAAGCCGCGGCTTCCACTGCTGGATCTCCAGCCGGGACATCCTGCCGGGCGAGAACTTCCAGGTGGCCATCGTCCGGGCCATCCGGAACGCCAAGATCATGCTGCTGGTGTTCACCGGCAACTCCAACAATTCCGAGGAGATGACCAAGGAGCTGGCGCTGGCCAGCCAGCACAAGCTGATGGTGGTGCCGCTGCGGATCGAGGACGTCGCGCCGAACGACGCCTTCGCCTACGAGTTCGCCACCCGCCAGTGGATCGACTTCTTCGCCGACTGGGAAACGGCGATCAATCAGCTGAGCGACCGCATCGCCAGCGCCCTGGGCGCCGATTCGCCGACCGTCGCCCGGGCGCCGGAGCCGCTGGCCGCCGCGCCGCCTCCCGCCCAGCCCGCCGCCCCAGCGCCGCCTGAGCCCCCGGCAGCGGAGGCGCCGACGCCGGTCCCGACGCCTGCGCCCGTTCCCGTCCCTACCCCGGCGCCCGCGCCGGCGGCGGCAGCTCCGCCAGCGCCAGCGCCTGCCCCCGCACCGGCGGTGGCCGCGCCGTCCGCGCCCGCCCCGACACCCGTCGCCAGGGAGCTGGCGGTCGCCGAGTCCGCCGCTCCGGCCACGCTCAAGGCCCCCGAGCCCGCGCGCCCTGCGCCCGAGCCCGCCAAGCCGAAGGAAGCTCCCCCGGCTGCCCCGGCGCCCTCGAGCCACACCGTGCTCCAGCCGGGTCCGATCACGCCGCCGGCCGCAAGACCGGAGCCCCCCAGGGCGCCGCCGCCAGCCGCGAAGCCTGCGCCCGCCGCTCCGGCGGCCGCGCCGGCCCCCGCCGGCGCCAAGAAATCGTCGCCGATCGGGCTGATCATCGCCGCCGCGGTGGTGGTCGCCCTGTTGATCGCCGGGGGCGTGTTCCTGTTGCCCGGCCTGCTCGGCAAGAAGCCCCCCGGCGTGCCGCCGGTGAAGGTGGTCGAGCAGCCCGTCGCGACACCCACCACGCCGACGCCCGAGGCGCCGCCGACGCCCGCCAACACCCTGGTCGCCACGCCGACGCCGACAGCGCCCACGGCGCCCATCGCGCCGCAGACGCCGCCGGCGAACACCGCGGTGGCGAACATCGACCAGACCAATGCGATGCCGCCGGCCACCAACGCCATGGCGCCGCCTTCCCCGCCGCGGCACAAGCCGCCCAGGCCGGTGCGCCAGCATACGGAGACCCCCGTCCCGTTCTGACGGGCGCCCCGCGGCTCAGCCGCCGTCGGACACCGCCGACTGGGTCTGCCGCACATAGACCCGGTCGTATTCCTTCACGTCGTCGGTCAGCGCCTCGTAGGGCACCAGCGACGGGTGCAGGCGGCGCGCCTCGTTCTTCCGCGGCTGGTCGGTCCAGCGCCAGCCGTCCATCCGCCGCTGCGAATTCCACCGCTCGTGCTCCAGCTCGGCCAGTGCCTCGAGCTGGACGTCGTCGTCGAACAGTTGCTCGCCCGCGGCCAGGCGGGGCAGGCCCGGGACCGCGCGCCAGCGGACGGGATCGATGTCGGCGCTGGCCAGTTTGGCCGCGATGTGGGCCACCGCGTCCCGGCTCGCCTGGCGGTAGGTTTCGTCGAGGACGTCCCAGGCCGCGGCCGAGCGGTTGTTGGGATCGTCCCGCAGTTCTGGCGGCAGCGACGCGCGGTAGGCCTCGTTGAAGCCGCGGGCGGCGGCGTCCGGCGCGTTGGACAGGAACTCGCTGGCCTCCAGCACCGAGGCCAGGTCGCCGAACGGCTTCAGCACGTCGAGGCCGCGATGGCCCGCCTCTCCCGCCGGCGCGATGGTGTTCAGCTCGCGCACCCGCACGAAGATCGGCGGCGGCTCGATGTCGATGCTGCGCAGCAACGACTGCAGCATGGCCGCCGCGGACAGCGCCTCCAGGTCGGTGGCCAGGCACACATAGGCCGCGGTCAGCGGACCGCCCTCGGCGATCGCCTGGGCGATCTTCGCCGGCTCGGGATGCACCGCCCGGCCGCTGATCTCGCCCTGGATGAAGTGGGACTGGGCGCAGGCGTCGATCTCCGGCGCCCGGACCCGCAGGACCCCCTCCAGCGCCCTGGCCTGGGGATCGATCACGGTGATCCGCGGCAGGCCGAGGTAGGTGGTGCGGCAGTTGACGATCATGTCGCGGGCGATGGCCTGGCCGATCTGGCCAAAGCCGATGATCAGGGCGTGGATGCGGGGGTGATGCCGCTCCTTGGCGATCAGGAACGGCGGGTTCTCCAGCGCCAGCCGCCGCGCCGCAAGGGCCGCCTGGGACAGCACGCGGGTCTTCGATTCATTCAGGGTCGCGCCGGCGTCCTCGGCCAGCCGCACGTCGCGCATGATCACCGTGATGAAGGCGTTGCGCGAGGCGATCCGGGCCGCTCGGGCCAGCGTGAGGGCCTCGGCGTCGTCCTCATGGGCGATCAGGATGTGGTCGGCGCGGCGGGAGTGCTCGATCACCGCCTGGGCCCGCTCCTGCGCCGGCCAGGGCATGGCCAGGGCCCGCAGGCTCGACGCGCCGAAGGAGGCCGCGCCCAGCCAGAGCGTGCTGCGTCGGGCGCGGCGCACCATCTCGAACGCCGCGGTGGCCAGCATGTCGCCGCCGACGACCACCACCTGCTGCTTGGTGCGCCGCGCCAGGGCGGTGGCGATCTGTTCCTGCAACAGGGCGCCCAGCGCGGCGAGGGCGGTGGCGAACACCACGGTCAGGCCGGTGACCCGGCCGACCCGGAAGCGCCACTCCTTGATGCCCCAGTCGTCGCCGTAGGTGTCGCTGTTGTTGTCGAACAGTCCGACCGCCCGATAGATCGACTCGTCGACCGGAAAACCGTGGATGACCCAGCCCCAGGTCCCCAGGATCAGGGTGATCAGGGCCAGCAGCGGAATGGCCCATACCGCCCGAAAGGAAACCGAGCCGCGATCCTCGCTCATCGTGTGACGCCCACCCCCAGCCCGCCCCGTTTCTAGAGCGCGCCCACGAAACTGTCACAGGTTTCGCCTGTCGCGCTTCGGACGCAAAGCCTCCGCGTGATGCAAGGCCGAGCCTGAACGGGTTCTGAATGCGGACTAGGAAGTAGACGGGATTTAACGACTGGGGGGATTCCGGTCATAGGGCGGATCGTGATTCAAGGCTGATTTTTGGAGGTCAGCCTTGAGTGCGGTGTCCGGTTCCGACGTCCTGACGGACGAGCAGTGGGCGCGGATCGCGCCGATGATGCCGGGTGGCTGCAAGGGCAAGCGGGGTCCGCGGAGCAACAACCGCCGCTTCATGGACGCGGTGTTGTGGATGGCCCGCTCCGGCGGCCGCTGGAAGGACCTGCCCGAGCGGTTCGGCAAGGTCTCGACGGTGAAGGACCGCTACTACGACTGGATCGAGCGAGGTGTGTTCGCCGAGATCTTCCAGGCCTTGAGCGGCGATGCGGACATGGAGTGGCTGATGGTCGACTCCACCATCGTGCGGGCCCACCAGCATGCCGCCGGGGCCCGGCGGGAAAAAGGGGGGCGCATGCCCAGGGCCTGGGCCGCTCCCGCGGCGGCCTGAGCACCAAGATCCACGCCTGCACCGACGGCCTCGGCGATCCGGTGCGTCTTCTCGGCGGTCCCGGTCAGGCGAGCGACATCGGCCAGGCCGCAGCCCTGATCGACGGCTTCCACCCCGAGCACGTCCTGGCCGACAAGGGCTACGACGCCGATCATTTCCGAGAGGCCATACGGCGCGCCCAGGCCGAACCGGTGATCCCCTTCACCAGCTCCCGCGTGGCCGTCTCCCGCCACGACAGGGACCTCTACAAGGAGCGCAACCGCGTCGAACGCTTCTTCAACAAGCTCAAGCAGTTTCGCCGCGTGGCGACCCGCTACGACAAGCTGCTCGCCAACTTCATGGGCTTCGTCACACTCGCAGCAATCGCCATCCTCTTGCGGTGAACGTTAAATCCCAACTACGCCCTAGGCCGGAAACCCGCCGGCCCGGCTGAGCGCCGACACCGGCGGCTTGCCGATCTTCGCGCCGATCCAGCGGCCGGTCTCGATCAGCGCGCCCAGGTCGTAGCCGGTCTCGAAGCCGGCGCGGGTGAGCATGTAGACCAGGTCCTCGGTGGCGATGTTGCCGGTGGCGTTCGGGGCGAAGGGACAGCCACCCAGGCCGCCGCAGCTGGCGTCCAGCACCCGGACCCCCGCCTCCACGCCGGCGAAGGCGTTGGCGATGCCGGTGTTGCGGGTGTCGTGGAAATGCAGCCGCAGGCGCGGCGAAGGCGCGACCTTGCGGACCACCTCCACGCGCCGCCGCACGGTCCACGGGTCGGCGACGCCGATGGTGTCGGCCAGTGCGAGCTCGGTGACGCCGAGGGCGCCGGCCTCGCGGGCCAGCGCTGCGACCTGGTCCTCGCTCACCTCGCCGTCGAAAGGGCAGCCGAAGGCGACCGAGAAGGTCACGCTGACCGGCGGGCCGCCCTCGGTCCGCTGGCGCTCGACGATCGCCGCCAGCGCCGCCATCTGGGCGGCCACGGGCGCCCCCTGGTTGCGGATACCGAAGCCATCGGTGGCGCAGACCACCACGTTCGCCTCGTCGACCCGCGCGGCCACCGCCCGGTCCCAGCCGCGCTCGTTCAGCACCAGGCCGATGCGCGAGCGGCCGCCCAGGCGCGGCAGGCCCTGCATGATCGTCTCGGCGCCGGCCATCTGCGGCACCCGCCGCTCGTTGACGAACGACACCGCCTCGATCCGCCGCGCGCCGCAGGCCTCCAGCCGGCGGACGAACTCCAGCTTGTCGGGCGCCTCCAGGATGGCCGACTCGTTCTGCAGGCCATCGCGCGGCCCCACTTCGACGATCTCGATGAACCCGCTCATCGGCCTGGCCCCGGTCTCAGGGTTGCGGGCCCGCGCGGTC
>Ga0207695_10006815_pt1 | contig 14723 bp, 11 predicted proteins | sample KBSC54metaG_FD_184354 | JGI IMG/M metagenome (GOLD analysis project Ga0207695, IMG submission 184354) | Corn rhizosphere microbial communities from Kellogg Biological Station, Michigan, USA - KBS C5-4 metaG (SPAdes) (version 2) | ecosystem: Host-associated > Plants > Roots > Rhizosphere > Soil... | reverse complement strand
CGGCAAATCCCGGCGCAACGACCTTCAGTTCATAGATTCCCGGGGCAAGATTGTTAACTGCAAATAGTCCTGCTGCATTCGTGGTCGCTTTACGATCCACACCGGTGCTCTTTTGCGTCAGGATCACCTGCGCGCTACGCACCACGGCGTTTTGCGGATCAAACACTTCGCCGCTGATGACGCCACTACCAAGTTGTTGCGCGAATGCGAATGAGCCGAAGGACAGAAACAGCGTAAGACACAGAGGTAACCGCCACCGAACCAAATCGTGAAAGAGCCGCTGCCGCACGGAGTTTCCTTCTTGCATTCGAGACGTACACGTGGGATGACACACGCACGTCGCGCGCGCAGAACACATTGAATTTTCCGGGACCCCAAGTCCACAGAACTTTGAGCAGCGAAAAGTTACTGGAGTGAACTAGCGCCTGGCAATAGCCGAAAACGATTAGGCCACACTACACCGCGGGGTCGCTGGAGCGCGATCAGTTGATTTCCAAGCGCAGCCGCATGGCGCGCGCAAGGTTATCAATGGCCTGGATTTTTTCTGCCGCTGGGGCAGGAACATCCGGAACGGCCATCGCCAGTTCACAAGAGAGCATCACCGCAGTCAACGATTCCCGCATTTCGCTACTTAACTGCTCCACCACGGTGCGCACGGCGGCATTCTCCTCCCGCTTGCGGCGGTGCAGTGCCAATCGAACTTCGCGGAGCAGGCGCTCCATCCCGGTCACCGCGAAATTGATGTATACGGGAAAGGCGTGGCCTAAGTGTTCGATCATCTGGTCGCTCTCTTCCGGTTCTGTCTCCAGCAACAACTGATCGATGACGGCGACGGCATAAGTTTCTTCGCGCAGGCGAGTGGCTGCTGCCTGTAGAGACTGGGCCCAGTGAGTTTCCTGACTGGTTTCGGCGGTCAAGCAGGCAGCGCACTCCGGGCCACGCGATGAAGGTGTGATGAGTAGGATCATGTCCTTGCCTCTGCAACTGACCCGCCAATTACTGGCATTGAAAGCAGGGCATTTGCGCTACGCCGTGCGCTTGTGCGTTCCCTTCCCGGCATCTCCCGCCCAAATAGGAATTCAGAAACGGGCCTTAGCTCAAATAACCCTGAGCAGCATAATCTTTGAGCTTGCGATAAAGCGTTGTCTTACCGATGCCAAGGAGCCGCGCCGCTTGCAGTTTGTCGCCGTGGAGTTCGGAAATGGCGTGCAGGATCGTCCTCTTTTCCAACTCCGCGATCGGCAGAATCTTGGGGCTTCCATTCCCGTTTGCAGAGGGGGAGTCCTGCTGCGGCAAATCGGCGATCTCAGGTGGCAGATCGGTGGTGTGAATCAGCGGACCACTGGTAAAGGCATAGGTGCGCTCCAGGCAATTCTCCAGTTCGCGCACATTGCCCGGCCAGTCGTAAGCCAGCATGGCTTTTAGTGCGTCGTCACTGAGCATCTTTTCCTGCCCTGAGGTGCGTGCCATGCGCTCGAGAAAGTGTCCGATCAGCAAGGGAATGTCCTGGCGGCGCTCGCGTAACGCGGGGATCCGCAAGCTGAGCACGTTCAGACGAAAATACAGATCACGCCGGAAACTGCCCTGCATGACGGCGTGCTCCAGGTCGCGATTTGTGGCTGCGAGAATACGAATGTTAATAGGCACGCGCCGAGTGCTGCCGACCGGACGGATTTCCTTCTCCTGAATCGCGCGCAGCAGTTTGGCCTGCAAATCGACCGGAAGCTCTCCGACTTCGTCCAGGAAAATCGTTCCCCCCTCCGCCATGGATAGCAATCCGTCTTTGGACTGGTTCGCCCCCGTGAATGCGCCCCTGACGTATCCGAACAATTCGCTTTCGATCAACGTGGGCACCAGAGAACCGCAATCCACGGGGATGAAGGCCTTGTCGCGAAACGGCCCGGAGTAATGGATGGAGCGTGCCACCATCTCCTTTCCGGTGCCGCTCTCACCCAGAATCAGAACCGGATGAACACTGTTTGCCGCTTTGGCAATGATGCGGTACAGCTTCTCCATTTCGGGCGCGCGTCCCACAATCCCCCCGTACCCTTGTTTGGATTTCACCTTCTCGCGCAACATCCGGTTCTCTGACTTTAATTTCAAGTGACTGGCAACGCGGTCCAACAGCAGTTTGAGTTCCTCGACGCTGAATGGCTTGGTCACGTAGTCGTACGCTCCATTTTTCATCGCCTGCACAGCCGATTGAACGGTTCCAAATCCGGTCACAACCACCACCACGGCTTCCGGACGGCGTTCCTTGATGCGGCGAAGAGCTTCGAGGCCTCCTCCGCCGGGCAGGCGCAGATCGAGCAGAACTGCATCGAAATTCTGAGCATCCAAAGCACGGAATGCCTGCTCGGCCGAATCGGCCATGTAAGCCGAATAGCCCAATGAGATGGCAACTTCCCGGCAGGCTTCGCGAATGGCCCGTTCGTCATCCACGATTAAAAGGTTCAGGAAATTTGCCGGTTCAATTTGCGGGGCGGTATTGATAGGCATCAGTGCTGCAGACGTCATGGCCATGGCGAATCAGTCCTCTTCTTGAGATGAAAGTACTTCCCGATTTATGGGGGTATAAACTTGTGGGTTGCTCGCCTCTTCGGTTTCGGCCGGCGCAGCGAGAGGAAGCAGTACGCTCACTCGCGTGCCCTGGGCGGGTTCGCTGCTGACGTGGATCAGGCCGCCGTTCGAAATCACAATCTCGTGTACCGTCGCTAATCCCAGCCCCGTTCCCTTGCCGCCTTTGGTGGTAAAGAAAGGCTCAAATAAATGGGCCCGGGTGGCCTGGTCTATGCCGCAGCCGTTGTCTTGCACCGAAAAAAGAGCGCACGGCAACGATGTTTCGGTAGCTCGACCCAGCGCTGATTCGGTCAACGCCTGCAATTTGCAGTTGCGAGTTTCAACCGTGATCTGTCCTCCGCCTGGCATAGCATCCCGAGCGTTCAGCACCAGATTGAGCAGGATCTGTTGAGCCTGCGTTGCGTCCAGCCTGGTTGCTCCCAGGTGTGGATCAAGACGAAACTGCAGGTGGATGTCTTGTCCGACCAGACGCTCCAGCAGGTTGCGCATGCCCTGGGCGACCTCATTCAGCGAAAGGAGCGGTCGCCCAGGGCCCTGTGGGCGCGTGATCGCCAGCAATTGCTTTACAAGACCGCTCGCCTGCAGAGCCGCTTTGCGAACTTCTTCAGCATATTTGCGGGCTGCATGGCTCGAATCCAGGCTTGCCATCAGCAGATCGCAATAGAGCAACACACCCGTAAGAACGTTGTTGAAATCATGCGCAACTCCGCCCGCCAGTCTTCCCAAGGACTCCAGTCTTGCTGCCTGCTGCAGACGTTCTTGGAGTTCGGGAGAGCGCCGGATTTCTTCAACCATAGCCAACACGGACCCAGCTTCGCCATTTCTAGCCGGGACTCTCCATAGGGTCCAGCGTAGCGAGGAGTTGTTCGTAATATCACTGTTACGAGCGAACTGCACGGTGTCGCGCTTGCCATCAAGCAGGCTCAAGAGCTCTTGTTCGGCTTCCCTGCTGTCCCGGACAGCAATGAGATCGACTAAGTTCGGCTCCTCCCCGGTCTGAAGTGGCAAGGGCAGAATTCGTTGCAGAGCCGGATTAATCGCTATTACCTGTCCCGAAAGGCGGCACTGGGCCAAACCGACTGGGGCCTGCTCGAAAAAGGAATTGAATTCCGTTTGGGGAGGTTCCCACGCCCAGGTGATTTCGGTGATTGCACTCATGGATTCACTCTGCTCGGAATCAAAGTCGGAAGGAAGCGCGAATTGGGCTGATTCCGACCTTGGTTTTCCCAAAATGGGACGGATAACAGCGACCTCTGCTCCAGTTCCGAACCCAACTATAGACAGACAAAGTTGTGCCAGCGAAGGGCAGATGTCACCAAAAACAGAAATTGTCCTGTGGAAAACTCGGGAATGGACCTCAGCGGGTAACGGGGACCGGCGCTGTGGAAGTGTCAGCAGTCTCCGCCAAACGGAAAGTAAGCCGACGGCCCTGCTCCAGATGAATGACGGAGATGGGTTGATTGCCCAAGGGAGCCTCACGTGCGAACAGGCTGGCGGTTTGCACCGGGACCCGGCGATCTCCAATGTCCACTGACTGGAGAGCCAGCCGTACGTACCCGCGATTCGGCTTGATTCTCGAGGTTTGAGCGGACTCTACGCGTCCTGCTACATTGGCGCCTTTAGGAATGATGATGTTGCCGTCCATCACGACAGGTTGCTCGACCACGGCTTCGAAGGAACCCTCTGAAGGCGAAGTACTCGCGTAAACCGACGTCTTCAGCCGAACAGTAAGTAGAGTGCCCGCTGGCAGTTTTTGAAGAGTTCCGCGGAAGTCGTTCGCGATTGCCGACCGGCGCCCTGCCGGCCAGTGAACGCCGGTTCGCGAAAGTTCGGGGGCGCTCTGGTCGCTCGCGGGTTGCAGGGAACTGGCGGGCAACTCAGTCTGAGCTGAGTTGGGGTCGCCCGGAATCACATCGGGCCGAGAGCAGCCAAAAGCGGCAAACAGCATCGAGAAGGCGCACGCAGCCAGTGCGGCACGCCATCCTCGGGTAGATATGATCCCCTTGCCCATTCCCTCTTCCATGGCAAGCCGAATACCAGACAGAATGCCAAGGATTCATAGAGATAGCGATAGCAGCCATTGATACTCCATGTAGATTTTTCACGTCGAATCGTCTTTCCGGGAGGCACAAAAAATGGCGGAGGCCGTATCGAGCCTCCGCCTTAGAGGGAACAGCTGAGAATTCTGAGCCGTACTACGGTTTCTTCGTCGCTTTCTTCGGACTCCGCTTCACAGGCGCTTTCTTGGGCGCTTCGCGGCCGCCGATCAAGCTTAATGCATCGGTGGAGTTGAACGGGAACTGGCGAACTGACGTTTCCGCCTGCCCCGCGGAGTTCAATGTGACGTCCACACGGCGATTGCTGGCCATGCGGATCACGGCGATCCTGGCGAGAGCTCGTTTCCGCTCTTCCGTCGTCAGGTCCGGGTTTTGCTCAATGGACTGCTTCACTTCGTCGGTGGAGAGATTATGTTCCTTACCGAGCGCCTTGGTGTCGATCGCCGACTCGGGAACACCATTCTCGACCAGGAAGCCTTTGACTCGGGCCACACGACGTTCCGTAAGCGCCTGGTTAAAGGCAGCACTGCCGCGATGGTCGGCGTGACCTTCCAGGGTGATGTGCGCGTCGGGCTTGGCCTGCAGGTACTTCTTGAAGTCAGTGGCCATGGTCAGCAGGATTTTCTGTTGTGAGGGCAGCAATCCTGCATTCGGATCCTTCGGGGTGGGCTGCCCAGTCGGGAAGTAAACGCTGTGCAAAGCCAACCGCGCCTCCAGGGCTTTATCCACCGGCGGCGGAGGAGGATTCTGAATGGTGACTTGCGTGGACGCTTGCCCGGTCAGGTTACGGGAGTCCGTACACGTCGCGGTCACGGTCACAGGCCCAGGTGGCAAGTCGGCGGTGTTTAGAGTAGCCGTATTGCCGGATCCAGTAACGGTGCCGGAGGTGGAAGTCCAATTCGCCACGGAGACGGGTACGCCATCGGGACTGGTGCAATTCGCTGTCAAGCTCACCGTGCCGCCTGGCGTGAGTTCGTTGGGGGTTGCGGACATCGACATCGTGGGCGGATTCTTGGGTGGCAGCGGCTTTACGGTGTAGTTCGCGCTGCAACTTGCCTCGTTGTTGGCCTTCGCCTTCGGATCGGTTACGTGCGCAGTGACCGTATAGTTTCCGGGGGCCACGTTGTTGGTATCGATGGTTGCGGAGGTCTCTTTCCCGGTGACCTGCCCGCCATTCCCGCTCCAGGCATAGTTCACGGTGTGCTTCGGATTGAAATTGCTTGCCGTAACGCTCGCGGTCACCGGTTCTCCGACCATTACTTCGGTCGGCTGCACCGAACAAGCAGCGGTGGGAGTGAGCGCCGGCGCACCTCCCCAGCTGAAGACCACGCCCGTACCCAAGCGGGCGCCATTGAGCGTGGGCCGCCGCAAGTCAGGAAACTCGGGAGCCGCGTAGGAGGCATAGTTGTGGCGAGCGAAGACATAATTCGCTTCGAACACTCGCCAGGAAAAATTCTTGGTAAACGGCAAGTCCCAGCCGCCGCCCAGAATGGCTCCGATTCCGTTGGTGCCGTTGGGCAGTCCCTTCACGGAGAAACGGTTATAGCTGAGCAAAGCGTGCAGGAAGATATTCGAGCCCTCCGTGCGCCACATGAAGCGCGGCCCGGCAGAAAAGGTGCTTTCGTAGTTGCTGTTGCCCCAACTGTGCCCTAGATCGAATTCAGCTCCCCAATGGCGATCGAAGTTGTAAGTGAATGCTCCTCCGAACCCGGTCGACATATCCGGAACTTTGTAGGGAGTAGGATTGTTCGGATTGCCAAAGGGGGCCGGCACTGTCGCGCCGGGGTGCATCCACTGATAGCCAAGGTAAATGTCATACTTCGGAACGGTATCGCTCTGGGCAGAGGCAGAGGTGGAAAATACTATCATTGCGGCACTTACGGACAAGACAGCTGCGAATATTGCTCGCGCTCGCCCGCTTTTGCGAAGTTTCATGACGACCTCCAGACGTATTCATCCGATTGCTGCTGCAGCCCGGTGGCCGCGGGAATCGCAGCAATCTGATTGAGAAGTAGACCTGTTCTGTGGAACGCAGAATTCTATATTACGGAAGGGGAGAGAGAAAGCCGAGATAAGGGTATTGACGAGATAGGCACTTCCAGTGGTGCACTGTTGTCTCAAAATGAAACGTAATGTACAAGCCGGGCGTGCGGCCCGGTCCGGCACAGACCTTGTGCCGGTAGGGATGGCCGCGTATCTTGGAGTTCGATGCGCAGGCTAGTTCCCGCCCGCGGCAAGCACCTGCAGCCCGTACCGCCAACAAGCAGATGAGCCACGAAAAAATATTAATCGTCGAAGATGAAGAGAACGAACGCTCCGGCTTGGCCGAATTGGTGACCTCCTGGGGTTATCGCGTTGAAACGGCTGCAGACGGCACCGAAGGACTGGAAAAAGCTACCCAATGGGGTCCCTCGATAGTCGTCACCGACCTGAAGATGCCCCGCATGGGCGGCATTGAATTGCTGGGCCACCTGGCCGAGCAAGCGCAGACGATTGCCGTCATTCTGGTCACAGCGCAAGGCACAATTGACAGCGCGGTACAGGCCATGCGCATGGGGGCCTACGATTACATCACCAAGCCAATCGACACCAACCGCCTGAAAATCATCCTTTCAAATGCGTCCGCGCTGCTGGGGACACGGGCGGAACTGGAGGCCACTCGTCGGCGGCTCCGCGACACCGGTTCGCTCGGTAAACTGAGCGGAGCCTCCCGCAAAATGCAGGAGATCTTCCGCCTCATTGAAATGGTGTCGCCGAGCACAGCCTCTGTCTTGATCACAGGCGCAAGCGGGACGGGTAAGGAACTGGTCGCCCGAACCATCCACGAACTCAGCCCGCGCAAGGATCGGCCGTTCGTAGCCATCAACTGTGCGGCAATTCCCGAAACCCTGATGGAAAGCGAGATCTTCGGCCACGAGAAGGGAGCGTTTACCGGAGCCCTGGAGCGCCGCACCGGTTGCTTCGAACTCGCCGAGGGCGGAACGCTCCTTCTGGATGAAATTGGCGAGATGCCGATCGGCACGCAAGCCAAACTTCTCCGCGTCCTGGAAGACCGGAAGCTTCGACGCCTAGGAAGCAAAGTGGAGACATCGGTGGATGTGCGGGTGCTGGCCGCCACCAACAAGATCCCCGACGAAGCTGTATCTCGGGGCGAATTGCGCAGCGATCTTTATTATCGACTAAACGTCTTCAATATCCACATGCCTCCGCTACGCGAGCACAAGGAGGACATTCCATCTCTCGTGCAATTGCTACTGGCGGAAATGAGTGGCAAGCACGGCCGCAAGGTGTCCGCCGTCAGCGAAGCGGTCCTGAACCAGTTCACCAGCTACTCCTGGCCGGGAAACGTACGTGAGCTGCGTAATACGATCGAACGCGCAGTTATCGTCTGCGATTCCGGCGCGATCGAAACCAAGCATCTTCCTCCGGGATTCGGGCAGGCCCCGCTGCGGACCGCCGCCAACGATCCCGACGCTGTGCGGCTGGGCGTGGGGACTACCGTCGAGGAGGCAGAGAGAATGCTGATCCTGAAAACGCTGGAGGCGACCAGCAACAACAAGACCAGAGCCGCGGAGATTCTTGGCATCAGTCTCAAGACGCTGCACAATAAACTGAAAGAGTACGGCAGTTCTGCTGCGGAAGCCGGCAAAGAGGAAGTGCCCAGCAGTTAGCCTTTTTCTCACCTCGCGCCCATCATGCGACGTAAAACCATCATCGTGCTGGTCATCACCCTTATGGTGACAGTGCTGGTGTCGGCGTTCTCGTACTTATACATTTCTCAGATTCTGCGGCTGCGCATCGTCAGTGCTTATGAAACCGCGACGAGCCTGACGCATCAGTTGGCCTACGCGGCGGGAAACGCGGTGCCCGATTTCAGCAGCACGTCGGTGGATACCAGTGATCCCGCGGCGCTGCGGCGCGCTCTCGCAGATTACGTTCAGACCGACGTCAGCTTAAACAATTTGCTGCAGTCGATCCCGGGGGATTGGAGGTACATCTACTATGTAGCCGTAGTGGATACCACGGGCAAGGCGCTGCTCCATACCAATGCGGCGTTAGTCGGAAAGGTTGCCCCTCCGCATCCCGATTTTGAGCAGATTCTCAGGGCCAGATTCCGCGAGCAGATTCGCCTGGTGTTCAGCCCCGCAGCGGTATATGACGTCAGTTACCCCTTGGAACTCAATGGAGCTCCTTTTGGCACGATCCGAATCGGAGTACAAACCGTTTTTCTCAAGAGCGAGGTACAGGCGCGCCTTATGCGCTCCCTGTATATCTCCATTGCACTGATCTTCGTCTCGCTCTTTCTCGCTGCCGGCATTTCCAATCTTGCACTCGGGCCCTTGAAAGAAATCAGCCGCAACCTGGATAGCGTCACCGCCGGCGAGTCTCAATCCATTGCCGGGGATGAATCCCAACATGACGAGTACGGACTGGTAACGCTGAAGATTGCCAATCTTGGCCGGCAAATCCGCGACAGCCGCGAAATCTTTACCGCGCTCAAAGACAACGTTGATCAGCTCATGTCCAAGCTGCAAGACGGACTGATGCTGTTCGATCGCGATTCGCGCGTCGTGCTGGTGAGCGCTCCGCTGGAAGGCTTTTTGAATCGCCCCCGCCGAGAATTGCTGGGCCGCACGGTGCAGGATTTGTTCGATCGCAAATCTATGTTCGGATCTGCCTTGCTGAACGCTTTCGAACGAAAGCGTCCCATCTCGCAGCGTGAGTTCGAAACGGCGTCCGGAAAACGGGTTCAGCTTTCCCTTGATTTCGTGCAGGAAAAGACTTCACAGATTGGGGCTTTACTGATCATGCGCGATGCGGAATCCGTACGGCGCATCGGGGATGAGATTGAGATGTCTCGCCGTCTATCCGCCAGTGGACGACTAACGCGCGGCGTGGCGCATGAGGTAAAGAATCCTATCAACGCCATTGTTTTGCATCTTCAGCTGCTGCAGAACAAACTGGCGGAGCAGGAACCGGACACGCGCCGGCACGTCGACATCATCGACAGCGAGATTCGCCGGCTGGATCGTGTCATCCAGACGCTTGTGGATTTCACCCGCCCCCGCGACCTGCATATGGAAGAGATGGACCTGCGGCGCCTGCTGGACGATGTGGCTCTGCTGGCGGGCCCCGATGCCGAGCAACACGGCGTCAGCATTGAGCGGCACATGGACGAATCAGCGTTGCCGGTGAAAGTCGATTCTGACCTGATTAAGCAGGCATTCCTCAACGTCGTGATCAATGGCGTTCAGGCTATGCCGAATGGCGGCGTGCTCACAATTTCCGCTCACCGCGACAATGACGTCATCATCGCGGAGGTGCAGGATCAGGGAGCGGGAATTCCCAAGGAATTGCATGACAAAGTCTTCGAACTCTACTTCACGACTAAGAAAGAAGGGAGCGGCATCGGGCTGGCGCAAACCTATCAGATCCTGCAATGGCACTACGGCACGGTGGACTTCCAATCTGCCGAAACCACGGGCACCATCTTTCGCTTTCAAATCCCCGCCGTGGGGCCCCCACCTCAAGGTAATTCGGAGTACGAGGCGGATGCCGCCGCGTCTCATCGTGGAGATTAAGTCCGATCGCGCGGCAATTGGTATGGCAGGTGCCGGACAAAGGCGTAAGATGACTTAACCGCCACGCGGGATTCCTGTATGACTCTGGCCACAGTTTTCATCTTGTTGCCGTTTTTATCGGGTACGGCTACATCACCGCACGCTGCGCAGAGTACCGAAACCCAGACTTCCCAGCCGTCTGCCTCGCAGTCCCCGTCAGCACCTACAGATGCGGTGAAACCGGAGTCAATCAAACCTGCTTCCGGCTCGAAGAACGCTAATACGGCCTCTCGGCGAAGAAGAAAGAAACCCAAGGCCCTGCCCTGTCAAACTTCCTCGTCGCAGACTGCGGAGTCGAATTTTCCAGCACCACCCGCCCAAGCGTCTGCGACTCCGAGCCCCCCTAAGGACTGTCCACCACCCAAAATTATCGTGCGTCACGGCGGTTCCAAAGAACCCAGCATTCAGTTAGCGGGCGGACCCACCGCGGAGCAGGCAGCCCAACAGCGCAATGCCATTAACCAGGTACTGGGAGTTTCAGATCAGAACCTCAAGCGAGCGGCGGACATGCAGCTGAGTGCAGCCCAGCAGGATACCGTCTCCCAGACGCGACAGTTCATGCAGCAATCCAAAGCCGCCATGGCCGCTGGGGATTTCGAACGCGCCCGCACGCTTGCCTGGAAGGCGCAGCTGCTTTCTGAAGATTTGGCAAAACCAGAGAAGTAGCACCTTCGAGCCGAGAGGCTGAAGCCTAACACTACTTCCCTTTCGCGCGCGCGCTATTTACCTTCGTGAGTAGATCCTGGGACATGGCCTGCAGCGGCCCTGGAATTTTAACCGCCTCGGTCAGTACTTCACGCGCCTCGGTCAGCTTGTTCAGCTTGCCGTAGGCGAAACCCAGCCCGTAAAGAGCGCGAGCATACTGTTGCTCATCCTGTCCTTTGAGCAGTCCCGCAGCGGTCTTGAGCTCAGGAATCGCCGCTGTCGTTTTCTCCTGCTTCAGGTATGCCCACCCGATAGTGTTATGCGCCGCCCCCGCCGACAGCTTGCGGGACTTGTCGGCATCCGCAGCATCCGGCTTGGCGACTTCAATGGCTTTCTGAGCGTACGTGATTGCCTTGGCGGAACTGTTCGAGTCCGCGTAGTAGCTAGCCATCAGGAGCAATGCGGGGAGTGAATTCGGATTCGCAGCCAGCGTCTTTTCGCCAAATGACACCAGCCGGGTGGGATCATTCAACTGCCCGGGACCCAAGGTGTACAGGGCGTAATTTGAAACCTGATCACTGAATTTTGACTCCGGGTAGGCCGCCGTAAACTTCTCGATTTCCGCCATGCGGTTCTTGGGATCTGCTTCCGCAGTAATCGCGTTGAATCCGCTGGTCTCCAGGAACTCGCAAGTATTTTGCTCGGCAGCCTTTTCATCGGCGATTTTGCGGCTAAAGTCCTCGTCGCTCATGCCTTCCGGCTTAGTCTGCTTCGCGATCGAGTTACAGACCTCGCCTCCCGTGGCGGCATAATCCATCAACTTCAGATTGTTTTTCGCCTGCTGGGCGATTCCAATCTGCGAAACCAGGATATCGAGATTATGCGGCGAGCCAGCCAGCGCCTTGTCGCCGTAGCCGAGGGCCTTTGGCATATCGCCCGTGGCCTGATAGGCCTGAGCAAGTTGCCAATTTCCATAAGCGACCGCCTGGGGATTCGACGAATACTTCTGTACGAAATCCTCATACATCACCAATTTTTTTTGCGCGTCTTGCTCGGTGGTGATGGCCTGCAAGGCATGATCCTCATCCGTGCCCGCGGCGATTACGATGCGGTCACTCTGTGCACTCGCCTGAGAAATTGTGAGAACCAGAGAGGAAACTAGAATCAACAGCAAGGATACTTTGCAGCGTCCCATAGCCCGCCTCCGGCATACGAGAGAAGTAACTTAAGTCCAAGCACGCGCATCGTAGCGCCGAATGGGCCTGCGCGCAAGGGCCGGAGTCACTTTTCAGGCCGCAGTCCACCTCGGAGGCAGGGAGTAGATTTTGTAATTGTGTAATTTGGTAATTGAGTAATTTGAAACGTTAACCGCTCCCCAGCTGCTTGCCTCTAGTGCTGAATTCCACAACTCAACTCAGCTACAGTAGAGGGGATGCGTGCCAGTTTCGGCAATCGTCCATTGCGCTTCATCTTCGCCGCCAACCTCGTCTCGATGGTGGGTAGTGGGATGAATTCGGCTGCCGTCGCCTGGTACATCCTGCAAGCCACACATTCCGAAGTGGCGCTGGGAACGTTTGCCGTGCTGCAGACCCTTCCCGCCATGCTCATGCTTCCCTTCACGGGAGTGGTGATCGACCGCGAAGATCGGCGACGCCTCGTCATGTGGCTCGATTCGCTGCGCGCTCTGATTATCCTTACGGTCGCCATACTGGCCTTCCGGCATCGGGTGCAGGTTTGGCAGCTTTATCTGATGAACACTCTGGTAGCTGCCGGGTTCTGGATGTTTTGGCCCACAATCACCGCGCTCATTCAGGAACTCACCCCGGAAAGCCAGTTCTTGCAATCCAACACATTCCTGCTCGCCGGCGTGCAAGGGGGATTCCTGATCGCGGGAGCGATTGTCGGATTTATTTACGACCACATCGGGCTCGGCGGAGTTTTGATGCTGGACGTGTCTACCTACGTAGTCTCGTTCCTCTGCTACTTCGCAGTTCGGAAGGGAAGGCATGTGGTCATTCGACCGGAAGAACTCCGGGCCGATATAGTCGCGGCCGAAACCCAGTTGCAGCGGTTTTGGCGCGAAATGCGAGAGGGCCTGCACTTTCTTCGCGGGCATCGAGCCGTCGTTCTGCTGGGCGCAAGCTGGGCTCTGTTCGTCGGCGCAATGGTCACCGGAGTGGTCGTGACACCGTCTCTGAGTGACCGCGTGTTTCATGCCGGAGCGAAAGGATATGGCTGGTTGAACGCAGGATGGGGCACGGGAGCTTTCGTCAGCGTCTTGTATGCGCCAAAGCTGATCGGGATGCTGGGCGGCCGTCGCGCGATTGCGTTCTCCATGGCCCTGCTGGCAGCCTGCGTCGCGTTCGCACCCGTTTCAGGTTTTTTCGTGCTCGCGATCGCGACCTATTTCGTAATGGGATCCGCGCGCGGCGTGGGCGGTGTCGCCATGAACACGAACCTTATGGAGATGGTCCCGAAACATCTGATGGGCCGGGTGCAGAATGCCTTCTATTTCTGCGGCACGTTCCTGCAACTGGTGCTCGCCGTCAGCGTAGGGGCAGTCGCGCACAGGGTCAGCCTGGTGCTCGCCTTCGCGATCCTGGCATGCGTCTACGCGATGTCGTTCGTGGCTTCGAGTTGGCCAATCGAGGCGGACGTGGCCAAGGAAGTCGCCGCGGATTGAGAAATTGGGTAAATGAGTAATTGAAAATACCAGTGGCAGCGTGCTCTTAAATTACTCAATTACCAAATTACCAATTACCAAATCTTCTATGCCTGCTATTCTTTTCCATTCCTAAGGAGCCCGTATGTCCTCTGATCTGCAGGGCCGTACTGCCGTTGTGTTCGGAGTCGCCAACAAGCGTTCCATCGCCTGGTCTATCGCGCAGGGACTGCATGCCGCCGGCATGAAACTGGCCATCACCTATCAGAACGAGCGCCTGGAGCAGGAAGCCAAAGACCTGATTCTGTCTCTCCCGGGGGCAGAAGGTTTTATGTGCGATGTTTCGAAAGATGAAGATATCGAGCGCCTCTTCACGACTCTGCAACAACGGTATGGCAAGCTGCATGCCGTGGTTCACTCGGTGGCCTACGCGCCGGCGGAAGAATTGAAAGGCGAGTTCGTCAACACCACCCGTGAAGGTTTCCGGGTCGCGCACGACGTGAGCGTTTACTCGCTCATTGCTGTGTCGCGCGCTGCCGTACCGCTGATGCAAGATGGCGGATCGATCATCACCATGACCTACTACGGCGCCGAGAAAGTAGTGCCACATTACAACGTGATGGCCGTCGCCAAGGCGGCGCTGGAGTGTACGGTGCGCTATCTCTCGTATGACTTGGGCAAGAAGAAGATTCGAGTGAACGCAATTTCGGCTGGTCCCATTAAAACGCTGGCGGCCCGCGGCATCTCGGGATTGGGAGACATGCTCAGATCTCACGCCGAGCGCGCGCCGCTGGGCCGCAACGTCGAGGTGGCGGAGGTCGGATCGACGGGCGTATTTCTCGCCTCCGATGCGAGCAGCGGTATCACCGGCGAAGTCATCTACGTGGACTGCGGGTATAACATCATGGGATTCTGATAGCCGTGACTCCCAGCGCCGAATTGCAGGATTCCGTCCGCCGCATACGGCTTCTTCAGAAACTCACGATTGCATGGATGATCGCCGAGGCCATCCTGTCCTTGTGGGCCGCATTGCGCGCAAAAAGTCCGGCACTGCTGGCCTTTGGCGGTGACAGCGCCATCGAACTTCTCTCTGCTGCAGTTGTGCTTTGGAGATTTCAGGATCGCAACGGCAAGCAATCGGGGGAAGTGGCAGAAAGG
>Ga0207695_10006813_pt1 | contig 14728 bp, 14 predicted proteins | sample KBSC54metaG_FD_184354 | JGI IMG/M metagenome (GOLD analysis project Ga0207695, IMG submission 184354) | Corn rhizosphere microbial communities from Kellogg Biological Station, Michigan, USA - KBS C5-4 metaG (SPAdes) (version 2) | ecosystem: Host-associated > Plants > Roots > Rhizosphere > Soil... | reverse complement strand
GGTCCAGGGCAGGCCGCTGGCGAAGGCCGCCAGCGCCCCGCCGCCGAAGATCACCGGCGGGGTGAACAGCGGCAGCACGATCACGGCGGTGAGCAGACCGCCGCGCCGGGCGCCGAGGCTCAGCGCCGCGCCGATGCCGCCCACGAACACGAAGGCGAGGCCGCCCGCCAGCGCGCAGGCGAAGATCAGCGGCGTCATGGCCAGGGGCGCCCCCAGGCTCATGGCGGCCAGCGGGGCGGCGAGCGCCAGGGGCGCACCGGTGGCCAGCCATTGGCCGGCGCACTTGATCGCGCAGGTGAGCTCCAGCGGAACCGGCGAGAGCGCGAGGTGGTCCAACGCCCCGTCCTCGAAGTCGCGCTCAAAGAGGCGGTCGAGAGACAGCAGGCAGGCGAGCGCCAGGGCCACCCAGGCCGCGCCCGGCGCGATGGCCGCCAGGCGCTGCGCCTCCGGCCCGATGGCGAGCGGCAGCAGGGTGGCGACGCCGGCGTAGAAGCCGACGCTCACCAGGGCGCCGCCGCCCTTGCCCCAGGCGAGCGCGGTCTCCCGCGCCAGGAGGGCGGAAGGCCGGCTCACGCGGCCAGCTCCAGGCTGCGGGCGGCGATCGGCAGCGGGTCGTGGACCGCGGCCAGGATCAGGCCGCCGCCGGCCAGGTGCGCCTGCATGATCTCGCCGAACCGGCTCCGCCAGCGCGCGTCGAGGGGGCTCAGCGGCTCGTCCAGCAGCCAGAGAGCGCGGGGGGCGGCCAGCAGGCGGGAGAGCGCCAGGCGCCGTCGCTGGCCGGCCGACAGTCGCCGGATCTCGAGGTCCAACAGGCTGGTGAGCTCCAGGGTCTCGGCGGCCTGCTCGACCGCCCCCGGCGCGCCGCCGTTCCAGGCCGTCCAGAACCGCAGCTCCTCGCGGGTCGTGCGCGCGGGTTTCAGCCCGTCCTGGTGGCCCACCAGGTGCAGGCCGCCGCCGCGGGCCTCGACGGCGTCGGCCGCGCCGAACCCCACCTCGCCCGCCTCCAGCCGCACGAGGCCGGCGACCGCCCGCAGAAGGCTGGTCTTGCCGGCTCCGTTGGCGCCGGTGAGCGCGCAGGCCTCGCCAGCCTTCAGGCTCAGCGAAAGGTCGGCGAACAGCTGCCGCCCGCCGCGGCGCACCCCGATGCGGCGCAGTTCCAGGGCGTCGATCACAAGGCCCCCAAGCTAGACCGTGGCGGCGCATGGACGGGCAAGACACCGCGGTCTATGAAACGCGCGGCCGCCGTCTTTTCGAGGGACCCTCGCCGCGCAGGACCGGACGCTGTGTGTCCGCTCATCGAAGCGCGCGATCTTCGAACGGGGCGTGGTGCGGCCGGGACAGAGAGAGGATCTCCCCAGATGGCGTCAGTCGACAGCCTGAGAACCCGCCGCGAGCTCGTGGTGGGTGACAAGACCTACGCTTACTACAGCCTTCGCCGCGCCGAGGAAGCCGGACTTTCGGGCATTTCGCGGCTGCCGATCTCCATGAAGGTGCTGCTTGAGAACCTGCTGCGCAACGAAGATGGCGACTCGGTGGGCCGCGACGACCTGGAGGCGATCGCCGCCTGGGTCGAGAACAAGGGCTCGGTGGAGCACGAGATCAGCTTCCGCCCGGCGCGGGTGCTGATGCAGGACTTCACCGGCGTGCCGGCGGTGGTGGACCTGGCCGCCATGCGGGACGCCATGACCCACCTGGGCGCCGATCCGGAGAAGATCAATCCGCTGAATCCCGTCGACCTGGTGATCGACCACTCGGTGATGGTGGACTACTTCGGGACCGCCAAGGCGTTCGGTGAGAACGTCGAACGCGAGTACGAGCGCAATATGGAGCGCTACCGCTTCCTGCGCTGGGGCTCCTCGGCCTTCAACAACTTCCGCGTCGTGCCGCCCGGCACCGGCATCTGTCACCAGGTGAACCTTGAGTACCTCGCCCAGACCGTCTGGGTGAACGAAGACGCCGGCACGCCGGTGGCCTATCCCGACACGGTGGTGGGCACTGACAGCCACACCACCATGGTCAATGGGCTTTCGGTCCTGGGCTGGGGCGTCGGCGGTATCGAGGCGGAGGCCGCCATGCTGGGCCAGCCGATCCCGATGCTGATTCCCGAAGTCATCGGCTTCAAGCTCGAGGGCGCCATGCCGGAGGGCGCGACCGCCACCGACCTGGTGCTCACCGTCACCCAGATGCTCCGCAAGAAGGGCGTGGTCGGCAAATTCGTGGAATTCTACGGCTCCGGCCTCGCCAGGATGACCATCGAGGACCAGGCGACCATCGCCAACATGGCGCCCGAGTACGGCGCCACCTGCGGCTTCTTCCCGGTCACCCGCGCCACCATCGACTACCTGACCGCCACCGGCCGCGACCCGGCGCGCGTGAAGCTGGTGGAGGCCTATGCCAAGGAGCAGGGCCTCTGGCGCGAGCCGGACGATCCGGAGGCGGTGTTCAGCGACACCCTGGAGCTCGACCTCGGCGCCGTTCTCCCCTCCCTCGCCGGCCCCAAGCGGCCGCAGGACCGGGTGGTGCTGACCAATGCCGCCGTCGAGTTCAAGGCCGCGCTGGCCGGCGACTTCGGCAAGCCTGACGACATGGCGAGCCGCACGCCGGTGCAGGGCGAGAAGTTCGACGTGGGCCACGGCGACGTGGTGATCGCCGCCATCACCTCCTGCACCAACACCTCCAACCCCAGCGTGCTGATCGCCGCGGGCCTGGTGGCCAAGAAGGCGGTGGAGAAGGGGCTGAAGGTGAAGCCCTGGGTGAAGACCTCGCTCGCCCCCGGCAGCCAGGTGGTCACCGACTATCTGAAGGCCGCGGGCCTGACCAAGAGCCTGGATGCGCTGGGCTTCAACCTTGTGGGCTACGGCTGCACCACCTGCATCGGCAATTCCGGCCCCCTGCCGGAGCCGATCTCCGAGGCCGTGCAGAAAGGTGACCTGGTGGCGGTCTCCGTGCTCTCCGGCAACCGCAACTTCGAGGGCCGGGTGAACCCGGACGTGCGCGCGAACTACCTGGCCTCGCCGCCGCTCGTCGTGGCCTACGCGCTCGCCGGCTCGATGCAGATGGACGTGGCGACGGAGTCCCTGGGCGACGGCAAGGACGGCAAGCCTGTCTACCTGCGCGACATCTGGCCGACCTCGGAGGAGGTGGCGGCGCTGCAACGCAAGCACGTCACCAACAAGATGTTCGCCACGCGCTACGCGGACGTCTTCAAGGGCGACAAGGCCTGGCAGGCGATCAAGGTCGAGGGCGGCCAGACCTACGGCTGGGACATGGGCTCGACCTATGTCCAGAACCCGCCCTACTTCCAGGGCATGTCCATGGAGCCGACGCCGGTCGCCGACCTGGTGGAGGCCCGCGTGCTGGCTGTGTTCGGCGACTCGATCACCACGGACCACATCTCGCCGGCCGGCTCGATCAAGGCCACCTCGCCGGCTGGCGTCTACCTGCGCGACCATCAGGTGCCGACCACGGAGTTCAATTCCTACGGCGCGCGCCGCGGCAACCACGAAATCATGATGCGGGGCACCTTCGCCAACATCCGGATCCGCAACCGCATCACGCCGGAAATCGAAGGCGGCATGACCAAGCACTTCCCGTCCGGGGACGTGATGTCGATCTATGACGCGGCGATGCGCTACCAGTCCGAGGGCCGGCACCTGGTGGTGTTCGCCGGCAAGGAATATGGCACCGGCTCATCCCGCGACTGGGCGGCCAAGGGCACGAAGCTGCTGGGCGTCCGCGCCGTGGTGGCCGAAAGCTTCGAGCGCATCCACCGCTCGAACCTGGTGGGCATGGGCGTGCTGCCGCTGCAGTTCCTGCAGGAAGGCTGGCACAAGCTCGGCCTCACCGGCGAGGAGATCGTCACCATCCGCGGCCTGACCGACCTGTCGCCCCGCCGGCAGCTGACCATCGAGATGTACCGCCCGTCGGACGGCCGCATCGCCCGCTTCCCGGTCCGCTGCCGCATCGATACCCCCACCGAACTGGAGTACTACAAGAACGGCGGGGTGCTGAACTACGTGCTGCGCAACCTGGCGCGCAGCGCCTAAGGCACGATGGGGTCAGGCGAAATCGCCTGACCGCTGAATCGTGCCTTAGAATCAAGAGTGTCGACCCTGATTCAGGGTTCAGGTCGTTTCGACCTGAAACCATCAGGGTCTAGGCGAAAATGGCGGCGGGCGGCCTGGTGTGAGGGCCCGTCCGCGCGCTCCTCACGCCTTGTTGCAATTTACAGGGCGCCGAAGCGCCTTTAAGCCCGAGGTGATGCGGAAAGCTGCGCTTTTCAGCCTGGTGTTGCTCGCCCTGCCGCCCGCGGCCACGCCGGCCACGGTCATGGCCAGGGCCAGGGCGGCCAAGCCGCCGGTGGTGGTCGAGCTCTACACAGCGCAGGGCTGCGTCTCGTGCGGCGAGGCCAACGCCCATGTGGCCAAGCTGGCCGATAAGCCGGGCGTGCTCGCGCTCACCTTCTCCGTCGACTACTGGGACTACCTCGGCTGGGCCGACACCTTCGCAAAGCCGGAGTTCGCCGAGCGCCAGAAGGCCTATGTGACCAAGCTCGCACTGCGCGAGCCCTACACGCCGCAGGTGGTGGTGGACGGCGCGACCCAGGCCTCGGGCGCGAAGCCGGAAAAGGTGGACCAGCTGGTGGCCGAGGCCCGCAAGGGGCCGCGCAACCCGCCGGACATCCACTTCGTGGGCGACGCCCGGGTCTATGTCGGCTCGGCGCGCCCGCCCAAGGGCGGCGGCGAGGTCTGGCTGGTGCGCTACGACCCGCGGGAGCAGGACGTGGCGGTGAAATCCGGGGACAACAAGGGCCAGACCATCCCGCAGAAGAACGTCGTGCGCGAACTGAAGCGCCTGGGCGGCTGGCGCGGCAAGCCGGTGGCCTTCCGCCTGCCTGCCGCCTCCGAGGAGGGCCTGAAGACCGTGGTGCTGGTGCAGGGCGCGCATGGCGGCCGGGTGCTGAGCGCGGGCGAACCCAAGACCTGAACGGCCGCGAGCCTCCGCCCGGCTGCACATACGAAAGCCCCCGCGGCTGGAGAGCACCCGCGGGGGTTCCGTAACTGGAGGAGTTATGGGCGCCGGTTGGCCAGTCCGCCGATCCAGGGGGGCTGGGGGGGCTGTTCAGGATCCGGGACCAACGTCCCTGACCAACCGACCCCCGCAAGATCGGGGGCGCATCGGGCGCTCGCGGGTCGGGAATAAGGTCATTTCGCGGCGGGGCCGTTTCGCAGACGGGCGCGCGCGGAGGCTCTGGCTCGCGGCGGCGATTCCGGTTTAGGCTGCGCCGCAATGGCTTTCGACACGTCCCACGCGTCGCCGCGTCAGGCGACCGTCTTCTTCGAGCGGCGTGAGCTCAACCGCCTGCTTTCCCTCTATGGACGGATGGTTTCGGCCGGGGAATGGCGCGACTACGCCATCGATGGGTTGAGCGAATCTGCGGTGTTCTCGGTCTACAAGCGCAGTTCCGAGGCGCCGCTCTACCGCATCGAGAAACGCCCGGCGCTCGGCCGCCGGCAAGGCGCCTGGGCGGTGCTGGGCCAGGCCGGGATGGTGCTCCGGCGCGGGCACGAGCTCGACCAGGTGCTGCGCTTCTTCGACCGCGGCCGCTTCAAGGTGGTGGACTGATCCCAGGACGAAAAAGGCCCCGGAGGTTTCCCGCCGGGGCCCGGACTTCGACCTGCGCTATACCGCCTAGCGGCGGTTGCCCAGAAGGCTCAGCAGGAACTGGAACAGGTTGATGAAGTCGAGATAGAGGCTGAGCGCGCCGTAGCTGGTGGCCACGCCCATGGCCGCCTGGTCGCCGCCCAGCTGGTAGTAGGTCATCTTCAGCCGCTGGGTGTCGTAGGCGGTCAGGCCGGCGAAGATCGCCACGCCCAGCAGGTTGACGATCAGATAGATGCCCGGGCTGTGCAGGAACATGTTGACCACGCTGGCGATGATCAGGCCCCAGACGCCCATGATGAGGAAGCTGCCCATGCCGGTCAGGTCGCGCTTGGTGGTGTAGCCCACCAGGGACAGCGCCCCGAAGGAGCTGGCGGTGATCAGGAAGGTGGTGGCGATCGACGCCCCCGTGTAGGCCAGCACCAGCACGCCCATGGACGCGCCGATCAGGGTGACGATGGACCAATAGGTGAGGCCGGCGGTGCGCGGCGTCTGGTTGCGGATCGCGAAGCCGGAGAACAGGATGATCACCAGCGGCGCAAAGGCCACCAGCATGCCGACGCCGGTCAGGCCCGCATAGCGGCCCTCGGCGGTGACCCGGAACATCAGGTCGCGCACGGGCCCCACGGAACTGGTGACGAAGGCCATGGCGGCGGAGACCAGCAGGCCCAGGGCCACCTTGTTGTAGACCCCGAGCATGAAGCTGCGCAGGCCTGCGTCAACCGACATGTCGGCGCGGTCCGCCTGGACCGTGCGCGCGTAGCCGCGGTTGAAGTCGCTCATTTGAGCAAAACCCTTGATCTGAACGTCCGGATTGGACGCATGTGAAATATCGGGGTCGCCGGGCGCCGGCGCAAGGCCTTGTTCGGCAAGGTTTCGTTATGATCTGGGGCGGTCTAGGTAGGCCTCATGATCCGGCTTTTCGCGGCCCTGGCCCTCCCTGAGGAGATCGGCCTGGCGCTTGCCCGCCGCCAAACCGGCGTCGAAGGCGCGCGCTGGCGTCCGCTGGGGGCCCTGCACGTGACCCTGCGGTTCTTCGGCGACATCCGCGAGGACCTGGCCCGCGACCTGGACGCCGAGCTGATGGGCGTGCGCGGCGAGGCCTTCGACCTGCAGCTCTCCGGCGTCGGCGCCTTCGGCGAGGGGCCGGACCTGCACGTGCTCTGGGCAGGCGTCGCCGACAGCGAGCCCCTGCGGCGGCTCGCCAAGGCCTGCGAGAGCGCCGCCCGCCGGGCCGGCCTCAAGGCCGAGACCCGCCACTACCGGCCGCACCTGACGCTGGCCTACCTGCGCCATCCGGACCCCGCCGAGGTCGCCGCCTGGATCCAGGCCAACAACCTCTTGAAGTCGCCGCCGATCCGCATCGAGCGCTTCGGCCTCTACTCCAGCTTCCTCGGCAGCGAGCAGGCCTACTACCGGCTGGAGGCGGATTATCCGCTCCTACCTCCCCCATTGCGGTAGCAATGGCGGGAGGGGGACCATCCGCCGAAGAGCGGATGGTGGAGGGGGCGAGCTTCATCGGCGGTGTCGATTGCGTCCGATCGTGCTGCAAAGCTGGTGGCTCGCCCCCTCCACCAAGCGCTCTTCCCCGGCCTTCGCCGGGTCGGCGCTCGGTCCCCCTCCCGCCGCTTCGCGGGGGAGGTAAGCCTAGGCCTCCACCGCGTGGTCCTTGAGCACGCCGAGGGGAACGATGGCCAGGGTCTCCTCGTGCGTCGCATCGAGCACCACCTGCGGCGCGGCGCCGGCGTCCAGCGCCTCCTTCCAGCGCGGCGCGCAGAGGCACCAGCGGTCGCCGGGCTTCAGGCCTGGGAAGGCCGCGTCCGGGACCGGGGTCGAGAGGTCGTTGCCGGCGGCGCGGCTGAAGGCCAGGAACTCGGCGGTCATCACGGCGCAGACGGTGTGCAGGCCCACGTCCTCGTGGCTGGTCTCGCAGCAGCCGTTGCGGAAGAAGCCGGTGACCGGATCGACCGAGCAGGGCTTCAGCTCGCCCCCCAGCACGTTGCGCGCCTGCGGATCGTAGCGTGTGGTCATAGGCCCACCCTAGATCACCCGCCGCCTGCAAAGAACCGGCGGATGATCTAGATTCTTCGCCGGGTCGCTCGTCCTTGTCGTCGAAGCGATTCCGCTTCGCCGGGAAACGCTCCGGCCGCTAAGACAGGGTCAAATCCATGCGCGAAGGAGCGCAAATGGCGACCGCCGCCGCCCCAGCCCGCCCGCGCCGCAGCGCCCTCTACCTGCCGGGCTCCAACGCCCGCGCCCTGGAGAAGGCCCGCACCCTCCCGTGCGACGTCGTGGTGGTCGACCTGGAGGACTCCGTGGCCCCGGAGACCAAGCCGGCCGCCCGGGCGCTGGCCTGCGAGGCCGTGCGACTGGGCGGCTTCGGGTCGCGGGAGCTGGTGGTGCGGGTGAACGGCCTCGACACCGCCTGGGGCGCGGACGACCTGGCGGCGGTGGCGGAGGTTCGCCCGGACGCGGTGCTGGCGCCCAAGGTGAGCGCGCCGGCCGACCTGGCCGCCTATCGCCAGGCGCTGGGCCCGGACACCCCGCTCTGGGCGATGATCGAGACCTGCCGGGCGGTGCTGGCGCTGGATGTGCTCGGCCGCGCCTCGCCCGACGCGGGGGTCGCCTGCTGGGTGATCGGAATCAACGACCTGATCAAGGAGATGCGCTGCCGCCCCGGCGCGCACCGCGGCCCGGTGCTGCCGGCGCTGGCGATGAGCGTGATGGCCGCCCGCGCGCATGGGCTGACGATCCTCGATGGGGTCTATAACGACATCCCGGACCTCGATGGCCTGGCGCGGGAGTGCGCCCAGGGCGCCGACCTGGGCTTCGACGGCAAGACCCTGATCCATCCGACACACCTGGAGCCGGCGAACCGCGCCTTCTCGCCGGAGCCTGAGGCCGTGGCCTGGGCGCGGACGGTGGCCGCCGCCTTCGATTCGAACGAAAACGCCGGCAAGGGGGTTCTTAAGGTGGAGGGGCGCATGGTGGAGCGGCTGCATCTGGACGAGGCCCGGCGGCTGATCGCCGTGGCCGAGGCCATCGCCGCCCACGAGGCCTGACGGATCGATGCGACGCTTCTTCCTTGTCCTCCTGTTTGCCGCCGCTGGACTGCCCGCCATGGCCGAGCCCGCGCCCGGCACGCCGCCCGCGTCCCCGGCGCCGACCTCCCGCGACGCCATCGGCGACATCCTCGACCGCCGCGTGCCGCTGTCGAAGGACGAGGACGAGCCCGACACCGCCGGCCAGCCGCGCACGGCCCCGGAGGCCGAGCCCACCGTGCTGCCCACCGCGCCGCCGGCCACAACCTATCGCGTGGCGCCGCGCCCGCAGCGCGACGCGCCGGTGGGTGTCGACGAGACCGGCAAGACGCCGGACGGCCCGCCGGGCTTGCGGGACCTGGCCTATGACTCGCGCATTCGATCGTCCTTCGCCTCGGCGGAGAGCTTCCAGGGGCCGCTGGACGGCGGCTGGACGCTGGCGGCACGCGGCGCCGACGTCTACGCCTTCCAGATCGTCGACCGCCGCGACCGGCTGGAAGCCGTCTGGCGCGACCTGCGCCGCCCGGGCTCGCTCAACGCCTCGGGGCTGGTGGACGACATCCAGCGCAGCGGCGGCGGCGTCACCCTGCGCTTCACCGAGACCTCCAGCCCCAGCGCCACGCTGACCCTGCATCCCGCCCCCGACGGGCGCTGGACCGGCGACCTCGTGCGCGGCGACGAGACGCTCACGGTGACGATGCGCAAGACGGGGCCGTGAGGCCGCCAGCAGCCGTGTCACTGGACTCCCGCCCCCCGCCCGACTAGAAGCCCGCGCTTCCCCTGCGTCGGCGCGTCCGATCCGCGCCCCAGGCCGAGCGAGCTTGAACGATGAAACGCCCCGTCACCCCTGGCCGCCAGCCGCCGCGCGGTCCTTCCCAGCGCCAGCTCCGCGCCGGCGAGCTGATGCGCCACGCCCTGGTGGAAATCCTGCGCGCCCAGGAGATCACCGATCCGGACCTGGCGGGCGTGTCGGTGACTATCACCGAGGTGCGGATGAGCCCGGACCTGCGCCACGCCACGGTCTTCGTCGAACCCCTGGGTGGTGGCGAGCAGGCCGGCGTGGTGGTCAAGGCCCTGAACCGCCACCACAGGTTCCTGCGCGGCCGGCTGGGCCATGCCATCGACATGAAGTTCACCCCGGAACTGAAGTTCCTGCACGATGAGACGTTCGACGAGGCGGCGCGGATGAACCGCCTGTTCGACGATCCCCGCGTGGCGCAGGATCTCAAGCCCGAGGAGCCTTCCGACGCCTGGAAGGATCAGGACTAGTGGCGCGGCGCCGCAAGGGCGACGCGGTCTCCGGCTGGATCTGCCTCGACAAGCCCTATGACCTCACGTCCACCCACGCCGTTTCGCGGGTCCGCCGAGCCTTCAACGCCCAGAAGGCGGGCCACGCCGGCACCCTCGATCCGCTGGCCACCGGCATCCTGCCCATCGCGCTCGGCGAGGCCACCAAGACCGTCCCCTTCCTGGTGGACGCGGACAAGGTCTACCGCTTCACCATCGCCTGGGGGCGCTCGACGGCCACCTGCGACCGCGAGGGCGAGACCATCGCGCAATCCGACGCCCGCCCGACCGCGGGTGAGGTGGAGGCCGCCCTGCCGGCCTTCGTGGGGGAGATCAGCCAGGTCCCGCCGGCCTATTCGGCGATCAAGGTGGACGGCGAGCGGGCCTATGACCTGGCCCGCGCCGGCGAGACCGTGGAACTCGCGCCGCGGCAGGTGACCATCCATTCGGCCCGGGTGGCAGGGGCGCCGGACGCCGACCACGTGACCTTGGAGATCGCGTGCGGCAAGGGGACCTACGTCCGCGCCATCGCCCGCGACCTGGCCGAAATGCTGGGGGCGTGCGGACACGTGAGCGACCTTCGCAGGACCCGCGTCGGGGGCTTCACGGAGCAATCTGCGGTGACGCTGGAATTCCTTGAGGATTTGGGCTATGAGGCCCGCCAGTCGGAGGCATTGCTTCCGGTCGAGACCGCCCTGGACGACATCCCGGAGCTGGCCGTGACCGCGGAAGACGCCTTCAGACTGAAGCAGGGACGGCCGATCGTTCTCGTTCCCCGACAGGTGGAATTGGTGAAAGCCAGGCTGAAGCCCGGCTCCCGCACCGTTTCAGCCATGGCGGGCGGGGTGGTCGTCGCGCTCTGCGAGATGCGTGCGGGCCGGCTCGAACCTTCGCGTGTTTTTCATCTGGAAAAGAGCGGAGACTGACCCGATGTCGATTACGGCCGAACGCAAGGCTGAAGTGATCAAAACCCATGCCCGCGGCGACGCGGACACGGGCAGCGCCGAAGTCCAGGTGGCGATCATGTCCGAACGGATTGCGAACCTCACCGAGCACTTCAAGACCCACAAGAAGGACAACCACTCGCGCCGGGGCCTGCTCAAGCTGGTCTCCGCCCGCCGCTCGCTCCTCGACCACCTGAAGACGTCCGACCCGGACCGCTATTCGAAGCTGATCGAGACCCTGGGCCTGCGCCGCTAGGGATTTCTGTTTCGCCGCTCCTCCGCGACAGGCCGGGGGACCCGATGCGGCACTGGCGCTCCTGCACAGTTGGGATCGCCGCACACGCCGAGGGCTCTAGAGCAGTCCTCTTCGCCTGTTCAATTGGAGAGGATTTCGGAAGCCCGATCCAGGACCGAACCTGATCCGCCCCCGCCGGGAATACGCCCGCGGGACAGAAAGAAGCGAAAATGTTCGACATCAAACGCAAGACCATCGAGTGGGGCGGCAAGACGCTGACGCTCGAAACCGGCCGCATGGCCCGTCAGGCCGACGGCGCGGTGCTGGCCACCTACGGCGAGACCATGGTGCTGGCCACCGCCGTCTTCGCCAAGAGCGCGAAGCCCGGCCAGGACTTCTTCCCGCTCACCGTGAACTACCAGGAGAAGTTCTATGCCGCGGGCAAGATCCCCGGCTCCTTCCCCCGCCGCGAGGGTGCGCCCTCGCAAAAGGAGACCCTGACGAGCCGCCTGATCGACCGTCCGATCCGCCCGCTGTTCGTCAAGGGCTTCAAGAACGAAGTGCAGGTGGTGACCACGGTGCTGGCCCACGACCTGGAGAACGATCCGGACATCGTGGCCCTGGTGGCCGCTTCGGCGGCCCTGGTGATCTCCGGCGCGCCCTTCATGGGCCCGATCGCCGGCGCCCGCGTCGGCTTCGTGAACGGCGAGTACGTCCTTAACCCGACGCTCGACGAAATGAAGGACAGCCGGATGGACCTGGTGGTCGCCGGCACCCAGGACGCGGTCATGATGGTCGAGTCCGAGATCCAGGAGATGAGCGAGGACGAGGTCCTGAAGGCCGTGATGTTCGCCCACTCCGGCATGCAGCCGGTGATCGACGCGATCATCGAGCTGGCCGAGCACTCCGCCAAGGAGCCCTTCGACTTCCAGCCGGAAGACACCGACGCCGTCAAGGCCGAGATGCAGAAGGCGGTCGGCAAGGACCTGGCCAGCGCCTTCAAGATCCCGGCCAAGCTGGAACGCCAGGACGCGGTCGCCGCGGCCAAGGCCAAGGCCACGGAGAAGTTCGGCAAGTCCGACGAGAACCCGGCGGGCATCTCGCCCGACAAGCTGGGCGCGGTCTTCAAGGAGCTCGAGGCCGACGTCGTGCGCCGCAACATCCTCGACACCGGGGTGCGCATCGACGGCCGCAAGGTCGACCAGGTCCGCCAGATCGTCTCGGAAGTGGGCGTGCTGTCCCGGGCCCACGGCTCGGCGCTGTTCACTCGCGGCGAGACCCAGGCCCTGGTGGTCGCCACCCTGGGCACCGGCGACGACGAGCAGCTGATCGACGCGCTGGAGGGCAAGTACTACGAGAAGTTCATGCTGCACTACAATTTCCCGCCCTTCTCGGTCGGGGAAACGGGCCGCATGGGCGCGCCGGGCCGCCGCGAAGTCGGCCACGGCAAGCTGGCGTGGCGGGCGATCCGCCCGATGTTGCCGAGCGCCGAGGAGTTCCCCTACACGATCCGCCTGGTCTCGGAGATCTTCGAGTCCAATGGCTCCTCGTCGATGGCCTCGGTCTGCGGTGCGTCGCTGGCCCTGATGGATGCGGGCGTGCCCCTGAAGAAGCCGGTCTCCGGCATCGCCATGGGCCTGATCCTGGAGAAAGACGGCTTCGCCGTGCTCTCCGACATCCTGGGCGACGAGGACCACCTCGGCGACATGGACTTCAAGGTCGCCGGCACTGCCGACGGCATCACCTCGCTGCAGATGGACATCAAGATCGCCGGCATCACCGAGGCGATCATGAAGCAGGCGCTCGCCCAGGCGAAGGGCGGCCGCGACCACATCCTGGGCGAGATGAACAAGGCCATGGAGGCGCCGCGCCACGAGCTCGGCGAGTACGCGCCGAAGATCGAGACCATCAAGATCCCGGTGGACAAGATCCGCGAAGTGATCGGCTCGGGCGGCAAGGTGATCCGCGAGATCACCGCCGAAACCGGCGCCAAGATCGACATCGGCGAGGACGGCACCATCAAGGTGGCGGCCGCCGAGCAGTCGAAGATCGACGCGGCCAAGGAGTGGATCAAGTCGATCGCCTCGGAGCCGGAAGTCGGCCAGATCTACACCGGCAAGGTGGTGAAGATCGTCGACTTCGGCGCCTTCGTGAACTTCTTCGGCGCCAAGGACGGGCTGGTGCACGTGAGCCAGATCGCCAACGAGCGCGTGAACAAGGTCTCCGACGTGCTCAGCGAGGGCCAGTCCGTGAAGGTGAAGCTCCTGGGCTTCGACGACCGCGGCAAGACCCGGCTCTCGATGAAGATCGTCGACCAGGAGACCGGCGAGGATCTCTCGGCCAAGCAAGGCGCGGCGGAGCCGGCGGACGCGTAAGCGCCGCTCGACCTGTCGGTGGAACGAAACGGGGCTGTCGCAGCGATGCGACGGCCCTTTTTGTTAGGCGAGAAAGAAGCCGCTGCTGCTAACCTCAGCCCATGGCTGCTGTCGAAACGGTCACTCTTTGGCGTCCAGTTGGGCCTGCTGAGCTACGCCTCATCGAGCTGGCTGACTTTCGCGCGTTTCCGCCACGGTTGCCGGAGCAGCCAATCTTCTACCCGGTGCTAAACGAAGCCTACGCCGCCCAAATCGCCCGCGATTGGAACGTGAAGGCGGACGGCGCAGGCTTTGTGACACGCTTTGTCGTTCGGAAAGCGTTCTTAGCGGCCTATTCCACGCAAAGGGTGGGCGGGAAGGAACACCTGGAATATTGGATCCCCGCTGAGGATTTGCCCTCTTTCAACGACGCGATCGTGGGTCGGATCGAGGTGGTGGCGGAATTCCGGTTAGGGCCGTCACGTTTGGGTGTGCGTCATCCCTGACGCCACTTCGCCTTAAACCTCATGGATGATGCGAGCCTTGGGGCCTCGGTTTGTCAAGGACGGCCTCTTCGGGCCGCCGCTTCGCGGCCGGGCGACGCCCGGTCCTTGAGAAGCCGAGGCCCCAAGGCAAACTGGCTGCCATGAGAATTAAGCCGCAGCCTGCCCGCTGCTCTCCTCTCCCCCGAGCGCAGCTCCGAGAGGGAGAGGGCATGCGCCGTGGGGATGTTTGCCGGCGACGGCGCCGCGCGATCCGCCGTCTCCCTCTCCTCGATCCTCTCCCTCTACGCTGCGCGGGGGAGAGGAGGTCGCGCTAGCCCCTGAGCTTCCTCAGCAGCACGTCCACGTCGCGGGCGATGGCGGCGTCCTCGCCTTTCAGCTGCTCGATGCGGCGCACGGCGTGCAGCACGGTGGTGTGGTCGCGGCCTCCGAAGCGCCGGCCGATGTCGGGCAGGCTGCGGGTGGTGATCTGCTTGGCCAGCCACATGGCCACCTGCCTGGGCCTCGCCACCGCGCGGGCGCGGCGCTCGGAGATCAGGTCGGCCTGTTTCAGGCCGTAGTGCTCGGAGACCGTCTTCTGGATCTGGTCCACCGTCACCTTGCGCTCGTTGCAGGAGAGGTGGGGTCGCAGGATGGTCTGGGCCTCGTCCAGGGTGAGGCGGGCGAGGTCGCCGCCGACCCGGGCGACGAGCGTGTTCAGCGC
>Ga0207695_10006812_pt1 | contig 14729 bp, 11 predicted proteins | sample KBSC54metaG_FD_184354 | JGI IMG/M metagenome (GOLD analysis project Ga0207695, IMG submission 184354) | Corn rhizosphere microbial communities from Kellogg Biological Station, Michigan, USA - KBS C5-4 metaG (SPAdes) (version 2) | ecosystem: Host-associated > Plants > Roots > Rhizosphere > Soil... | reverse complement strand
CTTTCGTTCAGTTCTTTTTCCAATAAAAGGCTTACCTGTTCGGCCCCACCACGTAGGGTAATGTTTGCACCTTCATCCTCCATATTATCATAGGGAAATGAATTAGCCAGGTGCCTTACTGCAGCTTCACTTTGTATGTTTACGTACTGCAGGTAGTTTTCAACCGCAAAAATTGCACTTGCGGTATCTTTTATCTGCCAAACAATTACCGCGGCAATTTCAATGGGATTGCCTACGCTGTCGTTAACTTTCAGCTGCTGTCCGTTTAGGTTAAATGCTTTTAAGGATACTTTCTTTTTAGCGGTAAAAGGGTTTACCCAAAAAAAGCCGTCCTGCTTTACAGTGCCTACGTACTTGCCAAACAGCGTAAGTACTTTTGATTCGTTGGGGTTAACAATAACAAGGCCCGGCAACACGAAAATAAAATTAATTAAAATAGTGGCAATGCCTGCTGCGACGTAATGAAGTGCAAAAGATACTATCGCTGCAGCAAGCAACAATAGGAACAAAAAGAACGCGAGGTAACCTGAGGGTGGGTTGATGGTTTTTTCGGTATTCATGATTTTTGTGATTTTAAAATGATATCATAAAGATATCATTTTTGATTTGATAAAAGCAAGAAAAAAAACATTTAACCGAAACTTATATTAATTTTGGTGTAGAAACGTATAAATGGCAAAACTATCCACCTCGCGCCAAAAGGCTTTATTCCGCAAATACTCGCGTAATGTTAAGTTTTTAATGATGCTGGCGAGTATTTGCGTAATTGTATTTACCCTGCCCAAACAGGCCAAATTCAGCTACGATATTGAGAAGGGACGCATCTGGAACCAGAAGGACTTAATCTCACCGTATAATTTCGCAATACTAAAAACGCAGCAGGAGATTGAGAATGACCAAAAAACTGCACTGGCAAGTATTACACCTATTTACCAGGCCGATGCTGATATGCCGGGGCATCAGCTTGAGGGATTTAAAAACGATTTTGAAATAAAATGGCACAACGCGGGTATTCCTGATAACAAGAAAGCGAAGTACGAATCCGCAGGATACGATTTACTAAAATCAATTTATGATAAGGGCGTTTTAGCGCCAAATCCTAAGTATCAACAGAGTGCCGAAAATTACAAGATAACGATATTAACCTTTAACCTGGCAACTGATAAAAACACCGCCGACCTTTATACCAAGCAAACAGCCCTGGCATATTGCGACCAGTTTTTGAGTGCGGATAAAGACCTGGATAAAGCCTTTTTACTCGACCTTATTAATAACCGGCTGCAGCCTAATTTAATTTTTGATAATAAGCTTACTTCAAGGTTAGAAAAGGAGGCCGTTGATAACTTGTCGACAACCCGGGGGATGGTACAAAAGGGCGATGTTATTATAGCCAAAGGTTCGGTTGTTAGTGATGAGGCTTACCAGAAGCTGCAATCGTATAAGAAGGCTTTTGAGGACAATGCCCGTATCAACGGCGACCGGCGGCTGGTGCTGCTCGGCCAGTTTTTGCTGGTGGGTATCACCATTACCTTGCTGATTGTGTTCCTGTATCTTTTCCGCAAGGACATCTACGCTGATAACCGCCTTGTGAGCCTGATATTACTGGTTATTACGGCAATGTTGTTTACCTTGTCGATAGCTATAAAGCTACAGTTGCCAAACCTGTACTATATCCCATATTGTATAGTTCCGATAATTATACGCATACTGTTCGATACCCGTTTGGCATTAAATATTCACTTGCTGGTAGTACTGATAGCTGGGTTTTTCGTGCCAAACAGCTTCGAGTTCGCTTATTTTGAAATAACTGCGGGGATGGTATCCATCTACAGCATCAAAAACCTGATACGCCGCGAGCAATTTTTAATATCGGCACTGATTATCACTTTTACTTATTTCGTGGCTTTCCTTGGTATTTCGTTTATTCGTGAGGGCAGCATCAGGAGTATCGACTGGATGGACTTTGTTCCATTTATAGTAAGCGTATTGTTAACCTTACTGGCCTATCCGCTTATTTACATCTTCGAAAAAATGTTTGCCATAACCAGCGACATCACTTTAATAGAGCTCACCAATACCAACGCGCCTTTGCTGCGCGAAATGGCATTTACAGCACCCGGCACGTTCCAGCACTCACTGCAGGTGGCAAACCTTGCTGAGAACGCTATATACAGCATCGGTGGCAACGCGTTGCTGGTTAGGGCAGGGGCGTTGTACCACGATATTGGTAAAATGGAGAACCCGTTGTTTTTTATCGAAAATCAAACATCGGGCTTTAACCCGCACGATAAGCTGCCCTACCAGGAGAGCGCCCAAATAATAATCAGGCACGTAAGTCAGGGTATTGAGATGGGGCGTAAAGCCAACTTGCCCGAGATTGTGGTGAACTTTATCCGTACCCATCACGGCGACACAAGGGTGGATTATTTTTATCAGTCTTTTTTGAAAAATTTTCCCGAAAAATTCATCGACGAGAACACTTTTAGGTACCCTGGACCTATTCCTTTCTCAAAAGAACAGGGTGTTTTGATGCTTGCCGACTCAGTTGAGGCCGCTTCGCGCGCATTAAAGGAGCCGGACGAACAATCGATAAGCAACCTGGTCGACAGGATTGTAAAATACAAACTTGATCAAAACCAATTGAAAGACAGTGATATAACTCTTAAAGATATTGAAACCATTAAGGTGATTTTTAAGCGGATGCTGATGAGTATTTACCATGTGCGGGTAGATTACGATTAAAAAGAACTTTTTTTTTGAGGGATAAGCCTAATTGCTATATTTGCAATCCCGAAAAAAAGGGAATTATTGGAATGCCGGCCGAAAGGCTAAATATGGTGAGGTGCCTGAGAGGCCGAAAGGATCAGTTTGCTAAACTGACGTACGGGAAACTGTACCGAGGGTTCGAATCCCTCCCTCACCGCCAGTATAAAAAGTCCCGTAGGTTACGGGATTTTTTATTTCTGAATAAAAAGGAGAGGTGTCAGAGTGATCGAATGTGCCTGATTCGAAATCAGGTGTACTGCAAGGTACCGGGGGTTTGAATCCCTCCCTCTCCGCCAGTTTTAATAACAAAGTACATTAAAGCCTGCAATTCAAATGATTGCAGGCTTTTGCTTTTGAGAAAGCTCGTTTTCCCACCAATTCGTAAATAACGATGCATTATTCTGTACGTGAAACCTGAGATTTAGGTGTTCGCGACCATTGTATAGCGACACGCCATACAGATGATGTCAGATTAATAATAATATTTCGGGCCGATGCTATAAGAAAACCAATTTTATATTTGCAAATTTATCCAGGCGATGTGCTATTATGAAAAAAATAACTGGCAAAAAAAATGTTTGGAATCCGGCAGCGCTAATAGATGGCTTTTTGCAGCACAATGAATTAAAAATACTTACAGGTTCATCCGAGGACCTTGCTGCACTTCACAAAAGCGTTTACGAAAAGTTTCAAATACCACACAAAAGTGACCGTTACTTTTTTGTTTATAATGAACAGAATTCGGCAAAACACAGTTTGGATTTGCTGGAAATAAATCTTTCTGATGGAGAACTTCTGTTTGTGGTGCCCAATCAAATTCATACTTCGCCACCGTTGGAAAAAGGTTCAAAATTCCATTCACTAAGTTTTGAAGCCAATTGCCTTTCACTTCTTCCCCGACAATTTCATTTTCTCACTAACCCGTTCAACAGGCAAACAATTTTATTCGACAACGAATCAAGGCTAAGAGTTAAAACTCTATTTGAAACATTAAGGCAGCTATTGTTTTTTAGCAGCGCAAGAAATAATACCGAAATTATACTCGCACATCTTAATACTCTCTTAACTGAATTTAACAGTGCCTATTTCAAAAATACCAGCAGTGAAATATTTTCCGGTAATAAACTTTCAAAATACATTCAGTTCAAACTCTTTATTGAAACAGAATTCAAAAAACAACCATCTGTAAATTCCATAGCCAAAAAACTGATTTTATCGGAGAATCAACTCTATTCAATTGTAAAAGAATTTTCCGGGCTATCACCAAAAAAATATTTGATACAGCGATTGATACTTGAAGCGCAACGTATTTTATTTTATGAAAGTCCCAGCATCAAAGAATTAGCTTATGATCTAGGATTTGCTGACCCCGATTATTTTTCACGGCTTTTCAAACAACAAACGGGTAAAAGCGTTAGCCGGTTCGTTCGCTATATTCAGGATTTGTCCAGTCAAAAGTAGAATTAGTCCGACGAAAATGATTTTGGTTTTCCGACTTTGCCTTCAGAAAATAAACAAAATCATATAAAATGGAATCACTAAAAAAAATTAATGTAAAACAAGCCTTTACCTATGTACTTGTAGCACTCGCTGCAGTCGCTGTGTACTTTGGGCTTGTGCATTTGATACTAATGGCGGCTAATGTTTCAAAGTCGGCCCCTTCAACTGTTTACGGCCTAACCTCAAAGCGGCAATTTGCGCTTATTGCGTTAGGACTTGCATTGGCGAGTGTTATTTTCGGTTGGCTCTCTTTTCGTAAATCCGCCAGTCGAGTTAGCAATCTTACCTGGAAAAGGGGGGATGTTGTAGCAATAGTTACCGGGCTGATTGCTGTGATTGGTGGCGTATTGAATTTAGTAACTGCAAATGGCGGCCCCGGTAGCGGCAATGGTGTACTCGGTAGTGCCCAGGCAATGGTGCTTGGTTTCACGGGGATGTGTCTCGGCGGATTGGCTATGGCCCGTTTCAGACGAAAAAACCTTCAATCTTAAGCAATAAGACAGTCTATCATCATCATGAAACACAAACTTGCTGCTTATCTGCGAACTATAAATGAATCTCCCCCTATCCGCTGAATAACAATGATATAAAAGCTTAAAATCTTCGATCTTAGGCTTTTATATCATTTATACCTGGTAATCCCATCGCTATTTAATGATTGAGTTTACTCAGTTAAATTTTTATTTTAGATATTGTTGTACAAGTGGCACTTCTTGTTTTGGAGAGGAAATTTGCAGTAACAATCGACATGAGTAGCAACATACCCACAAACTGGTGTAAAACGGAGAAATAAATGGCAGAGCGGAACATACTGTTCATAAGCGCCAGTATACCGAGTGTTATCTGTATGACAACGAGCAAAAAAAGCACCCACCTGAACTGCCTGAGCGGCATACGAACGGATAATTTCCCCGACCGGTAAAAAAAGATAATAATTAAAATGGCAATAATATAAGCGAGGCCGCGGTGAATAAACTGAATCATCATCGGGTTGTAAAGTAAATCATAAAGAATGCCACGGGAAGTAAACAGGCCCGGCGGAATTATCGATTCGTTAATATCGGGCCAGGTTGGCGCTTGCAAGGCAGCATGGGTGCCTGCCATAAACGCGCCGTAGACAAATTGACAAAACACCAGGGCCAACAGTAGCTGCAATAACCTGTTTGGCCGGGTGAACCCTACGGATTTACGGGCAGCCATGCCAACGGTAAGCGCAAACCAGAGCAGATAGCTCAGCAAAAACAGTGCGCAAATAAAATGAATTGCAAGCCGGATGTGGCTTACAGCAACGTCAGTATCGTTTAGTCCGCTTTGTACCATCAGCCAGCCAATACCGCCCTGCAGCGCTCCCAATAGAAACAGTACGATAAGCGGGTCTGTCATTTTATCGCTGATTTTTTTTTTGATCAGGAAAAATATAAATGGGCCGATAAATACGAGACCCATGAAACGTGCCCATTCCCGGTGCAGCCACTCCCAGAAGAAAATGGCCTGGTAGTCGGCCAGGGCAAAATGGTTGTTCAGTTTTTTAAACTGGGCAATTTGCTGGTATTTCTCGAAACTTCGCAACCATGACTGTTCGTTCATAGGTGGTAAGGCACCCAACAACGGCTGCCATTCCGTTATTGACAAACCGGAACCGGTGAGCCGGGTGATGCCGCCGAGTAACACCTGCACCATTAACATAACAACACCGGCTGCGAGCCAAATACTCACCCACCGGTTATTTTTACTGTTTAGCGCCATGTAGTACGGATAATATAGCTGGCAAAATTGATTATACCGAATGGCTTTTTATATGAAGACAATCAGCTTCCTAACTGACGAGGGTCATTTTTTGCTCCATTGTTATTTCGCATTTTCGCAAAAAAAACAACAAGAATGGTCCAGCTGTAAGGCCGACCAGGTGTGTCTGTTTATACCCTGCGGACTAAAAAGTACCGAACTTGACTATTTGCAATTACTGCCGGGACGGGAAATAACCATTATGATTATATACAAACAATTTACTTTCGACTCGGCGCATTTTTTACCGAATGTACCTGAAGGCCATAAGTGCAAACAAATGCACGGCCATACTTACCTTTTAACGGTTTATGCACAGGGTGAATTAAAGCAACCGGAGGGATGGCTGCTGGACTACGGTGATTTAAAGGCGATTGTCAAACCCATCGTTGATACCCTTGACCATGCGCTGCTTAACAATATTCCAGGTCTGGAGAACCCAACTGCAGAAATGTTGGCCAGTTGGTTATGGACTAAAATTAAGCCATTGCTTCCGCAGCTGAGCCGGATTGAGTTAAAAGAGACTCCAACATCCGGCGTAGTTTATGAAGGATAGCAAATTAGCTGTCAGCAAAAAAAGCAAGACGAGTTGATATTGTGCTTTCTGTTATTTCCTTGCTTCCCCGTGTAATGCGATCTTATTGCTGCCGTAATTAAAACTATATGCCACATCTGCATCCAATTGCTGTTGGTTGAAGCGAAATGTAATTGTTTCAGCGTGCGGGCTTTCAATATAGCGTAGTTTTATTTGTAAAGTTTCATTGTCCTGCCAGGCGAAACTTCCTGCAATTTTATAAGGCGCCATGAAGGAGAAATCTTCCCGGGCTGCTGTTACCAGACCAGGGCCCTGCAAATCCGTTTGGCCGTTTATCCATTTGTTGTTCCCGAAATCAAGCAGATAGTTCGCCGAATCCTTTTTTAGTGTAAAGTGACAAACATTACCGGTAATAACAAAAGCTATAGAGCTAATATGTAAATTATTGGGTTGTATCGAAAAAGTCTTTTTGAATGCCGAGTTTGCAGAATTTCCCGTGTTTTTCAACGGCGGTAAGTTCAACGCGGTTAAATGGTTTTGGAGCGTTGTGTCACTCCCTGGGTCGGCAGACAAGGCGACCGGGTGCATCGCAGGTAGTAAATATTTCCACACAAGGTCAAGTTCGCCCTGCATATCACTTGTTTCGGAGGTGATGGCGATCACAGCATCCTGGTCAGGCATTACCACAATATACTGCCCGAAAGCACCATCGGCTCTGAATGCATTATGACGGCAGCGCCAAAATTGATAGCAATAGCCCTGCATCCAATCACTTGCGTCTTTTTTACTTTGATCTGCCCCTGGCGCCTGGTCTATTTTGAAAGTGGTGGCTTCTTCAATCCATTCTTTCGGCAATAATTGTTTCCCGTTCCATACACCTTTTTGCAGGTAAAGCTGGCCCATTTTTGCCAGATCTTCTGTTTTTAGCCGTAATCCCCAGCCACCTGTGTTAATCTCCTGTTTGTTAATTTCCCAGTCCATACCCTGTATTCCTAACGGATCAAACAGGCGTGGTTTAAGGTAATCGACCACCTTCTCGCCGGTTACTTTTTGTACAATTGCCGATAGCATAAACGTTGCCAGTGTATTGTATAAAAACTGGCTGCCCGGCTTGTGGACAATAGGTAAGGCCAGGAATGATTTTACCCAGTCGTCCCGGCTAGCTACTACACTAAAAGTTGGGTCGGGATCTTGCCCGGCGGTCATGGTCAAAAGATCTTTTATAGTGAGCGCTGCAAGGTATGGCTTAATGGTATCCGGCAGGCTGCCCGGGAAAAAAGAGGTTACCTTATCGTTTACCGTGATTCGTTTTTCACTTACAGCGAAACCGATGGCCGTAGAGGTGAAACTTTTACTACAGCTGTAAAGACTGTGCCTTAGCGTTGCCTGATACGGGTTCCACCAGCCACTGGCTATTACTTTGCCATGGCGCAGGAATATAAAACTGTGAAACTCATGTTTGCTTTTTGCAACTGCATTCAGGAAACTATCAATACCAGCGGCTGAAACGCCTGCTGCTTCGGGGCTGCTTGTAGCGAAGGTGTTTCTTTTTTGGGCGTATGACGCGCTGTTAAAAAACAATAACAAAGCTGCGGCAAATACCAGCTTTTTACTGGTAATTTTAACCGGAGATAGATTGTAGGTAAGCATTACGATGATTTAAAACGTTTATAATCAAGGTGAAAATAAGTTTTTTTGGTTGGAAGTCGTCAAAAGCATTGAATTTCGTTTGTTTGAAAATCATTTCGTTTGGGAATTGGCACAGAACGTGACTTTTGCTAAGTTTACGTGGCAGCCCAATCGAAATCCATTGAACAAAAAAGCCGGTGAGCACCGGCCCTTGTTATTTTTGCTTTTTTGCTTAAATCTAATTCTTAAAATAGTCGCTGGTCTTGTAAACGGATTCCACCCATATTCCTGAATTTGCGTTTAATACGAATTCGCTTACCCCAACCCTGTTAGCGCCTGGTGCCCAATTGTAGGTGTAGCCCATGCGGGTCCACGGGTAATAAACCTGGGTGCCAGTGAGCGGTTGAAAATATGACGAGATAATTTTGTTGTTAAACCAGAGTTTATATCGCGGAGTCGCATTTAAGGATAATGTTCCCGAGGCTTTTGAAGCCGTAACGCTCTGACTTCCGGCAGGCCTGAAAACGCTGTCGACCTGTACCCAGTATTGGGCAATATGGGTGTAACCAGATACCGGGGGGAGGCCGAGCATTTCATTTAGCTTCAAAATGGTATCGGTTTTAGGCCGCATAGTATTACGTAGCCGGCGTTGCATCTGGCCGGGGATAAACATCCATGTCTCCCTTGTCGTAGTTGTTGAATCTCCAACGGGGTAGGCTTTGAGATAATTGGTAAAGGATGCCATCAATACATAATTTTTCCCATGAATCGTTTTCCACTTCAGTACAGGATTGGAGGCTGTCAGGGTCATCAACGTGTCGATGTTTTGGGTGCTGTCGGCAATCATAGAGAGTTTAGTTGCCGCGTCGTAAATCTTTGTAAGGTTATTTTGTGCACTCAACAGGGTGGTTTTGCATACAATTGCAAATAATAAGATAATAACAGGTAGTTTTTTCATGGTAAGGTTGTTTAGGATTAATTTATGCGATAGATGAGTTTTTTGCTTGATTTTCACCTACCGCGATTCCACAAGCTAATTTACCAAAATTAATTTTAAAATAAAAAATTTCGTGGTATGTAATTTTTCTAAATTAAAGTAACCCAACCACAAATCTTTTTTTGGCTACAACAACCATAGATTCGGCTACATCACCCCATTTATTCTTGTCCACCTTTGTAGTATAAAAAATAAGAATATGAAAATCATAGTAACAGGTTCGTTAGGACACATCAGCAAGCCACTTACCGAAGAATTAGTGCAAAAAGGCCACGAAGTCACCGTTATAAGCAGTAATCCCGAAAGGCAAAACGAGATTGAGGCATTAGGAGCGACAGCTGCCATTGGTACAGTGGCTGATACCGATTTTCTGACGGACGCTTTTACCGGTGCCGATGCCGTGTACACCATGGTGCCGCCCGGTAATTATTTTAATACCGATCTCGACGTAATAGCATCATGCAAAGTCATTGGGAATAATTATGCTGAAGCAATCAGGCGGTCGGGTGTAAAGCGGGTGGTACATCTCAGCAGTGTTGGTGCGCATTTGGAAAAAGGTTCGGGGCTTATCCTTGGTCATCATGCGGTGGAAGGTGTTTTCAACCAACTGTCGGATGTTGCCATAACATTTATGCGCCCGGTGGGTTTCTATTATAATTTATACAGTTTTTTGCCGATGATAAAAAAAGAGGGCCACATGGCAGCCGCATACGGCGCTGACGATATGCTGGTATGGGTATCGCCAATTGATATTGCTGCTGCTATTGCAGCAGAACTGGCGACGCCTGCCGTAGCAAGGAAAGTATTGTATGTGGCAAGTGATGAACTTACCGGCAACGAAACCGCACGGATACTGGGCGAAGCTATTGGTATGCCCGACTTAAAATGGAATTTAATCAGCGGCGACCAAATGCAACAGGGTTTGGAAGCAGCTGGTATGAACCCAGGTATAGCCGCTGGTTTGGCAGAGATGTTTGTGAGCCAGCATAACGGAATATTAACGGAAGATTATTATCGTAACAGGCCGGCGTTGGGCAAAATAAAACTAGTGGATTTTGCAAAGGAATTCGCAGCAGTTTTTAATCAAAAATAAATACATTGTGATATGTCTGCTAACCAACCGCTACGGATAAAAACGATAACTGAGTATCACCGGGTTATGGGGCTCCCAAAACCGGAGCATCCGTTAATCAGCGTAATAAATTTTGAATCGATTAAACACTTGCCCTATAATGAGTCAATAAGCCTGGTGTTTGATTTTTACTCCATTTCGTTAAAGAGAAATTTTAATGCCAGGTTTAAGTATGGGCAGCAGCAGTATGACTTTGATGAAGGCATTATGTTTTTTATATCCCCGGGGCAGGTATTCGGACTCGAGATTGAGAAGGGTTCGGACTTAAGGCATTCGGGATGGTTGTTGCTTGTCCACCCTGATTTTTTGTGGAACACTACCCTGACCAAGACGATAAAGCAGTACGAATATTTCGATTATTCGGTAAATGAGGCGCTGTATCTTTCAGAAAAAGAAGAAGCGAAGATTACCGATATGATGCAGAATATGGAGCAGGAATATCGCTCAAACATCGATAAATTCAGCCAGGACATCATTATTGCCCAGCTGGATTTACTGCTCAATTACGCCGACCGGTTTTATCACCGGCAGTTTATCACCCGAAAAATAACCAACCACCAAATTTTAAACAGATTGGAAGAAACGCTGACGGCATATTTTGCGGGCGATGCATTGGCAAAAAAAGGGCTGCCAACCGTACAATACATTGCCGACACATTAAATGTATCGCCTGGTTATTTAAGTGGATTACTAAAAACATTAACCGGGCAAAGCACCCAGCAGCATATCCATGATAAGTTAATTGGTAAGGCAAAAGAAAGGTTATCTACCACCGCCTTGTCGGTAAGCGAAATTGCATATGAGCTGGGGTTTGAACACCCGCAGTCGTTCAGTAAGTTGTTCAAAACGAAGACAAATCTTTCGCCGCTGGAGTTTAGGCAATCGTTTAACTGATCTACTAAGTAAACAACCAAAGTTCAAATTATATCAGGAAACGTGGCGTGCTGATTAAACAAATTGCAGAAGCGTTGGCGATAAAGATGCAATTATTATTTCTTATTGAACATCAGTTTGGTTTCACAAAATATTATTATTTTCAACTACTAAATAATATCATTTTATGAGACTAAAACTACTCCTTTCAATCACATTAATTTTTCTGGTTTACGGCGCTTTTGCCCAAAATTACAACAACAGGGTTACTGTTTACCGTGATTGTGGTTTTAAAGGTCAGGCGCAGTCGTTTGAGGAGGGGTGGTATACGGTTAACCAGCTCGGTATTGGAAACGATGAAATATCATCCATATGGGTGCCAAAAGGGTGGATAATTACCATTTACGAGGATGATGGTTTCCAGGGCGAGCGGCGGTCGTATAATACGGCGGTTGATTGTTTGCCCGATGATTGGAACGACGAAATATCGAGCATACACATCAGGCGCGACAATAGCTTCGGGAATTATCGCGAAGGGGAGGTTGTTGTTTACCAGGATTGCTATTTTAAGGGGCAGCGCGCTGTGCTAAGCGAGGGTTCATTCCGTAATTACCAACTGGGTATTGGCAATGATGAAATATCCTCGATCAGGATACCGATCGGCTGGACCGTTACTGTTTACGAGCACGACAACTTCCAGGGACAGAGCCAGGTGTACACCGGTACCATTGATTGCCTGCCGCCAAACTGGAATGACCGGATATCGAGCATAAGAGTTAGCAGAAGAGGCGATTACAATAATTATAATAACAACAATAATTACAGTTACAATAATGACGACCAGGTGGTGGTTTACCGGGATTGTAATTTTCAAAGTGTAAGCAAAGCTTTTGGCGAGGGTAATTTTCGGGCCGACGAACTTGGGGTGGGCAATGATAAGATGTCGTCGTTAAAGATACCACGCGGCTGGATAGTTACCGTTTACGAAGACAACAACTTTGGGGGCGCAAGCCGGGTATTTACCCATACCGTTGAATGTGTACCTCAGGGCTGGAACGACCGGATATCGAGCATGCGTATCAGCAGGTTAAGTAATTACTATGTTAACAACCCCGTTGTTGTTTACAAGGACTGTAACTATAGGAGCGAAAGCAAATCATTTGGCGAAGGTTGGTACCGCGATTACCAGCTTGGTGTTGGTAATGATAAAATATCCTCGTTAAAAATACCATGGGGGTGGACGGTTACCGTTTACCAGGATGATAATTACAGGGGAGCCAGCATAACTTATACCAATGACATCGATTGCCTGCCGCCTGACTGGAACGACAAAATATCGAGTATGCGCGTGATGAAGAACAGGTAAATATCGTGTTTAAGAGCATTTTTTGGGTCATGAATTTTGTAATTTTTAATAAAAATATCGCTAAATTAGTGTCACTAAACTTATTACCTTATTCTCTCAATAACTAAACCCTAACATCATGAAAAAAATTCTTGCAATTATCGCTATCGCAGGCGTGGTATTTGCCTGTACACAGGTTCGTAAGGGGGCTGGCAGCGCTGCAGCGCCTAATATTTATAATCAATTTTGCAGTTCATCATCGTCAGGAGGCCCGTGTTCAATTATTCCTATCGATGTAAACGAAACATTCGGCGTAGGATATGACAGCTTCCTTGATTCGGTGCACCAGCCGCCGTTTGATGTGTTTTCGTGGCAAACATTTGTGGCACTTAACTGGCCGGCCGATTCGGCAGGTAAACCAACAGGTAGTTCAATTAGCGATTTGCCAAATGCAAATCGCGTATGGGAATACTATAAAGACCCAGCTGAAGTATTTGGTCATAGTACACCGGGGCTTACGTTCAGGCTGGGCGTCGCAAAAAAAAGTGGCCAAAAGTTTTTGTATCTCGACTCAAAATCACCTATAGCATTATATAGCGGCAAAACGCTTGATGCAGCGGAGCTAAACGGGTTTCAGGAAGCTGACGGGCACCCGCTGATTGACAGAAACCTGAATTTTGCCCTGTACGAAATTAAAATGAACCCTATTGAATCGAAGTATGTAATTGATAGCGGTCTTACCACAACTGAAGGCATTTATAAAGTTGGCATAAAAAATAACAATGCTATCAACCTCCCGCAAAGCGACTCGCTAACCAACAATGTGGGCAGCATGGAAATAAAAGCTACCTGGCGCATACTGGTACCTGCCCAGGGCGACGATACAACCCGTTTTTACTGTCGCAAGGCTACCATTTTTATCGACAGCCTGCATACCCGCAACCATCAGCCGCTATTAATAAAAAATGTAACCGTTGGTCTGGTAGGAATGCATATTATTCGCAAAACAAAAAAAATAAATGTAAACGAAATCTGGAGCACGTTTGAACATGTTGATAACACACCCGATAATCCGCAGGATGCGCAACAGGGCAACAGACGCTGGTCGTTTTATAACCAGTTGTGCCTTAATTGTACGCCAAACCAGGCACCCGACACCCTCGCCGGAGATCATGGGCAGTATATCTGGAATGTAACCCCGCCTTATGCTATACAGTATGCAGTAAAAGCGCCCGGCCAAAATTTACCCACCTCTTTCGGCACCCAGGCCATACGTGTTTACCCCATTTATAAGTATACCGATATGATAAACCAGCTTTGGCAGGATAAGCTGCAAGGATCTGTCTGGGCAAACTACAGGCTTATTGGTTCGCAATGGCAGCAATCGGAAGTGTTTCCTTCGCCAACGGCGCCAAATTTCCTTGCTAATACCACGCTCGAGACATTTATACAGCCTACAGCAACTTGTATAGGTTGCCATAGCAATGCGAGTATTAAGTATAATAATACCAAGATACGGACCAATTTAAGCTTCTTGTTCCCGATTTATGCAAAGTCGTCACCGGGGAGCGCAAAGAAGAAATAGGACCAGAGATAAGAATCAAGAAATCAAGAGTCAAGAAAGAAAGGCGATTTTCTCTTCAATCTTGATTCTTGATTTCTTGACTCTTGCATCTATCCTCAAGCTTACTGATTCACCCCAAACGCTTCCCACCCTGCGGCGGTGGCGCGATTACAGGTCATGGGTTGTGTGCCGTTTTCGCTGGAAATAAACTTGCCGTTGTTGCCACGCAGGGTAACCTTGCCATCGGCAGTTGTTATCCAATCGAACTTTTCCCAGTCGCTAAAGGTGGCGCGGTTACAGGTTATGGCCTGTGTTCCATTTTCCGACGATACATATTTGCCCTGGCTGCGTAATGCAATTTTGCCGCCACCGGCATCAACTACGGTAAATGTTTCCCAGGCCTGTGCGGTAGGGCGGTTGCAATTCATCGCCTGGGTGCCGTTTTCGCCGCTCACATATAGGTTATTGAAGCCTTTTAGCGTAATATTTTGGCCGATAGGGGCGCCGGTGCCGCCGCCTGAATGAGCCACTATTACATTATGAATAGCCGATAACAAAGAGTTTGCACCGGTAGCATCGCCGGCCAGCTCCCAGATCATCATA
>Ga0207695_10006810_pt1 | contig 14730 bp, 19 predicted proteins | sample KBSC54metaG_FD_184354 | JGI IMG/M metagenome (GOLD analysis project Ga0207695, IMG submission 184354) | Corn rhizosphere microbial communities from Kellogg Biological Station, Michigan, USA - KBS C5-4 metaG (SPAdes) (version 2) | ecosystem: Host-associated > Plants > Roots > Rhizosphere > Soil... | reverse complement strand
TTATTGACCGTTATCATTTCCTCGATCAGCAGTACACTAAAAAATAATAGAGTCAAGAAACAAGAGTCAAGAACCAAGACAAAAAAACTTCCTGGTTCCTGGCTCTTGACTCCTGGTTCTTTATTCTTGACTCTTTTCATAGCTTTGTTGCCGGTAAAGCAACATGACTTTTAAAACTCCCGAATTACGTACCGTTAATGTAACCCGCTATGTGACACCCTTGCGCGAAGGCGGCTCGCTGCCTGCTATTGCTGAGGCTGATGATAGCTTTCTATATGTTCTCAAGTTTCGCGGTGCGGGGCAAGGCGTAAAAGCTTTGATAGCTGAACTAATAGGCGGAGAGATAGCCAGGGCATTGGGCTTTAAAATTCCTGAAATTGTTTTTGCCAATTTGGATACCGCATTCGGCCGTACTGAGCCTGATGAAGAAATACAGGATCTGTTAAAAGCAAGTGTTGGCTTGAATCTGGCTTTGCATTATTTGTCGGGCGCTATAACTTTTGATCCGGCAGTAACTAAGGTCGGCTCAAAACCAGCTTCGCAGATAGTTTGGATGGATTGCTTGCTCACCAATGTCGATCGCACGCCACGCAATACCAACATGCTTACCTGGAATAAAGAGTTGTGGCTGATCGATCATGGCGCTTCTTTATATTTTCATCACTCCTGGGATAACTGGAAAGAGCAGGCGGTTCGGCCATTCCTGCAGGTAAAAGATCATGTGCTGTTATCAAGAGCATCTGAACTGGAGGCTGTTGACGAGGAATTTAAAGCCATCCTGACGCCCGAAGTGATACGTGCCATAGTTTCATTAGTGCCTGATGAATGGATAAAAGGGGAGTGGCTGGAAGACCCGGATGAGGTGCGTTCAGTTTATGCGCAGTTTTTGGAGACCCGTATAGCAGCATCGGTTATTTTTGTAAAGGAGGCGCAACATGCAAGAGAATAACCTGTTTGAATACGCTGTTATTCGCGTGGTGCCGCAGGTAGAGCGCGAGGAATTCCTCAATGTGGGGGTGATCCTTTATTGCCCTAAATTGAAATTCCTGCAATGCCTTTGTGAAGTGGATGACAAACGCCTTTGCTCATTCTCCAGCAAAATAGAAATCGACGACCTGAAAGATCATCTCCATTCATTTGCCCAAATATGCCGCGGTAGTATAGACGGCGGTCCGATAGCTCAACTGGATATGCCTTCACGGTTCCGTTGGCTTAGCGCTACACGCAGTACTGTAGTTCAGACATCCAAAGTGCACCCGGGCTTGTGCATCGATCCTGCTGAGACCCTTCAAAAATTATACGCCCAGTTAGTGCTTTAACCTGTTGGTGTTCACGCTCACAACGCCGTGAGCGCTTGTGAACACTGATATTTAACGGCTCTTCAATTCAGCTTTTAAGCGCTCGTTTTCTGCTCTTAATTTATTGATATATTCATGTTGTGCCGCAAACTCCGCGCTCATTTCTTCAAGCGTATAGCGCTCGGTAATATGTTGCGGGCAATTCCAGTCGTAAGCTTTTACGTGCAGTACGAGCAACCTTTCAGGGCGATGTTTATAATCGCCGAGTTCCAGTTTTTCGAATAGGTCTGTATTGTCGTCAATTTCAACAATCTCTGCTTCAGCATAAATTTTTAACCTTGTCTTAGCAGCCTGGTCCAGCAGGAACAAAGCGACTTTGTTATTGGTAGTCAAATTGCCGATTGAGATATATTGCTTATTCCCTCCAAAATCAACAAACCCCAAAGTTTGATCATCCAATACTTTTAAGAAGCCTTTTGGTCCGCCTCTGAATTGGATATAAGGGTAGCCGTCTTTCCCATTTGTCGCCATATAGAAATTATCCTGATGAGATATAAAATCCATCTCGTATTCTGTCAGGCCGTCGGGGTTTTTAAATAGTTCCATCCGGGCATAGCTTGCCCGGCTGCCGTATCGTTCCTGGAATCGTTTGGATGCATCCGAGAATGCCATTTCGGCGTAGTTCATCGTTTTTATTTTAAAGCTACCAGTACACGTAACATAATCAAAGCAACTACCTTAACTTTTACCGTCGGATGAGATTGCAGACCAGTTTTAGAAGAAGTTTCGCAAACTATCGCCCGTTTCCTAATTTTTTATAATTTTATAAAGACTGAACCCAGATTCATTGGCAAAGAACAAGCAAATCATTATTTACGGCATCGCATTAGCTATTTTGCTGTTCCTGTTAAAATGGCTGGAGACACGCTATATCCTGCTCGATCAGCAACTGGATATTTACCTCGGCATCATAGCAGTGCTGTTTACCGCATTAGGGATATGGCTCGCATTGAAGATCAGGAAACCCAAGGTGGAAACCGTGATCGTGGAGAAAAAAGTGGTGCTGACAACCGGCCCTGATTTTATTTTAAATGAAGATGAAGTACGCCGCCTCAACCTGAGCAAGCGCGAACTAGAGGTTCTGCAACTAATGGCCGACGGATTAAGCAACCAGGAGATCGCATCAAAGTTGTTTGTATCGCTTAATACTATCAAAACACATTCGGCGCAGATATTTGAGAAGATGGAAGTGAAACGCCGCACGCAGGCTGTGGATATGGCCAAACGGCTGTGTATTATACCCTAAACCAGTCATACTTTAGTACCAAAGCGCAGCGAAATCTGCAAAATCACCCTAAAGTATGACCGAAAATAATACCCCTTTATTCAATTTTGAGCCAACCAAAACTTAAAACAAAATGAAGAAGATCATTATTATTTGCGGATTGATAGCGGGGTTAATAGTTACATCTATAATGCTGCTATCTATTTCCGGTTGTATCACCGGTTCCGACTTTGAAGGCGGTATAGGCAGTATGCTGCTGGGGTATAGCAGCATGGTTATTGCTTTCTCAATGATATTTGTAGGGGTAAAAAATTATCGTGATAAGCATAATGACGGGACAATATCTTTTGGAAAGGCCTTAAAAATCGGACTGCTCATTACGCTTATAGCCTCAACCATGTACGTGATCGTTTGGCAGATCGATTATTACTTTTTTATCCCGGACTTTTATGAGAAGTATTCAGCGCATATCATTCGCGAAATGAAAGCAAGCGGTGCAACCCAGGCTCAAATTCAGCAGCAAATGATAGCCAACAAAAGCAATGGCGAAATGTACAGGAACCCCTTGTTTAATGCCATGTTTACTTATATCGAGATAATACCTGTCGGGCTCATTATGTCGTTACTAGCTGCTTTAATATTAAAGCGCAAGTCGAACCCGGGTAATATGATCGCAACTGCGAGCGTTGCTTAGCCTATAAAAAACTGCTGACTGATGATCTTGCCGTCTTTTACTTTATAGAGGCATATTTCCTCTACTTCCATGTGGCCCTGACCCTGTACCTCAAAGGACATTTTCAGGCCGAGTGTAAAGTAGCTGCCGGCAATGATTGGTTCAGATAAAGTGATCTTGTTAATCGCAGTAACGCGGGACAGAAAATCCTTTTCGCGATCCAATAAGGTGGTCAGCCCCTTTAAAGGCTGACCACTGGTATTTAGCGGATCAATACTTTCTGCGTCTTCTGAAAATAACAGCTGATAGGCTTCAACAAACTTTTGTTCGCTGACCATTTCTTTCAAACCGTTGGCAATTTCGTGGATGGTGAACATGAAAGGATAACCGCGGGCAGTGTTTATTGTTTTTCAATTTTGTCATTGCGAGGAGTGAGCGACGAAGCAATCGCGAACTATGCATCTTCGCCCTGTATAGTATTCCGCTAGCCAGCGGATTCGTTGCGCGGCCCACACTGTCCGCCTTGCGCCTCGCAATGACAGAAAAATTTATACCACTATACTCTCAATCCCTTTTTGCAACGCTGTTTCCTTCAAATCCGGCATATTAGTGCCCTCAACTCTGAAAGTTGCTATATCGGTAATGCCAATAAAGCCAAGTATCATTCTCAAATACGGTTCAGCAAAATCATAAGATTTCATTGGCCCATCTGAATAAACCCCACCAGAGGCGATTGCCAGGTAAATCTTTTTATCCTTCACCAAACCTTCGGGACGACCGGTTTGATAGGAAAAGGTTTTACCTGCACGCACCAGATGATCTAACCATGCCTTTAAAGCGGAAGGGATATTGAAATTATAGATTGGTACGCCTATTACAATGATATCAGCCTCCATTACCTCTTTTATAGCTTCGTCAGAATGCTCAGTTGCTTCCCTGGTTTCCTGTGTTTGATTTTCGGCAGGGGCGAAGAATGCGTTTAAGTGCGATTCTTCCAGGTGAGGGTAGTGTCGGTCTACCAGGTCACGCAATTTTACTGTGCTTCCGGGGTTCTGCTCAACCAACCTTTCAATAATTGCATTGGCTAATTGTGTGCTGTTGGAGGCTGCGCCTCTTGCACTGGATATAACATTTAAAAGCTTTTTCATTTTTTGATGTTTTATTAGTTAGAATTATTTGTTTGGGCAGTTTGTAAAACAGGGTTGCGTTTGTGGTAGGTGAGGTAAGATGTAATAAGCAACGCCAGGAATACCAACGGCATCACGCGGTAATTAACCGGGTCGCCGGAAGCACTGTGTGCGATAAAGGCAGACACGAAGGTGATGATAAAGCCGGCGTACACCCACTCTTTAATCCGTGCAGAAACCGGGGCAACCAGTAATATCGCGCCGATCAGTTTGCCATAAGCCAGCTCAACGCGGAAATAATCAGGATAACCTAAATGGCGAAAGGCCTGCAGCATGGTGTCCTGCGTTAAATAGGCATAGGCAGAATAAACCATCATTATAGCCACAATAACCGTTGTGGTCCAGTAAGTAATTTTAATCGCTTTCATTTTTGCATTTTTTTGATGAGCAAAACTATGTACATTTGCTTATGAAAAGTTAGTAGTATACAAAAGGTTAGTAGTAACCTTTTGTATAGTTAACTGTAATCGGAGATGTAAATCATGAGACAAATTCATTCAAAAGAGGAGTGTACACGGGCATTGACCGGGATAGGGGACGCGCTATATGTGATCGGTGGCAAATGGAAACTAAGGGTTATCATTGCCCTCAAAGGAGGCAACAAACGTTTTAATGAATTGCAGCGGACAATAACCGGCATTTCGGCCAGGGTGTTGTCGCATGAGCTGAAAGAATTGGAAATGAACGGATTTATAAAACGGAATATCTATACCGAAGCTGCTGTGGTAGTTGAGTATGAACTTACAGAATACAGTGATTCACTCGGCGGTGTCCTGACAGCATTAAGCGAATGGGGCATTATGCACCGGGAGAAGATCAGGAAGGAAAGATCGGTGGCGGAAGCAGTTTAAGATTAATATTTCATCTTTTACTTCGGCCCTTGTTGACGTTATTACTGTGGAACACCGATAGAGCAATAGTCTTCAGTTTGAACGAGTCTTAATATCCCCTGAACAAAAATTTGTAATTGAATCTTTTGTGCTTTCACGCAATGTTTCTGTAAGCCCGTTTGGATAGAGTTCCTTAAGCTTGGTTAGATAACAATTGCAAAAGGCAATTTGATGTTCCTTTGATAAATTTCTTATCGACGCTGTTTCCAGTAATTTAATTTTAAGAATACTATCTATCGTTGGCGACCACCCTAAATTCATATTAGTTTCCACTCCGCAAACAGAAATAAATTTTGCCGTTGTACTTTTAAGTGAATCATCATTCACTGATTCCAATCCCTGTGGATATTTATTCTTAAGCTTTGTTATAACACAATTAATAAGATTTTTCTTTGAGGTGCTATCAGTCTTCATATTATCAAGACCTTCTTCTAATGAGCCATAGACATCTTTGGTATGTTCGGGCGACCATCCATTTTTATTTGAGTTAGCAAAATGGATAGCTTCTTTTACAATCGCCAAACAGATCACTATTATTATCGCCCAGCCCCAAAAAGGCATTTTTTTCTTAGAACCATGTTTACCGGCCCACTGTTCAAATTCATTATTTTCATTGTTATTCTGTGACATGGTATTGAGTTTAGAAGCCTCTGCCAGGCGACTTAAAATTAGGAATAAGTTTTTGATTACGCTGGTAATTTTTCCTGCCCAGCGGGACTCTGCGTCTCGCACTTACGTACTTTATAGAGATGACTTTAGCGCTTCCGATTTAAGACTTTTGTGTTTTTAACCGATAAGCCCTATGCAAAATATCCGTAGTTTCCCGTCCCAGCAGAGTCTCCGAAGGACCCTGCGTTTCTCTCTAAATATCAGTAATTTATTACTAATCATTTTATCAATTATACTTATCTTTAATACCAGAGCAGGGCAAACTGAACGTCGCTCCCGCACCTCCACCCGTCATCGTTACGTGCCTGACTGACGCTGCTACCCACTAAATCTGAACCGGTCTGAGTATTCTATTTCTAAAATTGATTTATCACAATTTTATTCATTTTAATGGCACATACCCAACCTAAAACTTCAACAAGAAGTTTAGCTTCAATCGTTACCGCATCCTCTGTTGGTACGATCATCGAATGGTATGACTTTTACATTTTCGCCAGTTTAGCAACTATTATTTCCACCCGGTTTTTCCCAAAAGATAACCCTACTGCGGCATTCCTGGCCACATTGGCCACCTTTTCTGCAGGATTGGTGATACGGCCATTCGGCGCTCTTTTCTTTGGCAGGTTAGGAGACCTGATCGGGCGGAAATATACTTTCATGGTTACGTTGATACTCATGGGCGGTTCCACTTTTGCAATAGGGTTAGTGCCAGAGTATGAACGAATAGGTTTTTTAGCGCCTGTGATCATTTTAATTTTAAGATTGTCGCAGGGCCTGGCTATTGGCGGGGAATACGGCGGGGCCGCAACTTTTGTTGCAGAACATGCACCCGTCGGTAAACGGGGTTTTTGGACTTCGTGGATACAGACAACCACAACATTTGGATTGGTTTTGTCGATGTGCGTGATCGTGATCTCAAAAAATTCCATGAGTGAATCCGTGTGGGAGACCTGGGGTTGGCGGATCCCTTTTTTAGCCTCGGTTCTGATGGTAATTATTTCAGTGTGGATCAGGAGGAACATGACCGAGTCGCCCTTGTTTGCCAAAGCTAAACTGGAAGGGAAAACATCCAGCAACCCGCTAAGAGAATCATTTGGCAATAAGGCTAATTTGAAGGTCGTTTTATTGGCCTTATTCGGGCTTACGATGGGTTTGGGTGTAGTAGGCTATTCTTCTACATTTTACTCCCAAAGCTTTCTCATTAAGTTCATGTTTGTTGATTATGACCAGGCGAATAGCATCGTGATCATTGGAGTCTCCATGGGTATCCCTTTTTATGTTTTCTTCGGATGGCTGTCTGACCGTATTGGCCGTAAGTTTATTTTGATGACAGGTCTGCTGATGGCAGTGGTCTTTTTTCGACCGATTTTTGAAATGATGTACCAGACTGCCAATCTCCGGAATAAGGTGGAAAACAAGCAGGCAATGCAAATGCAGGTTAAAAAAGAATTACTGCCAAAATCGGGCACCGACTCTTTAATTACAACCACCACCTCCCGTTTTTACACGGATGGAACCAGGGGCCAGGAAATTAAGCGGGAAGTAATACGTGCGGGGAAAGCCGATCACCCCGAAATTCTAACATCGATAAAACTGAATAAATCGGACAAGTGGAAGCTGGTTTTTTTAATCTTTCCGATGATGTTTATTTTCACCATGGCCTATGGTCCTCTCGCTGCTTTTATTGTCGAAATGTTTCCTTTAAGGATTCGCTACACCTCTATGTCTTTGCCCTACCATATCGGGAACGGCATTTTTGGCGGCACGACCGTGGTTATGGCCACCTATCTGATTGAAAAGGCGCAAGCAGCCCATGTCGCCAACTATTACCTGGCCGGGCTTAACTACCCTATTGCATTAATGAGTGTGTGTTTGATTATCGGTCTTTTGTATATCAAAGAAAATAAAGAAGGGAAAGTGGCTATACAAATTCCTTCAACAAATCTTAATAAGGTTAAAAGATCAATGGGTTATGTTTGGATATTATTGAGCCTTATGGTCGCATATTTTGGCCTGTTTCAATTGGGGATACCAAAATTCGCCTCGGGCAACATGGACGACCTGATTTTCGCCATCATCGTTATCTTTTTTATTACGCCCATCATATCGATAGGGCTATTTCTTTTCGGCAAATATGCGATTGCCGGTGAGTATGATGATTAGCCGTGATGAATATAGAAAATATGCCCATTCAAATCCTGTATGGTAAATTGCCGGATGTTCCATGGTTTATCTTCGATGTCTTCAATGATATCTGCCCCCCGCTCTTTAAATTCTGCATAGGTCGCATCCACATCATCAGCATAGATCCAGTGAATATTTGGTTCGATCGGTGCATTTGATTTTGCAAAAAAAATTGTTGCATTACCGCGATTTACCGCTCCAATATACTTCTCCGTTTCAGGGTATATCCACAATATTTCAAAGCCCAGGATATCTCTATAATAGATTTGTGCTTTCTCAACATTTTCCACCGGAAGCTGAGGTACGGTTTGACCTATTTGTGTTTTTTCCATGTGCCTATCATGCTATGTTCAATAAAGTTAAAGAAAACTCAATTGATGTAATATTAAATTTCCTCCGTTAGGTTTAATCATAAATCCCAGCTCGGTCCCAGCAGGGTCTCTCGCAGAGGACCCTGCTGAGACAGAATGCATATCCCTGTAAGAAATCTTATTGAGACAGAACTAATTTATTTTTAGACGGTTATAAACTTACTGTTATCGGTATATTTACAATCTAAACGCGTGTGCTATGAGTTATGACCAGTTTAACCGTCGTATGATCGAGATAGAGGCGGCAAATAAAGAGGCATTTAAGGGGCGGCGTATTTTCAGCTACTTTGAACTGGATCCCGACAGGGGTACTGAAAAGTACATCATCGATATCGACCCAAACAAAAAACTTCCCCCGAATATACGCGACGAGATACAAAAGGCCTTTGATAAGTTTTTGGTTAAGTAGTGGAGACTTTAGTGCTTCTAATTCAAGACTTTTGACTTCCCGCCCTAGCAGGGTCTCTCGCAGACTTAGGTTAACCCATAAAATTTGATTAGGCGGATATAGTCTTCGATTTCACGAGACGTTCCTAAGGAACGCATAGCCGGTAACTATTTTTTCTACCAATCAGACGTCCCGATGGGACGAAAAGACAAAAATGCGTTCCGTAGGAACGCTTGGTTGGTAGAAATCGTCAAAAAGCCCGTTTTCGTTCCATAGGAACGTTTGGTGGTTGCCGAATTAAAGGTAGGGCAGCGATTCGCACCCAATTCGCTGTCTTAATGCAAACTTTACGGCCACGGACTCCCGACTTTCAACTTCCATTTGGATTTCCCAATCGGATTTTTATATATTTGTTACTCAATCCTAATCGTCATGAAAATAGCAATAGTCCCCATGCGATTTAGAATCAGGGGATAACACTTCCGGTTTTTCTTTTTCAGCATCCCGCTGAACATTTCCAATTTTAACCTTTTAACTATTTTTTTTTCATGGCAACAGAACAAACGACTGCTATTAGCAGATCAACAAGAATATTTACACTCATAAAAGAATCGCTTCGCGGCGGCAATCACGATTTTACACAGGGGAGCATCCGGCGGGCAGTATTATTATTGGCAATCCCGATGATGCTCGAGATGGCAATGGAATCGGTTTTTGCCCTTGTCGATCTATATTTCGTAGGGCATTTACATAATAGCAGTTATGCCATCCAAACGGTGGGACTGACAGAATCCTGCCTGACCATCATTTACTCATTAGCAGTAGGCATGAGTATGGCTGCAACGGCAATAGTAGCCCGACGTATTGGCGAAAAAGACCCCGTTGAAGCAGCCAAAGCCGGAATGCAAACCGTTACGCTGGCTATATTGGTCAACTTTGTAATTGGCGTTGCCGGGTTTTATTACGCCAGCAATATCCTGTCCCTGATGGGCGCATCAGCCGAAACGGTGAGATTGGGTACAAACTATACCCGCATTATGATGGCCGAAAGCCTGATCATTGTGATGCTCTTCCTGGTGAACGGTATTTTCAGGGGGGCAGGTAATGCAGCTATTGCGATGCGCAGTTTGTGGATAGCGAATATTGCCAATATTATCCTTTGCCCTATATTCATCAATGTATTGGGTTTCGGATTAACTGGCGCGGCAATTGCCACAACCATTGGCCGCGGAACAGGTGTTGTATATCAGCTCTACCATTTATTCAATGGCAAGAACTTACTAAAGGTGCACCTGTCATATTTAAAACCACACTGGGAGCAGATAAGGGCCATACTAAAGATTGCCGTTCCGGGGATATTGCAATTTGTGATCGGATCATGCAGCTGGATATTCCTGGCTGAACTGGTGGCAACTACAGGAGGCGATCACGGTTCCGCAGGGTACCAGACATCCATCAGACTGATGCTATTCTTTATGCTTCCTGCCTGGGGCATGAGCAATGCCGCCGCCACACTGGTGGGGCAAAACCTTGGTGCACAGGAATTGGGCAGGGCAGAGGACTCGGTTTACAAGACCGTTAAATACAATGTGATTTATATGGCAAGTGTAACGGTCATCACATTTTTATTGGCTACCTACCTGACGGGCTTTTTTACCAACGACGAGCAGGTAAGGCAGGTAGCAACCCGTTCGTTGCAAATACTAAGTGTCGGTTATATTTTCTACGGTGTGGGTATGGTGATGATGAGCGCCTTTAACGGGGCAGGGGACACCTGGACAACTACCTGGGTAAATTTATTTGGCTTCTGGCTATTACAGGTTCCTTTAGCATACGTGCTCGACAAAAATTTCAATATGGGCATAACGGGCGTATTTTTAGCTATCCCAATAGCCGAAACCTGCATGGCTATGGCCAGTTTCTTCTTATTCAAAGGGGGGAAATGGAAGAAGGTGAAAGTGTAAACTTTCACCTTCTTCCAATTTAATCGGCCGGAATATTAACCTTGCTCCAGGCAGCCATTAACTGCATAATTTCCTCCAGCGATTTCCCTTTTTCGCTTAACGAATATTCGACCCTGGGCGGGACTTCTGGATAAGCTTTTCGGGTGATGATGCCATCTGCTTCAAGTTCTTTTAAATGGCGGGATAATACTTTTAAAGCTATACCTGGGATAGATTTATGCAACTCGCCAAACCGCTTTGGTTCCTGCATTAATATCCATATGATAACGGGCTTCCATTTGCCGCCAATAACGTCAATCGCAGATGTTATCGGGCAATCGCAGGCACGGTTATATCTTTTTTCGATTTTTTCCTCTGCTAACATATTGATTCTCATCTATTATTACTTTTTTGTCATTACTTGACAAAAAGGTAATTACTTGACAAAAGTAAAGTATAGCCTTAGCTTTGCCAACAGAAAATCATCAACTATGGAAACCAATAAAACAGAAACTTATCAAAAAGGCCTTGAACTTTTAAATAAACTCCACGGCGGACAAGCCGGAGAACAACTCGTTAATAATCTGAAGGACGTTTGCCCCGACTTTGTGGATATGACCATCGAATGGGCCATGCAGGGCATCATGGCAAGACCCGGACTCGATCTGATTACCCGCGAATATTTATTGATCGCATCATGTACCACACTGGGACATACGGTGCTACAATTAAAAGCTCATATCGATGCCGCCATAAAGCTCGGAGCAACCAAACAACAAATAGTAGAGGTGATATTACAAATGACTTTTTATGCCGGAGGAGCAGCTGTGAGCAATGCTCTTAGTCACGCTAAAGAAGTATTTCAAAGTCATAACATGTGAAGTATCAGGAATAAAAATCACATTTCAATAGAACACAAACGGAGGCCATTAATGCCTCCGTTTGTGTTTATGATTGAATAACTTACGCTCTGTCCCAAAATGCAGGCGGCTCTATACCCAGAGATCGCAGGTATACATAGCCTTGCGCACGGTGGTGAATCTCATTATCTATCCAATACAAAATAATATCAGAGGTAATGCCTTCATAAGACCCGAAAGCTATCATCGTTTCATGAAAACGTTGCTGAGAGATAAGGGGCCATAGCGAATCAATTTTGTAGGTCACATCATCCCATGTATTCAGAATTTCCTCCTTTGTATTGACGAAAGTTTTTCCCGAATGATGACCTAATTCATCGACAGGAGTTGCTGTATCCATAAAAAGATCCTGCATGCCGGCATCAGCAATGCTGATCATTTCTTTTACCATTTCTGAAAATGGCCGCATGCCACCTATGCGATAGTCGAATAATTCTTTTTCCGGAAAAGCTTCAATTACCCTCCTGGTCAGGCGGCGATGACCTTGCCAATGACCTAAAATGGCGTTTGGTGAAGTGAATCCTTCTGTTGTGTTGATGTCTTGTTGGTTTGCTGCGTTGTTTTCCATTGTAAGTTGTGTTTGATTTCTATATCAAAGTAACGCAGCGGTAATGACAGCCCTATGTCAACAGGGTTTTGAGTAATGAAAAAAGCCACTCATTGGTGGCTTTTCAAGTGTACCAACCGAGAATTTGTTAGAATCCTTCGAAGAATTATCTCAAATAATCGATGACATATTTAACAAGACGAAATGAGTAATATTCACAAAGTTCCAGGACAGAAAACGGTCTGACCAGTGCCCATGCGTAGAGTGTACCTTCAGGTTTGGACGCTTCTATGATTACTGTTTTATTTCTGTTCAAAATTACTTTATCTTTAGTTTGTCCTTATGGCAACTGAAAAGGTATTACCGTCAGATCCTGCAAGCCAGGAGCTATCTCACAAACGATGGGTGAAAGGTACGCATTTGATCATAACTTTGAGCTTTTTTGTCCTTACCGTTAGCGGCTTTGTGATTTTGATGTCGCATCCAAGGCTTTACTGGGGCAAGGCAGGAAACGACCTGACCCCGGCCTTATTCGAACTCCCGATCAGTCGTAATTATCAGCATCACGGATGGGATAAAAGCATTCCTTTTAAGAATTTGAAAGGCGGGCAGGTGGCTGCGGCGCGTACTTACGATATATTTAATGAGAATGGATGGGGGCGAAGCACACATTTCCTGTCTGCCTGGTTTTTAGTGATCACAGGCATCATTTATTTCATCACGGGCTTCGTTAGTGGTCATTTCCGATATAAGTTGACCCCCCGGCGACGGGAGTTTAGCCGGAAGTTGTTTTGGCTCGATCTTACAGCTCATTTCCGCAAACAAATCCATTATTCCGGCAAATATGGGTTGTTACAAAAGATCACCTACCTCCTGGTAATTTTTTTTCTGTTCCCGGTTGTCATTTTAACCGGGTTTACCATGTCACCGGCTATTACTGCATCGTACCCTTTCCTGCTAAAAATATTCTTTGGGCACCAATCTGCACGCACGATCCATTTTTTTGCGGCAGTTCTTTTATTGCTGTTTTTGCTGGTACACATTGTAATGGTGATCAGATCTGGTTTTAAACGGAATCTTTTGGCAATCACTTTTGGTAAATGAGTATGAAAAAAGCAAAATTGATAAACCGTCGGCAGGCAATTTTTACAGGGATTACTTCGGCTGGCGCACTATTATTTTCAAGCTGCCTCAAGAAAGCGCCGCCAACTTATGGCAATATATTGCGCATTGGCGACGACCTGACTTACCTAGCTCAACGTGGAATACTTTCACAGCGTGCTTTGGCTATGGAATACCAAAAAAGCGAGATCACCAGTTTCCCGGTCACTGATATAGGTGACCCCGCCGACCCGGCAAGTAAAAAAGCTTACAGTAAGAATTACCACCAACTACAGCTAAATAATTATAAAGACTTTACTTTGATTGTTGAAGGGTGTGTGGCTAAACCTTACAAATATTCGCTGGACGAACTAAAAAAATTAGGGGTAAGAACCCAAATTACCAGGCACACTTGCGAAGAAGGCTGGAGCGCAATCGCGGAGTGGACGGGTGTACCACTAAGCGCGATCCTAAAAGATGCAGGGATATTAAAAAGTGCGCGGTATGTAAGCTTTTATGGGTTTGACCAATATGCCGAAAGCATCGATATGCTCGACGCCTTCCATCCGCAAACGATCCTTGCCCACACGATGAATGGCGAGGAACTGCCAGCTAGAAATGGGGCACCTTTGCGCCTGCGCGTCGAAACACAACTGGGTTATAAAAACGTCAAATTTCTGCAGCGAATTGTGGTTACTGATAGCTTTGCTGATCCGGGGCCCGACATCAAGGGAGGGTGGTCTTGGTACACGGGGATTTAGGCGCTTCTGTTACAATAAAAGCAAAATAAGGGAGGCTAAACGGTCACATTTTAAATATTGAACATCGTTGTTGCACAAAAGAAGTCGAATGGCTGATAGTCCCGGTTTGATAGTCATAATGTTAAACGTTCCCCCGAAAAATGATGTTCGAATTACCTAACTTCAATGATTACCACGTAATTAAGAGTTAGGTCATTTGCGGCAATTTGCTTGGCTTCATTCAGGTAAGCGGCATTGTTGATCAGGAAAGAATCTACGACTTCACGATCCGCAACATATTATACATTTGAAATTAGATACACTTTGATAGGATAAGTTATCTCGCTCTGCGATAACAACCACAAAAAAATAAAACCCAAACTCCGTAGCCAATGCCATAACCGACCAAGGGATGCGGTTGGTTCATGGCGGCGAACATGGCGCCCGTCGATATAAATGCCGTTAATATGAGATAGATGAAAGTTTTCATAAGATTTTGATTTAATGAATAGAAATCCTGCGAGGGACGGGTGG
>Ga0207695_10006808_pt1 | contig 14732 bp, 11 predicted proteins | sample KBSC54metaG_FD_184354 | JGI IMG/M metagenome (GOLD analysis project Ga0207695, IMG submission 184354) | Corn rhizosphere microbial communities from Kellogg Biological Station, Michigan, USA - KBS C5-4 metaG (SPAdes) (version 2) | ecosystem: Host-associated > Plants > Roots > Rhizosphere > Soil... | reverse complement strand
CTCCTACAAAGGGGTTCCCCCGAGGATCACAGCCCGGGCAAGCCTTCCCGGATCCGGGCGGAAAATCCCGGATCAGCGTCTGCCTCCTTGGCCCGGCCGTTAACCAAACTACGCCTCTTAAGCTCTGCGAAGGGCAGCCCCTGGTCCAACACCTTTCGTTCGTAGGCCATTTCGTCGACCCGTCCGTTCACCAGGATGCGCCAATCAAATGGGGCATTGTTGGAATAGGGCTTGGTGTGGCCTCGGATGTTCGTGGTGCAATTGCTGGTCAGGGCGTTATACCACTCCGGTCGATCCTTTAATCGGTTCACCTGCCGTAAATAATCTAGTAAGACGAGTCGCGCGGTCGCCGCGTCGGTATTCAGCCGGTAAAGGTAGACTTGTTCACCGCGAAAGTTGGTGCGGAGCCGCACCAGGTCACGTTCGTCGCCGATGATATAAGTGAGCTCAAACTGGCGGAAGCATCCTTTGATCGCGGAGTAGGCCTCGCCCTTCTCCTTGCGCGTTTCGATCGAAAAACATACGTAGTCGCCTCCGTCGAACCCGAAGCTCATCATGGTGTGTGCGATCAGCGGGGACCCCCAGTAAACCAGGTACAAGTCGACCGAGCGGAGCTTGGTCAGGTCGAAGCTCTTGTCGTAATGGCGAACCGTATAGTCGGTTTCCGAACGGTATTCGCAATTTCGGATATTATGAATTGTCACCTGGTCGCGATTGATTTCAGCGTATGGGAGGACGGCTACATCCGGCTGCCAGTCGCGGTTGTTGGACGGGGGTGTAACGAGGAACCAGGCGATAACGACCGCGAACGCCCCGAGACAAAGCAGTCGGGCCTTCCGCCAGGGGCGTACTCGCCAGGCTATCGTGCCCAAAAGGAGCGTATAAGCCACAGTCGCACAAGTCTTCACCCAGCTCGTCGGCAGGTTCGATTCATAAACGGCAACCATCGACCAAAGGCCAGTTGCCGTCATCAGCACACCCTCCAAGGCTCGGATGAGCAGTTTGAGAATGGAGCCTTTGGGTAAGTGCGGTTGGGACATGGTGGTGGGACTCTTTCGGTTCGGACGGCTAAAGCTTGAAAGAGAGATCGACCCCGGTGGTCCACCCGGAAAAATCGGTTCCCCAGACGTAGGAGACTCCCAGGCCCAGCCAACGGACCTTCAAGAACTTTCCCTCGAAATCGAGCACGAACCGGGCGTTGGCGGTGTAGGCCTGGCTGGAGTTGAGTCCAGCGGCGGCGTTGCCAAAAAGTTCGGTGCGGCTAAAGAATCCGCCGGTGTGCCACTCGCGCCCGAAAGTCTTCAAGCCGACGGGCACGTCGACATCAATTTTGTTCTCCCACGTATGTGAATCTCCGGCCAGGGTCACCAACGGTGACGAACTATTGAAGCTTTCTGTGTGAAAAAATCCGTAGCGCGAGCTGAACAGGAAAGTGGAACGGCTCCAGTGCCAGGTGTATCTGAAATCCAACGCGGGAGCCACGGACCAGGTATCCACCTGATAATCCACGAGTATGCCTCCAGCTACAGTTTTGATTCCCTGGCCGAGAGCATTACCCGCATGGAACTCATTTTCCGTATGACCGTAAATGCCGCTGAGTGTGGGAGCCAGGCTCAGGTTTTCGGTAAAATAGAATCGCACGCCGGCACCACCCTGGACGACGGCGGTATCAAAATGCGCGCCATTTCCTTTCAGGTAGCCCGTCTGGAATTGGTTTTCCGCTGAAAGGTTTCCCAAGTTACCTTCCAGCACCGGTGCCCATTCCACACCGCCCAGCCCCAGCGGCGATGCGGAGGTCACATCCCCACCACCCCCAATTTTCACCATGCTCAAGTCGGCCAGTCTTCCGCCGCGGAAGGTGTAAATACCTCCTGCCGAAGCGTAATCTCCGCCCAGGATGGTCAAAGCTTCGATGCGGGAGCCGATGGCGTGCTGGAGCTGCGTCACCGCAGTTTCGGGGACCACCTGGGCCAAAGTCGAGCCGCAGACCAGCAGCGCCAGGCCGGTGAGGGCCCCGGCGCCAGAGCGGGACAAATCGGATGCTGAAGGAAAGTGCAAAGCAACGCCAGGAGGCTCCGCGCCGAAACTAAGCGCGGAGGGGATCCTGCTGACCAAACTCACAGAAAGAGTTCAGGCGCGGGTTGGGTTAGAACGTGAATTTCCCGTAGAGCATTAATCCGCTATAGCGGACATTTACCGTGCCGACGAAGCTCGCCCCAGGGTAGCTGGAATGGCTGCTCTCCCCCTCGACCCCTACCGACATGGCATTGTAATCGAGTCCGAAGCCAAAATGCTTCCAGGGCCGATATTCGAGGCCGACGTTCACATCCAACACGGAACCTTTGAAGTTACTGATTTCAAGATACATGGCATCAATCGAGCCGTTCAGGAAGAGCTTGGGAATGAGTTGAAACTCGCTCCGGAGCGCCAGGGCTGGCAGCGGCAGGGTCGTGCTGCCTCCACCGACCGAGCGGAAGCCATCAGGGGTATTGACTTCCAAGCCGTAGCTCAGCGGCACCGCGTACACCGTAACGCCCAGGGCGATGCGCACGCGTTCATCCTGCAGGACCGCATATGAATAGGTGCCGCGAATCAGGTCAAAGTTAAGATGCGAGCGGATCTGCGTTCCGGCCCCATATTCATTGCCGTTGATAATTATCCCCTCGGACAGGGTCCCGCTGCCGGAACGGTGATAGCCGCCGTAGGAGAAATCCACCTGATTCCGGAGGCTCTCGCCCGGGCGATACAAGGCAGCCACCCGGAAAACGGCCAACGTGGAGTCCAGGCCGAGCAACTTCTCGGGGTTGATAGTTACCCCGGCGGCGTTGTTCACGCCGAAGCCGATGCTGTCGTCAAACGCGGCCACAAATCCGCCTAACGCAACGGAACCCTTTTCCCAGGGCAAAAAGTGGCTCTCCGCTTTGGAGGTCAGGACGTCCTCTGCCGCTTGAACAATAGGGCAGGTGCTGGTCAACAGGCCAGCGAGGAGGAATGTGCGAAGATTCAAGAATCCATTCATAACTTTCCTTTATGTGTAAATGTTGGAGGGGTCTGTTTCATGGTTTGAGGGGCGAGTTGACAATTCAAATCCGCGTGACTCAGCCGGGAGCGCCGGTTTTTACCGGGAAGATACCTTGGTGGGTACATCAGGATACTACTTCTCAATGGGCATCCGCGCGCGGCGTCTCGCCTGCCGGCATAGGGGCCAGGTGTTCATAAAGAATCCGGCGGACCTCCTCGATGGTCGCCGGCATGCCTTGGCAGGAGTGAGGTCCACGAACAATTAACTCCGATTCCACGTAGCTCACGTGCGCGCTCTGGTAGTCCACGAGACCGTCCTTGCCTTCATGAAAGTCTCCATCGCCCTGGACGGCGATAATGGAGTGGCCCTTGACTCCGGGCGCCAGCGGAATCTCCGCCAGCGCTTTTTGGACAGGGTTCCTCGGCGACATACTATCCAGGCTGGTAGGAACGCCCTGGAGATCCGCTGGAAAGTCCAACTTTTTTGTCAGGCCGCTGAAATCCGTGGAGGCATTCATAACGCGGGAGGGTAGCGACACCAGTTTGCGAGCCAGGCTTCGCACCAGGCTGCTGGCCAAATAGCTACCCCGGTGAGGGGTGCTGATGAACACCACCCGCTTGACGAAAGGCAGGGCTTCGAAGCGCAAATAGCGGTCGATCAGCTTCTGCTGGCCCGAGGTAAGTTCGAGGCTCTCCGGGCGGTTGGTGCTGAGGATCGATTGAATGAGCCGATCACCCGTGTCGGTGGCCGTCAACTTGGTCAATAGTCCACCCTGGCTGTGGCCAATCACGACCATCTCCTGCAACGCCGGATCCTTTCCGCTCGGATCCAGTTCCTTGACCTTGGCCGTCAGTGAATCCCGCAAGCGCACCGCGGAGTAAGAGGTGGGATTGCCGCTGTTGTAAATAAACCACCAGAACTGACACCGCTCCTGTAGCTGCGGATCGGCTGACAACGTGTTGAACATCTCCGCCCACCAAACCGGGCTGCTGAAGGTCCCGTGCACGAAAACCACCGGGACCTTACCGGGGCGGTACGGCTGAGTTAGGTAAATGCCCGTGGGGACCCGTTCCTTGAAGGAGCGGAATTGCATCATGCCCAATTGCCAGACCAGGGACTGGTTGAGCGCATACGCCACCGAAATGGTGGTATCGGTCTCCAGGGGCACGGAACGGCCGCCGACCTGGAAGGTCTTCTTATCGGCTACCGAGTATAATTCGAGGGAGGCGTGGCACCTGCCCTCGGCCAAATCCGACAAACCGCCCTCCAACCGGAGCAGCACGGTGGCCGGCACACAACGAGAGAGTTGGCTGCGGCGATCACTTTTGCTGACCGCGATGAGGGGCGCTCCCAAGCCGGTTTGGCGATTGCGCACGCTCAGGCCGTGCACCAGGAATTGCTGGGCGAGGAAGTAATTTTCGAACTCCTCCGCTGTCCAGGGAGCGCTCCCCGCGGTGAAATCAACCTGAAGTTCGCCCGTCGGCAATTTCCTTTTGCCTCCCTTGAGCACGGCCACCGCGTTGGTTGCGCGGCGCTCGGTGAGCGCCCAGCCCAGGCCAAAGTTGTAGAGATCGCAAGCCGCGCGGAAGCGTTGGTCGAACGCACCGGGGGGCGCTTCGGCAGCCTCGCCGAAAAGGAAGAACCAGGCATAAACCGCGGAGGCCAGGTAGTAATCACGCGCATCCCTGGGATCCCACGGTTTCACGCTTCGGCGGAGACGCTCGCCGACTACGTAGTTGAGTTCTGAGAGCGCGAACAGCAAGCCTCGATCTCGGCTCCCCACCGCCTTCTGATGGATCAGCCGCAGGGTAGCATCGGGATTCTTCTCAAAACAATCCAACTGGTCAAAACGGTGGAGCACCGACATTGTGTCCGGACTGGTCAGGGCGCCGCTCACCGGGTTCTCGTGGGTCTGGCGATAGACACGCACCGGGGGCGCTTTGGTCGCGCCCATGGGAGCCATACAGCCGCCAAGACCCAAGCCTAAACATAGCAATACGATCCCCAGACGAACCAGGCGCGCCCTGTTTCCGGAAAGGTTCTCTCCCAGGCATCGCGCGGGTGTGCGACCCAGGAACCCGGGCTGAAATTCAGGCTTCAGGTTCATGACGCGTTCGGGACGGTCCTGGGGAACCCGTGAGCGCCAGGATACGGAGCAGCAAAGCTGCCGAGTTGACTAACCCCCGCCCTCGAGCGACCGGAGGTTTGAGTGAACGCATGCAGCCTTTGCCACGCCGGATTGTCGACCGCTAAGTCTGGGCAGCGCCAGCGCCATTGATCTGAAGCGCGCCCCGGAATGTTCATGCGCGCGGAGGAATCGAGACCGAGCAGGTCCTGGAAGGGGAACATGGCCAACCCGGCCCGAGAGGAGCAGGCCAAACGGATTAACTCCCAAACGGGCTCGCGAGATTCACCCTGGGGCCGTTCCAGGTAGCTCCAAAAATGACGTCGCTCGTGCGCCGGCAATGCCTCGTACCAGCCACGGGTCGTATCGTTGTCGTGCGTGCCTGTATAGACCACCGAGTTAGGGACATACTGATGCGGCAAATGAGGATTATCCGGATCCCCATTGAAGCCGAACTGGAGCACGCGCATGCCGGGCAATTGAAATTGATCCCGTAACGCGGTCACCGCCGGGGTAATGAGGCCCAAATCCTCTGCCAGCAGTGGCAACCTCGTCAAAGCTTTCTGCACCTGTTCGAAGAAATCCGCGCCTGGGCCGGGTTCCCAGTGACCGGCAGCGGCGGTTGGCGCTCCGGCCGGCACGTGCCAGGCCGCCTCGAAACCGCGAAAGTGATCGATGCGAATGGCGTCGAGGTATTCCAGGCGGGCTTGCAGGCGGTCAATCCACCAACGATAGCCCGTCTCTTTCAAGGTTTGCCAATCATAGATCGGGTTTCCCCACAGCTGCCCCTCAGCGCTGAAATAATCTGGCGGAACCCCGGCCACCACTTTCGGCCTCGATCGATCGTCCAGCAGGAACAATTCGGGGTTGGACCAAACATCGGCCGAATCCGGTGACACGAAGATAGGAAGATCGCCCAGGAGCCGCACCCCGCGGTGATTCGCATGATCCTTAAGGAGTTTCCAGTGCCGCAAGAGGATGAACTGGCCAAAGCGGAATTCGTCAATCGCCTCGGACAATTCTCCCCTGGCCTTCGCGAGGGCGTTGGGTTCGCGTTCGGCTAAGCCGCCTGGCCACTGCTGAAAGGCAATTCCCCGATAGCGGGCCCGGAGGGCCATGAACAAAGCCGGCTCTGCCTGCAGAGCAGCCTTTTCTTCGCAAAACGCCTCGAAATCCAGCCGCAGCTCGCGATGCCCCCCGCGGCGGAACTTCTTCCAAGCCTGTGCGAGTGTTCGTTGCTTGAACGCAATGACCCGCTCGAAATCCACGTAGTCGGCAGGGAAGGAACCAGGGCTGCAATCGGCGGCCGTGAGCAGGCCATCCGCCAACAGTTGGTCCGGGCTAATGACCAGCGGATTCGCGGCGAAAGAAGACAAGGCCTGGTAAGGTGAATGACCATAGCCCGTCGGGCCCAGCGGCAGCACCTGCCACCAGGATTGCCCGGCCGCGGCTAGTTGGTCCACCCAGGCGAACGCGGAGGGTCCGACATCTCCGATCCCGTAGCGCGAAGGCAGCGAAGTGACATGCAGCAAGACCCCGGAAGCGCGATACGTCGGCGGGAACGGTGCGCTGAAGCTGGATTGGCTCGGATTCACAACGTAATCAGCTCAGGGGAAAATAGAGGGCCACGACTGAGCGAGCCTCAGCCCGATAGGACAAGCCGGGGACCAGCGATGCTTCCTCCCACGGCACGATGTCGTGGGGTGGAACCAGGGCGGTATCCAACCACCGTCTCCAGGAGGATGAGCCGGCCTTCCCGACCGCCGGCAATTCGAAGTCCAACGGCTCCCAATACCCGTTGAAGATCAGATGCAGGTGCAAAGCTTCCTGGCGGAGTTCCACCGTCAACGCGATGCTGCGTGAATGGTCGGTCCAGTCCGGCTGGTTCAGATGGACACCGTGCCAGGTCTTATTCGCCTCAGCGATGAGGCGGGTCAGCGTCACCCGTTCGCGCTCGTGCTTGGTTCCGCGCAGCAAACGTCGGGCCGTGAGCAGCTTCACAAACCGATGCATATCGGGGTACTTCTTGAGTAGCGTCCAGTCGAACCAACTGATTTCGTTGTCCTGACAATAGGCGTTGTTGTTGCCAACCTGGCTGCGGCGGACCTCATCTCCCATCAGGATCATAGGCACCCCCAACGAGAGCAGTGTAACCGTGAGCAAGTTCTTTGCTTGCCGACTGCGCAGCCGCTCAATCGCCGGATCGTTGGTCGGTCCCTCGACGCCGAAGTTCCAACTCCGGTTGTCGTTAGCGCCATCGCGGTTGTCCTCGCCATTTGCCCCGTTGTGCTTCTCGTCGTACGAGACCAGATCGTTCAGTGTGAACCCGTCGTGACAGGTTACAAAGTTGACGCTCTGCTCCGGCTCGCGTTCTTTGTGACCGTAAAGCTCAGGACTGCCGACCACCCGGTCGGCAAAATGCTTGAGCGAGCCTTCCACGCCGCGGAAGAAGTCGCGGACATCATCGCGGAACCTTCCATTCCACTCTTTCCAGCTATCACCGACAAAGGTGCCGACCTGGTATAAACCGGCGGCATCCCACGCCTCGGCGATCAATTTGGTTCCCGCCAGCAAGGGATCCGACTCAATGTCCCAGAGCACCGGCGGGTTGGGCAGAACATGACCTTGAGCATCGCGAGCGAGAATGGAGGCGAGATCGAAGCGGAAGCCGTCCACATGCATTTCACTCACCCAATAGCGCAGGCTGTCTACAATCAGGCGGCGGACGACGGGATGGTTGGCATTCAGCGTATTGCCCGTACCCGTGTAGTTGGAGTAATGGGCTCGGTCGGCATCAAGGATGTAGTACAGCTCATTGGCCAGCCCGCGGTAACAAAGAGTCGGGCCATTTTCGCTTCCCTCGGCGGTATGGTTGTAAACCACATCCAGAATCACCTCGATCCCGGCTCGATGCAGCGCCTTAACCATATCGCGAAACTCATCGAGGGGTCCGAGGGGGTCCGGGCGCGAGCTATAGGCCTGGTGTGGCGCAAAAAAAGAGACGGGTGCGTAACCCCAGTAGTTTAAGCGGCCGGCGGGGGCATCCTGGGTATCGAACTGAAATACAGGCAACAGCTCGACGGCCGTGATACCGAGCTCGACGAGGTACGGAATCTTCTCAATCAGGCCAGCATAGGTCCCTCGCTTCGCCGCGGGAACTCCCGAGCTTGGATGGCGAGTGAACCCTCGAACGTGCATTTCGTAGATAATCGTGCGCGCAGAAGGCCGGCGCAGGGGGGCATCGCCTTCCCAATCGTAAGCAGCCAGATCGGCCACGAGGCTCTTCATTGCCGTGGCCGCATTGTCCCCGGGTTGGGCAGCCGCCTCGCGGCTGTAGTTTCCAGGCACGATGACGCCGCGGCCATATGGGTCGAGCAGCACCTTCGAAGCATCGAATCGTAAACCGCGTGCCGGGTCCGCCGGGCCTTGCACTCGATAGCCGTAGATCTGGCCAGCCTTTACCCCCGGGACGAAACCGTGCCAATAGTGATAGGTCCGACCCGTGGCCGGATCCAGCGGTATCGTTCGGCTTGGCCGGACGTCATCCGGTCCCTCGAACAACAAAAGGTCCACGCGTTCGGCGGCTCGAGAAAACAGGCAAAAATTGGTCCCGCGCTGGATGGGAGTAGCCCCTAGTGGGTGGCTGCTTCCGGCCTCGACAATCGCTTTCATGGATTACTCAATAGAAGAGCTACGGGCGGTGCCGTAGGCTGAGTTTGGCCGCCTGCCAGGTCACCAAAGCCAAAGCCCGGCCGCGGTTGTGTAGCGTCAGGGGCTGTCCGACTATGTACCTGGATTTCTTCATCGAGTTTCCTGGTCCCCACCGGTTCTGCGTTCCCGATGCGTGGAATGCCGTGCGAACCTGGTGGTTGCCGATCTTTCTCCTACCCCAAATGGCTTCGCGGTGGATACTAGCAATATTGACAGGTAGTGCTTGCCTCGCAGCCTAATAGACCGTCGTGCTGGCGTCCGCCGCGGCTACGGCCGCAGCGGACCAAACTCCGGGGCTGCCCCGCCTACCCGGCTCTCCGCCTGATTTGCGACAATCTGCACCGCGAGCGGTCGGGCTGTATCCAGATGGAGATCGCGTTGCGGGAAAGCGACGACGATTCCGTTTTCCGCAAAGGCGCCGACAATCATCTGGCGCAAATCACTGCCGACTTGAGCGGCGTTGGCCTCGATGACGTCCACCCAGTAGCGCAACTCGAACATGAGCGCGCTCTCACCGAATTCCGCGAAGAAGACCAGGGGTTTGGGATCCTTTGCGACCAAGCCATGGCGCTCGCCGATCTCACCCAGCAATTGGATCACCCGGCGCGGGTCCGAGCCGTAAGCGACCCCAACGGCAACCGAAAAGCGCACCTTCCGGTTGGTGTAGGTCCAGTTCGAGACGTTGTTCTCAAGCAAGGAGCTGTTCGGAATCAGGGAAGGCTTCGAGCCGTCGTTCCGATTCCCTCAGCGTCTCGACCCGGCGGCTCTCGTACGCAGCAAAGCGCGCCCATGAGTTGGTCAATCCCGGACACCGCAGCCTTCCCAGCGGTGCTCTTAAACTGTTCAACCTTGATCTCCTCTCGCAGCCGGTCGCCAAATTAGTGCTGGCCTCAGCCAGTCTCCGCTGCATGTCTTGGATAGTGACGGCCGAAGGCTGGGCATCGCCCTGCGGAACAATCTGCTGAAGCGAGCCGCCCGCCACCGACAGGGCAAACGTGAGCGCCAGCAGAGAAAACGGGATGGAGGCTCGTGAGGGCACAATTTGGACGAACCGAGGCTTCACACGGCCCTCCCTTTGGAACAAGGAACGCGCACGCTCACCCTTGTGCCTTCGCCGAGTTTTGATTCCACGGAAATTCGGCCTCCGACAAAGCGGACTCTCTCACGCATGCTGATCAACCCAAGCCCTGTGTGCCCAGACTTGAATCCGGGGTCGAAGCCACCCCCATCATCGACGATATTCAAGGTGATTTCAGAACCCACCATGGCCAGGTCAACCGTCGCTCGGCGCGCATCACTGTGCTTAACGACGTTTTGCAGCGCCTCCTGGGTGACCCGATAAAGGCACAACGTCAGGTCAGGGGGCAACGCGCGCGGAACTTGGTTCGAGGTAAAGGAGACGACAATCACCCCGCCGGCATGGATTTCCCGGCAAAAACCGGCGATGGCCGCAGCCAGGCCAAGCTGCTCTAACTTGGCCGGATGCAAGCCGTGCGACAGGCGGTGAACCTCACCCGAAAACTCCTTGGTGCGTGCGGAAAACTCCAGCAACAATCGGCTGACCTGGTCGGGCCCCGCCGGTGGCCGCTGAGCGAAAACCTCCAGTTGAACGGCCAGCAACGCCAAGCTCTGGCAGAGCCCATCGTGGAGTTCTTTGGCCAAACGCGTCTGTTCCTTTTCCTGGGCGGCAATTAATCGTCCGGTTAGGTCCTGGAGGGACGCCTCGGCCAACTTGTGGGCAGTGATATTCTGATGAGTGCCCACCATTCGGATGGCGTGGCCCTCGCTGTCCCGCTCCACGACTGTGCCCCGGCTCAAAATCCAGCACCAATCACCGGATTTCTTCCGCATCCGCAACTCCACACAGAACTGCTTGTGGTTGTGAAAGTGGTCGGCGTGAGCTTGGTTCACCCGTTCAAAGTCATCCGAATGAACCAGCTTCTTCCAGGAACTGAAATCCGTAGCAAATTCCTCCGGCTCATAGCCGAGCATCCGGCAATAACTCGGACTGAATACCGACCGACCGCTGGGAATATTCCAGTCCCACACGCCCTCGCTATTGGCGTCCATCACCAACCGGAGCCGCTCCTCGTTTTTGCGCAACTCCGATTCGGATTGCTTGCGCGCAGTGATATCGGTGTGGAAAGCGAGAAAGGTGTCCGAACTCGGCTGATAGGTGGTGCTGACCTCCACATCCAGGACGTTCCCATTTTTGCAGCGATGTTTGGTCTCAAAACGAGCTTGCCCGGCGAGCATGATGGCCGCGAGGTGCGCGGCTATTTCCGCTGGACCCTCGACCGCTTCGATATCCCCCAGAGACCTGGCCAGGAGTTCGGCTTTGCTGTAGCCGTATAGCTCACAAGATCGGTCGTTAACCAACAAAATTTTCCCACGATTATCCACTTCCCAAAATCCAGAGTTGGTTGCGGAGGTCATGGCCTGATATCGCTCTGCCAAGGCACGCAACTCCGCCTCGTGCCTCTTGTGCTCCGAGATATCGATAAAACTGGCGCGGACCAGCTTGCGTTTACCTGCCGGCAGCCGGACCAACCGCACCTCGCAATGCAGTCGGTGGCCTAGAACGTTGCAGATCGTGCGTTCAAAAACCACTGAGTCGCCGCGCAGAGCACGCTCGATATTTTCCCGAAAGCTCCGCGCCACCGGTTCTCCGTCCGGTTGGTCCGGCGTATAGAATCGCTGCGGGCCGCACGCTACGAGATCCTGGCGGGAGCACCCCATGAGCCGTTCTGCCTGGGCGTTGGTCACTAAAACCCGATCCTGGTCGACGTCGTAAACAAAGACTGCCTCGGGCGCCTGTTCCAGAAGGGATCGAAACCGCTCCTCGCTTTCACGCAAAGCCTGCTCCGCCCGGCGCCGCTTTCTCCGCCCGGCGACCAGCAGCACCAGGAGCGCCGCCTCGCCCAGGCATACGGCGATCGCAATGAGAATCGATCCGCGGTACAGGTCCCAAACTGTTCGCTCACGAAACTCGACCAGGGAGCCTGCCGGCAGCCGGTCCAGCTTCACGCCCCAGCGCCTCAGCTCGCGCCAGTCATACTCTGGTCGCGGCGAGCCGTTGATCTGCGGCGCAATCTCGCCCACTTTTTCGCCCTGTAGAATTCTCAGCGCCACCTTGGCCGCCTGGTCACCCAGCTGGTGCTCCTGATAGAGCCTGCCCCCGATCGCGCCGAACCCAAGCTGGCTCTTGAACACGCCAAAGATCGGCGCATTAGCCGTCGAGTGCAGCGTCTTTAACGGCATGTCATTGTCGTAGGGCACGCGCTCCGCATCCATCAGAAGCAGTCCAAAAAAGATGAAAGAGCGGGGCGGAAGTTTCTGAGTCTTCTCCTGCACTTGTGCCAACGACAGGCTGTCGAACCAGGTAAAATTCATCCGATTCGTCCACCCTTGCCATTGCCTGCGGCTCTCCTCCACCCAAAACTTTTCCAGCGGGGAAGTTCCAAACACGACCACGATATTGGTCGTTTCAGGCTGGAGCTGCAGCATATCTTCCATCATGCCACGCAGATCCAAGGTCTGCGTGACCAGCGTAGCGTTGGTCTGCAGGGCTCCGGTCGGCAAAAGACGCGGGTCGACCGCTGTAAAGACAATGGGCGTGTCCCGAAAAAGCCGTTCGCGGTATTGAGCCGCAAACCGGCTGGCTGGGCCCCCAACTGGCACGACCAAATCCAAGCCCCCGCCGGGGTATCCATGCTCAATGAAATCAACAAAGTGCGCCTCAAATCCACCATCGGCGGACCGGGCCATGTCCAAAGGCGCTTCGTAGATGTCCACCGACTCACCAAGCTCGCGAGCAAGCCGGGTGCGAAAAGACAGGACCACCCCGCGAAAGGGCGCGACATCGCGGCCGAACGAGTTCAGGATCAAGACTCGTTTGGGAGTGGCCCCGAAGGCGCAGATGGCGGTTAACCCGAGCAGCAGGGACGCGGCCCGGGCCCTAAATCCTCCGGTCCATTGATGTGTTTTGAGCACGCTCTTGATCAGCGCAAGTCCTGCACCGCCACGGCGCTGGGTCGACCGGCAGCTCAGTCGAACAGCGAATAGACCATACCCAACTGCACGCGCCAATGGTCACCGCTGTTCACTTCGTTTTGGGCTTCCTTGAAGCCATACAGTCCTTCCAAACCGATGCTCAACCGCTTCCGCAACTGCCAGACCAGGTTGGCGCTAGCATAGTGACTGGTGTGATAAAACGTTGCTTCCTGGCCGGAAGCGTTATCCAGGTTGACGTAGCCGTAGCTAAGGGTAGAGCGGAACTGGTCATTCCAACGGTGGGTATAACCTGCCGTCGCACTCCAGTAGGGAAGAGCTTCCAGGGAGCCATCGGTTCGGAAAGCGGCATCGCTGTTTAGGAAGCTGGTGTCGTTGCCCATGCCCCCCACCCCTTCCCCGTAGACTCCCAACACTTGCAAGGAGTCGTTCTTGGTCAGGTCAAGACCGGCGCTCAAGTTTACCCCCCAGCCGAAAACGTGGTGGGCATTCCCCAGGCTATCCTTCGCGCCGAGGTCGCGGAACATCGTGCTGAACTGCAGGTGCCCGAAGCCGGCCTTCTCGTAGCGGGTGTTGAAACCGAGATCCGGCATTTGGTGCAAGGTGGAGCCGCCGGCGTTCGGGCCGGAATTCACATCCACGAAAATGTCCGGCTTTTCCACACCGAAGGTGGTGTTCCAGTTCTCGTTCCAGGCGGCGGTGTATTGGGCCACGGGGCGCCGGGAGAAGATGACGGCGTTGGGCCCTTCATAATCGACCGTGTCCGGCCAGCTGTCGGGGTCTTCCCAAACGCCGTAAGTGAATCCCGCTTTGAATCCGTAGAATTGGCCATACAAGTGCTGAACGCGGTATTTCATGTCACCCGTGTCCGAGCCTGATCCAAAAAAGTCATTTTGGTAATAGAACCGGAAGTCGCCTCCGAGTTCCGGCGCGCGCACGTCCAGACGCAACTGGGTGGCATTGGCGTTCATGTGGAATTGCTCGCCTCCGCCAAAATCAGGCGCTCCCTTGAGCGGAAAACTCGCCGGCACAAATCGATTCTGGTTGCCCGCGTTCATGTTGTCCGAGGTCATGTCCAGATGCGGTTTCGCGTTGAACTTGATCAAGGCCGGCGTGTTGGGGATGGGGATGAAGCCCTGGAAGGTTGGATCCAGAGTGTAGTCCTTGGGTCTTGACGCGGCTTCCTGCTGGTCGTTCAGCGCGCCACGATAAGTGACCGGGCTCTTTTCGCCCACGGTTTGCCCCTCGGCTATCTTCTCAATGGTTTGCATCGAGGGGGAGTGCGCGGCAACGGTGTTGGTCACCGCGGGCGCCTGGGTCTTTTGATTCTCCAGGTCGGCGATTTTTTGTTTCATTTGCTCGATGGATTGCTCCATCGACTTCATCGTTTGCTTGAGTTGGTCCAGTTCGGAGGTTTGGGCCGCAGCCGGCATCATTCCGGCCAGGAGCACCGCGCTGGCGGTGGTCAATGCTTTGATGGTGGTTATGTTCATAGGTTCGCTTGGTTTCTTGGTGGCGGTTCAGCGCTCAGTATTGATAAAAGAACTGCTGGATTTCTTTGGCGTCACTGGTCTTGGTCAAACTCAGCATCAAAAGAATGCGCGCTTTTTGTGGGTTCAACTCCATGCCGGCAACCAGGCCAAGCTTGTCGTCATTGACCTCCACGTTGCGATCCACTACGCCACTGCCGGTCCGGGAGCAGCGCACCACGACCACACCTTTGCCGGCCGCCTTCTCCAAAGCCGCCAGCGCAGCGTCCGTCGTATTGCCATCCCCTACCCCGGCCAGCACAATGCCTTTGACGCCCAATCCCACGAGCGCGTCCACGGTATCCCCGCCGAGATTCGCGTAGGAATAAACCAC
>Ga0207695_10006807_pt1 | contig 14732 bp, 14 predicted proteins | sample KBSC54metaG_FD_184354 | JGI IMG/M metagenome (GOLD analysis project Ga0207695, IMG submission 184354) | Corn rhizosphere microbial communities from Kellogg Biological Station, Michigan, USA - KBS C5-4 metaG (SPAdes) (version 2) | ecosystem: Host-associated > Plants > Roots > Rhizosphere > Soil... | reverse complement strand
GCCAGAAGTTTCGCCTGCATCTCACCCAGGCTGACACCGTTCTTTTCCACTTCTTTCGCTGAAGGGATATCGGGCAGATGGTGATTCGTGTCAATGTAATCGCCCACTTCGCGTAACGGCGCAAGCCGATAACCCCGGTCGAATACGTAATCCGCCCAGCCGGTCTCGACGCGCACCTCCTTCGCCTGCACCGTCCCGTTAACAGACAGCGGAAATTGCGGCGAAGCCGTCCCGATTCCGACATTCCCGCCACTGAAATAAGTGCTGCCATTCGGGCTGATATAAATGCTGCGCGCACTTGCCCCGGATTCATAATGGCGAACGAAGTGCCCACCCCCTGCGAATCGCCTATCTCAAGCGTCCGGTTGGTCCGCTGCAGCCTGAGAAATGCCTCCTGAAAGCCGCTGTCGTGAAACTGGATCCAGGCTAGACGACTATTGCCCTGAGTATTCTCCGAGACACTGATTGTCGGGGTCTGAGCGGTCGCGCAACACGAACTGGTGCTGCCGACATCGAGAATAGCCAGAGGATTGGTTACACCGGCCCCAATATTGCCGTTGGCAGCAATAACCAATCGCTCTGTCATCCCGTGAGCAGCACCCGCACCAATGCCGTCCCCGTTTGTCTGGAACGACATGTGGCCGTTGTCCTGATGCAGCACGATGGCTCCGCGCTCGTGGCCAGTGGCGCCGACTTATTGAAGCCTCTTGCCCGATACGGTAAGAAAACCTTCCAATCCTCCCGTGCCAGCCTTGACCATACCTATACCCGCAACAGCTCTCTCCGACCCAAAACCACGAAATGCAAGACCCCAGTTATCCCAATCGGGGGTAGGAGAATCCGGCTCAATGTATCCGAGATGCATCCGACCTTCCCATCGCTCATCGCCCATGCCAAGCATCGGCTTGTCGGACTGGTCAAGCTCCATCACGATACGTGCTTTTCCGTCGCGTCCCACCATCTTGACGATCGGACGTCCATCCGAAAGAACGCCAATATCAACCGAGACGCGACTACGATCAGACATAAACCGCAGATGCGGCTCTCTCTCCTGGCTGATCTCCCAAGTTGCAACCGCAACACCGGCACTGTTGACGAGCTCAAATTTGGACGCCTTCACGACATTGGAAGTAGCTGCGGTAACACCCACCTGTCGGCCCATTTCACCGCCGATAAAGCCGGCAAGAACCGCCAAACACACAATTCCAGCCAGACCTTTAATTGTCATTGCTATTTCCACCATGTAAGACTTGTTGGAGTTTTTGTGCAATCAGTAGATAACCACGCACTGATGTCCTCAGTGTCCCGGTTGGGATTCGTAAGGCCATATTTATTGAAGGCGGAAAAAATCTCGGAGTCGCTCCAGCCGGTATAAGCATGTAATAATTCGTGCAAGAGTACGTTGCTTTGGTAGCTGGTGTTGGTGTTGGAGAAAAAATTCCGTCCCAGGAGGACTGACGCCTGCGCCCCGCCCGGGCCGACCGTTACAGCAGCGGTTCCAAACGGAATCGAGTTACCCAACGTCGTGCTGCTGCCGTTGCTGGAAACATCATCTTGGGTCGAACCCGCGAAGAATGGATTACTCACGTTGTAAAATTCCGTGGAATCGACGGCCCCGGCCAGTCCCTTGGAACTGTAGCCCTGAATTACTGAATTGAACGCCTTGTCACAATTCGAGCCACTGAAGTTCTTTAGCCTGGTATTAAGTTCACCTCTTGCAAAATAGTCGGTCACAAGATCGATCGGCCTTGTTCTCCCGGGTTCTGGATCTGGCCCCGGGTCCGGGTCATTGCTGCAGCCAAACGGGTCATCCTGACAAAACGAGCATCCGGGATCCTCCGGATACATCTCACAATAACTTGGTCCCGGACCGTAAATCAGAAGACCAGTCGGATCGTTGGAAGCAACGGGATCGCCTTCGACGTAGGCGTACGAATTCCAGCTTCCCGGTGATCTAGGCTTTACGTTTCTCCGGCTCGGGTCCGCAGTCGCAAACCTCCCATACGAACTCGCATAGAACCGCTGGTCGGCATAATCCAACCCGGTAAACGAATCGCGGTTATAGGTCCTGGTCCACATAATCCGCCCCCGCAGTTCGAACGCGCGTCAATTCGGTTGCTCATCTCTCCGGAAAAATCGCGAGATCCGGGTAGGAACCGGGCGTCGACAGATCCACCTTTGACTTAAACTTCCTCTTCTCGGCAGTAGCAACCTCCAATTCATACACTGCCGGCGGAACAGATAGCAAGTACTCACCCAGGTGGTTAGCAGTGGTGCACCGGGGGTTCGAGCCTGCCTTCACGAGGCAGACAAGCGCATTTGCGGCCGGCTTGTTACCTACCCGGCATGTACCGCTAATAGTGGATTCAGAGGCAAGGCCGCCTTCAGTGATTTCCGCGAATGGCAAGCGGAATGAAAGCTTGGTCTTGATCGGAAAAGCGGGCCTAACGGGGTAGTACCTCACGTTCATGAAGCCCTGCAGACCAACCTCCACGGAATACGACCCTTCTGGCAGACTGGGCAAGCAGACATCTCCCTTGCGATCCGTTCGCGAAGAATGCTTCTCGGCAGTCGTCAAATTGAGCGTAGTAACGCTGGCGCCCGAGAGGGGAAGATCAGCATAGTCCGTGACCGACACACACAACTGCGCGGCATCCATCGTATTAATGCAGGCATGAACTAGCATCGAAATCGCCAGCAGTTTCAGAAACATTTCTTGAGAACCTCCTTCGAGATGCCCTGACTTCCCTTCACCTTGTTACCGTTTGGCAAGGTATATTTCTGGCCTTTGCTGTCTGCTCCCGCGATACCCTCCCAATGGAGGAACTCATGGATAATAACTAATTGATCGAACGCTTCCAGGGGCAATCCCGAAGCGAAGCCCCCGATTGGCTTGCCGTCGATCTTTCCAGTAAAGAAGGCACCACCAGACACGATGTAGATAAGGCCTGACTGTCCAGTCGTGAAAGCGGGAACATTAGAGCCGGTTCCGGATGGCAGGGCAGATTGGCTTATCTGCCTGATCAACCCGCCGTCCAGCAAACTGTCTAACTGGCCAGCAAGCTTCTTACGGTTCTCTACCGTGTTATCGTCAGGGGCAAGAAAGAGGCCCGCGCAATCAGAGTTGAACAATCTATCTGCCGCCCCACGCTCAGCGTCCACAACAAGGTCATGGACCAACGGTGACGGACTCTCGCGCTCCCCTTCGGACTTGTCATTTTCGGCCATGCCGGGGCTTCGACGCCGAGTGCCTCCCGATTTCCGGGCATGGCGTCACGATCCGCGTATGCAGTCCCGGTTGCGCAGAAATCCGAATCGCAAAGTCCGGCAAAGTCGGTTCTGTTGACCGGATCGCCACGCGTGTATGAGTAACGGTTCCAACTTCCGGGTTCTGCTGCCCCACCCCCCATGCGATCCGGCGAATTAAATCTCCCATACGAACTCGCATAGTATCGCTGATCCGCATAATCCAAACCCGTAAACGAATCGCGGTTATAGGTTCCGAACTTCACCCCGTCATTCACTTTTCTAAGGGCCAAGTGCCCGCAGTCAGAACTAGCCAGCCCAAGCCACTGTCGCCAACGTCACAAGAACCGCCTAGAGAATACATCGCGCCGTCAGAGACCCTATACACGGTTTGTTGTCCGCACCGCGTGTTTCGTTTAGCAGACCTGTTCACGAGAATATACCGACCGTTGGGGGACCATCGTATGGTCGAGCTCGTCGCGGCGAAGATCTGTAAACGTCTCGCCATCTTTCCTTTCGCATCGCCAATTGTCACAGCACAATCGGGGGCTAGAAAGGCGAGGTTTTGTCCGTCCGCCGACCAAGATGGCGCGGTGCCCGCTCCGATCTGCATCTCTTCGCCAGCGTCAACTTCATACATATACATTTTGCCCTCAGCGGAAAATGCGATGACCTTTCCGTCGGGAGACCAACTGGGAGCGGCGGCCCGGCTCAGAATCAAATCAATGGGCGACCTGCCTGCCCTGGGGTCTGGAGGCAGAATGGCCGATCCGAACCCATGAACCGCGCGGGGAGATTCGTCGCCCTTTGAAACAACAAAGATTCCGGCTGCACGCCTTGCGTTGTCTACTCCAACCACTGCAATCCGCTGCAGGTCCGGAGAGACCGCAGCATCATTGACCGCTAAGCCAGTTGTAGCGCGCCACAATTCGTTCCTCCCAGACATTACCGCGAGAGTCCTCCCGGCATAAACAATGGCTGTGCGCCCGTCTTGTGAAAATCGACCCATCAATGCATGTCGTCCAAGGTTGGCTTCAACAGCTGGCCCGCCAAAAGGCACAATCCTTAGATAGGATGTTCCGCCCACCTGCGCCAGGCATAAACCTGACTTTGCGGACTCTTGTCGCAGTTCTCGAGTCAATGACTTACCCTCCGCCGCCACGACAAGCTCTGACCACGAACTGCTCAGCAGAATTAGACTGAGCAGCCCGACAAACTTATGACCGCGCATTATGGCACCCTAATCTGATGCGACCAACCAACAGCTCCAGGCGGGGCCTGGATATTAGAAAATGCAGGAACCAAGCCCAGCAGATAATGAGCAAAGCTATTACTGTTAGGCCCAAGCTTGCCAGTCGGATCATAGAAGTACTTGTTGTGAGGGAAGTTGTCAGTGGCGCTGATTAGGGTTTGTGCATCGTCGCAGATCGCCTTAGGTGTCAGACTCGAATCTTTGGCAGTGTCGTAGTCGACGCGATCGTGGCTGGGATCCCCCCCAATAAGACCTGTTGAGCCCGCAACGACATCGTAGCCGTTTAGCTTTGATCCCAAAGGAAGAATTTGCCTAATGCCTGCACCTCGACCTTCAAGAAAATGCCATTGCGTGCCGTCGAACACTGACAAGTATGAGTGAACCGCGCCGTTTTTCCCGCCAATGACAGGTGTATCCTGCAGACGAATTTCGCAGTTGTACACGGGCTCTTGAGACTCATCTTCCGAGGCAAATACGAGTCCAGCCGAACCATTGCCGTAGGGGCCACAGGAGGACGTAAGTGAAAATGCAAAGTCCCCGCAGTCAATCCCGCTTTGGTCAACAGCGAACTGATCAAACTTACACGGGCCGGACAATGAGGCGTCGGAGACCCAACCGTCTCCGCAATCCATGAGGCCGGCAGGATCAAGCCTGTTGGCGGGGTCACCTCGCGTGTACGAATATCGGTTCCAACTCCCCGGATCGTTCGGACCGCCACTGGCGGCGTACGGATCCGGGGTATTAAACCTCCCGTACGAACTCGCATAGAACCGCTGATCCGCATAATCCAAACCCGTAAACGAATCCCGGTTATAGGTCCTTATACGGGGTCCTCTGCAAAAATCGTACGCGAAGGCCTCCAACCCGGTCGCAGTTATGGAGTTAACCTGCGCGAAACCCCGATGCAAAACCGTCGTCGGCATCGCGGACCCCCGACGCGGTTTTTCGCTTAGCTGCAAGCACACCCCGGCGGCTAAATAAAACTCCGCCTTGCCCTCCGAATCAGCCGCGCTCATGCTCACGATTGTACGATTCCCGCAGGCACAAAAAATGGGAGGGGGTTCCCCCTCCCAAACCCTTCTCCCGCTCGCCGCGTGGCAGGGGTGCATAGGTTTATGCACCCCGCCGCCCTCAAGCGTCTCTCCCGGTGCTCGCCTGTCAAGGCCCCAGGCCCTCCGGGCGCGCTCTGCGCGGCCTTGACAGCCTCCGCGCCGGCCACAGCTATTCCTGTTTGTTCAACTTCGCCGGATGTGTAGCCCGATGAATCTCCTGCAACTGCTTCACCGCCACATGCGTGTAAATCTGCGTCGTCGTCAGATTCGTATGCCCCAGCATCGCCTGGATGAACCGGATATCCGCCCCGCCCTCCAGCATCAGCGTCGCCATCGTATGCCGGAACAGATGGCACGCGCCCGCCTTCCCAATCTCCGCCGCCTTCACATACCCGCCCACCATCTCCGTCAGATAATCGAGCGAAAACATCTCGCCGGCATTCGACAGAAACACCACCTTATCGTCCGGCTCCGTCACCAGCTGCGGCCTCGCCTCTTCGATATACTTCCCCACCCACGCCGCCGCCCGATCGCCCAACGGAAGAAACCGATCCTTCCCGCCCTTGCCCTGGCGAATGTTCACGGTCGCCCGGTTCACGTCCACGTCCCACACCTTCAGATTCACCAACTCCATCCGCCGCATGCCCGTCGAATACAGCGTCTCCAGAATCGCCCGATCACGCAGCCCCAGCGCATCGTGGATGTCCGGAATCGCCAGTATCCGCTCCGCTTCCTCAGCCGTCAGAATCGCTTTCGGCAACCGCAGCCCGGCCCGCGGCAACTCCAGTTCCGACGCCGGATTATGCAGAATGAAACGACTCCGCGCCAGCCACCGAAACCACGTCCGCAGCGTCGCCACACGGTCCCGCTGATTCGTAAAACTCATCGGATCACCGTTCTTTTTGCGCCGGTGAAACATGTAGCGCTGATAGCTTTCGAGCACCGTCCGCGTCACTTCCACCGGCTCCGTGATGCCGCGCTCTTCACACCAGCCCAGGAACGCGCCCACCTGCGCGCGATTCGTTTTGATCGTGAACTCCGAGTAGTTCCGGGCCCGCAAATACTCAAAGTATTTTTCCAGCAATGACGCCAGCACTGTGGACGGAACTTCGGCCGGCTTACGCTTACGTACGACTTTCGCCATCACGACACCGCATAGGCGTGTTTTTCACCAACACCGTGAGAAACGCCGTTTGGAACAATGTTCACAGGGGTTCCAGCGACCCGCGAACCCTCCGCTATCCCCCCGTTTTGGCCCCGCTTTGCCCCCGCCAACCGCCCTTCCAGCCCCGCCAGGTTCGCGTCGTACTCATACAAAAACGTCTGCCCGCGCCCGCCGTGATGCACCATCAGATACTCCATCTCCTGCAGCCGGTCGAGATGCAGCCGCACCTGCGTCGACCCCCAGCCGGTATGCTCACGCACTTCACGCCGGCTGAACTGAACACCTTCTCGACCTTCCATCATTCCCGCGATCAGTTCGAGCAAACGCCTTGTCTGCGGAGGCAGATCGTCCAGCGAGCGCTTCATCAGTCCTTTCATCAGACGGTCGGCAGTCGCGATGTCTTCCCGCGTCGCTTCGATGTAACTGATACCGCGCTCCGTCTTCACCACGCGCTGATGCTGATGAAGCAGCGCCACCGCGCGAATCAGCGTCAGATACTTCATGTGGTCGCGCCGCATGCGTGTCAGCCCGTCGGGAAACACCAGTTCATCAACGAACGGATTCACCACCGCCAATGGCTTCAGCAAGCGTTGCGCGTTGCGATGGCGCCGCAATATCGCGCGCTTCTCCTGCCTGCGCAGCAGCCCTTCCAGCGTCTGCTGTTCCCTTTGCAACTTGTGAATCGCGCGCGTCTGCTCACGGTCTTCATCGACGGTCAGCACCAGGCACCGGTTCATCAGTTCCTCGTCGACATCCACCGCGGTCGTCGTGAGAAACATCATCACCGGGCCTTCCACGCGATACTCATGCGTCACTAGCTTTCCCGTCGCCGGATCTTTCCCTGTCGACGCGATCGAGATCTCGCCCTCGCTCTGCAGCAGCTTCAGCGCATACGATGCTCGGCTCGCGCCTTCTTCTTCGACAATGGCGAGCACCTTGTGCTTCAGGTCCATCTCGCCCATGTAATACAGCGACTGCCCAGTCATCGCCGAATACTGAATCCGCTCTTCTTCCGGAACGAACGCCAGCACCGCATCCATCAATGAACTCTTGCCGGCGGCCGAGCTCGACTGCACCACCACCGCCAGCGGCGCTTCCAGATGCCGCGACACCGCGGCTAAATAACCGATCAGCTTGTTCGTCTCTTCGCCCACCAGGCCGCACCGCGCGAAGTCTTCCAGAATGCGGTTGAGCAACTGTGGATCGCGCAGCAGCGCAAAGGCTTCCCCGCGCTCTTCATCGCTCATTTCGACAACAGGCTTCACCGGCTCGAGCCCCTTGCGAATCGTCTCGGCCTGCAGCCGTTCCAGCGCGAGAAACACGCGGCCGAGATCCTTCCGCAGCGTCTCTTCATTGATGCGCAGCTCTTCGGCCGCGCGCTTCACAAACGCCGCCCGCTGACGATCGAGCTGCAGATCGAGCGTGTCCACATGGAAGACGTCGTTGCGGCTCACAAGCACATTCACCTTCAGAACTTCACATCCCGTGTTCTTCGCGAGGCCGCGAATCCGATAGCGCCGGTCGCCCTGCCGCATCGTGATCTCATCGCCATTCACAACAAGTTCCGGCTCGGCGGCTAAAGGAATCACAGGCTGAGGTTCTTCTTTAGCCGCTGGTTTTTGAAGCCACTCAGCGGCATTCAAAAGCACTGCGAGACCCTGCGATGCCGGCGTCACTTTCGATGCGTATTCATTGGCATCGCAGCCCCGCGGAAACAGCACGCGATGCGACCCGATCCCCAACGCCGCCAGTTCTTCCTTGAGCCGCTCCGCCGCCGCGTCTCCCGCTTCATCACGGTCGTAAGCGATCCAGACCTGTTTCACGCCATGCCTCTGAAACGCCGCGCGGTGATCTTCCGTAAACCCGTTCACGCCATAGCTCGCCGTCACGTTGCGGAACCCCGCGCACCAGAACGTCAAAGCATCGATGAGCGATTCGCAAAGGATGATCTCTTTCGAAACCTCGAGCGCCTTCTCGTTCCACACCCCGCGATGCGAGCCCGGCAGATACAGATGCAGCGGCGTGCCTTCGCGCAGGTTCGGCGTGATCTTGCGCCCGTACATCTCAGTCACTGCGCCATTCGCATCGAACACCGGAATCACAATCGACCCGTTGAAGTGCTCATGCCCCGATTCGCGAATGATGCCGAGCGTCTGCAAACGTGTCCGCATCTCTTCGCCCGCCCTGCGGTTCTTCGCCGGCAACCGCAGCCCCAGCGTGCGGTTTGCATAGCCCAGGCGAAACTCACCGATCATCTCCGGATGCCTGAGCCCGCGCGCTTCCAGATACCGCAAAGCTTCGGGCGATTCCTTCAGCGTCTCGTGATAATAGGCCACCACCTGTTCGAGCATCTCCGCGTCATCGGCTTCGCGATCCACAGGCGGCGGCAGCTTGCGTACTGTCGAAGTCTTCACCGGCGCCGAGCCAGGTTCCACTGCGATATCGGCGCGCAGCAGTTCCACCGCATGACGGAAGCTCACGCCTTCCGCTTTCATCACCCAGTCGATCACCGACCCACCCGCCTGGCACGCCCCCAGGCAGTTCCAGACGTTCTTCTTCGGAGAGATGACAAGCGACGGCGAACGGTCGTTGTGAAACGGACAGAGGCCGTGCAGATCGGCGCCATGCCGCACCAGCTTCACGCCGCGGGCTTCCGCGAGCCGCTCGAGCGATACCTCCCGCTTCAGCCGTTCGATTGTTTCCTCAGGGATTCGCGGCATCAAGCCTCCTGCTCCAAAAGTCTGTCAATCCGCATGTGTGTACTAGCGTATACTGACACATATGTACTTGTCACGCCCGACTTTTCAGAGAGGTTCTACTATGGCCGCAGTTCCCGATTCCGCATACTGGCCAATGCCCGACTTTTCTCAACGCCTCCGTGAGCTCCGCTCCGCCCGCAAGCTGACCCAAACCCGGCTTGCCGAACTGCTCGACATCAGCCCCCGCGTCTATAGCCGCTGGGAGACCGGCGACGTGACCCCGCATTTCGACACTATTGTCCGGCTTGCCGAGGCGCTCGGAGTGAGTCTGGACGAACTGGCCGGCCGTGGCGGACCACCCAATCCGCCCGCCATCCGCAACCACGAACTGCACCGCCTCTACCAGAAGGTGGATCTGCTTTCAGATGAAGACCAGAAGGCGCTGCTGGTCGTTCTGGACAGTCTTGTCAAGCGCTCCAGCGTCAGCCGGCTGATGGCCGAGTAACGTTTCACGGAAGACGAAGAACGAAGAGAAACAGATGGAATCAGAGATCCTTCACGAACGCCTGCAGGCCCATGCATTACTCGACATGCTGACGGCCGAGAAACTGAATGTGGTGCGCAGTCTGCTGGAGCTGATGATCGAGCCGGATTATCCGGAGCCGCTTACGCACTCCCTGGCCCTTGCGCCGGTTGACGACGAAGAGCTGACGCCGGAGACAGAGGCGGCGCTCGGTCGCGCCCGCGCCTCTCTGGCCCGTGGCGAAGGCATTTCGCACGACGAGATTCTGCGTGAGTTCGGCCTGCACGGATGAGCAAAACCGAAGGCGCGCCGCAGCCCGCCATTATCTGGTCGACTGAAGCGCGCGCCGACCTGCGGGCGATTGACCGCGAGACGGCCATGCAGATTCTGTACTGCCTCACCCGCTACCAGAAGAGCCGCGCCGGCGGCGTCAAGAAGCTGAAGCCGCCACTCACGGGATTCCGTCTCCGGTGCGGCGATTACCGGGTCTTCTTCGAGTTGAAAAACGAAAACGCCATCGAGATCACCGGCGTTCGCAACCGGCGCGAAGCTTATCGATAACGGACAAGAGAAGAACAATGTGGATGGTGCCCGTCCGCTGCGTCGCTGACGCTCCTTCGCGGTCGAGCACCGCCGAATTACTTGATAGCCTGCGGCGCAAGGAAAACGGTTGGCCGGGGCGTGCAGTGCCCGGAGGGCACCCACTCTTACATAATGAGTTTTATCCGAAGTTGAAACCCCTCGGCAGTCGCTCACGCTTCTTCGCGGCGGCTTCCGATAAACCGCATTCATGTAATCGGCCCAGGGCCCGCCCCCGCCCAACCGAAGAACATTGATCACCCCCTGCCCCTCAAGGGGGTTCCACACATCGCCACAGGGCGCTCCGCGCCCTGTGGCTGGCTTGATGCCCGCGCCGCTTCAGATCATGGCCGCCGCGAAGCGGCAGGCGGCTCTGACGGCCATACGGCGCGGTTAGGAAAGTAACCTGGGTGCGAATGAAGAAACTTGTGCGGTCAATGGATGATCACCGTCTCTTCAAGGCTGGCTCAGTAATCGGGATCGATGGGTGTGCGGTGATTTCAAAAGTACTGGGGTCCCTTAGTCGAATCTCATTTCCCGGTTCCGCATCGGGTCCGCCGACAAGCTTGTAGGCAAAAGTCATACCTACCGCCTGATCAGCACACCGCCCCACGAAGGTTGCGGTCATGAGCGACCTCTTCACGAAGTCCGAAAGTCCTGGATGCGCGGCTTGGACATTGATCGATAGGGGCTTAGCGTTAGAACCCAAAATGATTGTAGCTTTGACCGTGCCTGTGATGCCCGCATGCCAAACAATGCCTCTGTAAACAGGCAATTGCATATCTGCAATGCACTCAATACCCAACTGACTCTTGGTAGGCGACGAAGTCTGACTCGTCGCCTGCATCATGGCTGCGAAGAAACCGATGAATAGCAATTTGGTTATGATCAGCATTCCTAGTTCGAGAATCCCTGGATCTGGTGGCTGCAATTCAGCCAGATTTCATCGTTATTGAACGCCTGATTAGCAGTAGACCCGGAGTCGCTCCTTGTCATTCCGAACAGGTGGCCGAGTTCGTGAAGCACAAGGAACACTTGCGCCTGTTGGCTTCCGCCGTGAATTGCGGCGAATTGGTCAGCGTAGTCATCTGAGTACCCGATGGACGTTCCTTTAGGCAACGGATTAAAGAATGCACCTCCGTTATCGACGAGAATCAAATAACCGGGCGCCAGTGTGTTGCTCGTCACTGCGCTTGCGTTACCACCGACGAAGTTTCCTGCGCCCGTAAATTGGGGAATGGTATTTACGAGAAAATCTCCCAAGGACTGGCCCGGTGTCGCTCCGTATCCTGACGTCGTCAATCCCGCTTGATACCATTTTCCGCAGTCCGTATTGTCGAGAGCCGAGGCGAGCGCGCCAGACAGCGCCCAAGCCAGAGGCTTAACATTTTTTACCGCAGTCGGGCTTGAATTTCCAGCCGGATTGCCGCCGCCACCGCTGCCAGGAGGTTCCCCGCTGCCGTGCCCTGTGTCAATCGGCGGCAGGTCGCCGCCACCGCCCGCTCCGTCGCCTCCGCTCGGACAGCGGAGAGTATTCGTGTCCGGGTCCCAGTCACAGTCGTCATCGTCAGCAAGACCGCGGCGATCAGAGTGGTTTATCGGGTCACCTTTGACATAGACGTACCGGTTCCAACTGCCCGGATCGGTGGGCCCAACGCTTCCCATATACGGATCCGGGGTATTGAACCGTCCATACGAACTCGCATAGAACCGCTGGTCGGCATAATCCAAACCCGTAAACCCATCCCGGTTATAGGTCCGATACTGCAAAGTTTCCTCTGATGTCACTTGTTGTCGGCAGGAATGCGGCTCCCAGTCTCTGCCACGATTTCTTTGGCCCACATCAGTGGATCAATTTCACGGCGCCCGGCTCGCCCCAGTAAATCGGAGTCCAAGAAGATCGTGGAAAGAACGGAGGTCCCTTCGGCAAACCAAACATAGTACGTATTCCCGTCGAGAAGTATGAAGGACGACTCTGACCCAGTCCCCTTAATTCGACTCTGCTGCAGCGATAAAACGTTTTGCAGCAAGGTAATCAGAGTTGTTTGCCACCGGGCTACATTGGTTGACTCGACATCCGCTACGCTCCGACGAACGCCAGCGTCTCGAATGATCGACTCGGGAGAGCCTTCACGCATTCTAACCGGGAGATCGTTCAAAAGTTGCCTAATATTGCGTTTAGCCGAGAGATACTCAACTGTTCCAGTTCCCTGAGTCCGGCGTGTTATCGAAATCTGCCACTCTGGCCCGAAGCTTGGAACGACTCGAAGCACTGTGACCGAGGCTATTCCCCTACGGATGTTGGTCGAGAACGGAAAAGCAGCGTCAAGTACATCCTTGTAGCGCACATCAGGCACCACATAAACTTGAGACGCAGCTTGAAACGGACTAACTGGCTGGACGAGAGCGATACATGCGAGAAGCACAGCCATTGGCGCACGCCGTATAAAAAATAGCCCTACGGGCATGGCTTAGCCCATTCAAGTCCATTTCGGAGCTTGACTGTCGACTTGGTTTTTGGATCATATTCAAAGAGCCCGCTGCTTGAGAATGTAAAGGTCAGAAAGTCATATTGGTTCGCAACCTTCTCATCACCTTCCGATGGTTTAGGGTCCCCCTTATTCGGGTGAACATGAAAGATCGCGAAGGTGCTGCTTGTGATTGGGACAAGGTCCCGCATCTGCTGATTGGTCGAAGGCGACGATTTTATCGTGTAGTCCTCAGCGCTTCCATTGACCGAGAATCCAGCCTCATTTCCTCTTGTCCCATTACCGGTCTGCTGCCATGCTTTCTTCATCGCCCCGATTACATCTGGTTCACAGGAGATCGGAATCAGTTTAGCTTCAGCCGACCCGCCGTCCAGCAGGACCGCAATAGTAGCCGGAGCGTAACAACCAGGTCCAGGGATACGAACAAACCCCAGACCAGCCAGGAATGAACAAATGGAGCCACCGCGGTAAATACCGGACAACCCTCCCAGCGGTTCTCGGCTGCAATCCGAACTGGCATACTCTGCCTCGAAGCAGGCCATGAGGCCGGTAGAATCGTTACCGTTCGCCGGATCGCCGAGCGTATAGTTATAGCGATTCCAGCTCTGTGGATCGCCGGCCTTTACACTTCCAATGAACGGATCCGGGGTATTAAACCTTCCATAGCTGCTGGCATAGAACCGCTGGTCGGCATAATCCAAACCCGTAAACGAATCGCGGTTATAGGTCCCGAACTTCATATGATCATTCGCCGTCGAAGTGATCTCCTCTCCATACGGGTAAAACCTCGCCCCGCCGCTCCGGTTCGTCCCCAGCCGATCCGCGATTACAGTATCGGAAATATTCCTGCCTCGGAAGGAAACCGAAGGGCCACCCTGATTGACGACATTGTACCGATAGCCGCTGCCTATCCCGGGTCCCAGATACTGCAACCCCGGTGTACCCAAGGTGAATACCCTCATTTTGTCGCAGCGAACGCCGTACAGCGTCCAGGTCTCGTTCCCGTTCGCGTCTTTCTTGTAGATGCGCTTGTTGTCGGGCGAATACCCGTAGTATTCCGTTCCGCCCGACACCGGCGTGGCCGACGCGATGCGGTTCGCTTCGTCATAGGCCAGCGACAGTCCATTCCCCGACGTCATGTTCCCGTTCAAATCATACGACGCATTTGTCAGTCGATTGGTAGCGGCAGTCACCGGTATCGATGTAGTCGCCCCGTTCAGTACTTTGGCCGTTAAGTTTCCGAAGCCATCGTATTGGAAGGTCTGGGTCCACGCCGCGGGAGCCGTTCCGATCGGACTTGAACTTGCTGAGCTAAGCCTTTTGAGGGCATCGTATTGATAGACGATCGTCTCGCCTGAAAGAGTATCGGTCACGCCAGTGATCTGTCCGTTATTCTGGCTCGCCGAGTACGCATATTGAATTCCGACAAAACCCCAGTTCTGCTGCGTCAGTTGTCCATTCGTGTTGAACGCCATGTTTTCGGCGGCATAGTTGTCAACCAGATTGTCGTTGTAGTCGGTGGACGTTCCTGTAAAGTGATTCCAACTGGAAAGCCTTCCGGCGTAGTCGTAAACCACATTGTTCACCCAACTCGTGCTGTAGCCGTTGGCGCTGTTGGGGTTGTTGTCGGCAAGCGAAACCGGCCGGCCCATTGAGTCGAATCCGTAGTTCATAGCCAGACCGGTGTTGGTCTGAGAGTACGAGATCGGATAGGTGATCGCGCTTTG
>Ga0207695_10006805_pt1 | contig 14733 bp, 10 predicted proteins | sample KBSC54metaG_FD_184354 | JGI IMG/M metagenome (GOLD analysis project Ga0207695, IMG submission 184354) | Corn rhizosphere microbial communities from Kellogg Biological Station, Michigan, USA - KBS C5-4 metaG (SPAdes) (version 2) | ecosystem: Host-associated > Plants > Roots > Rhizosphere > Soil... | reverse complement strand
GCGATGGTCGATGCGAGATTGGCCGACGCCGATCCGATCGGAACGTACATGTCCGTCAAGGCGCCTTTATCCTGCCGGAACTGGGGCGCCACTTCGAGAATCACGTGGAACTGATTGGTCTGTGTATAGATGGTCGATACCTGCCGCTGGCCGAAGGAATCATAGAGCGCGTCGTCGACATTCTGGGGCGTAATGCCTAGCCTGCCAGAGGTGTCGCGATCGATATCGACATACAGCCCGAGACCGTTGTTCTGCTGATCGCTCGCCACATCGCGCAGCTCCGGCAGCGCCTTCATGCGCTCCACCAGGCGCGGAGCCCATAGATCCAGCAGCGCCTTGTCGGGCGCATCCAGCGCGTATTGATACTGAGTCCGGCTGATCCGGTCTTCCACGGTCAGATCCTGCACCGGCTGCATGTAAAGCTCGATGCCTGTAACCTCCTGCAGCTTCGGTTGAAGCCGCCGGATCACGTCCACTGCGGACACGTCGGCGCGTTGCTCCAGTGGCTTCAGCGTGATCTGGATGCGGCCGCTATTCATGGTGGTGTTCACTCCATCGGCGCCGATGAAGGAAGTGAGGTTCTCCACCGCCGGATCCTGACGGATTACCTGGACCAGTCTCTGCTGGAGCCTGGACATGGCGGGGAACGAGACTGTCTCGGGTGCCTGTGAGATGCCGAGGATGGCGCCGGTGTCCTGCACGGGAAAGAAACCCTTGGGGACGATGATGTAGAGATACACAGTCAGCGCCACGGTGCCAGCAGCCACCAATAGTGTCAGCGGCTGATGCCGCAACACGACGCGAACCATCCTGCCATACACTTCGATTGTCTTGACGAAGCACCATTCGGACCAGCGGTACAGCCGGCCCTGCTCCGATTCCGGATGATGCTTCAGAATCCGGCCCGCCATCATGGGTGTTAGCGTCAGCGAGACAAACGCCGAAAAGATGATGGTCACGGCGAGCGTCACTGCAAATTCGCGAAATAGGCGGCCCACAATATCCGCCATAAACAGCAGCGGAATAAGCACGGCGATCAGAGATACGGTGAGCGACACGATGGTGAATCCGATTTCGGCCGATCCTTTGAGGGCGGCTTCCATGGGGGCATACCCCATCTCGATATAGCGCGAGATGTTTTCGATCATCACGATGGCGTCATCCACGACGAAGCCCGTAGAAATCGTGAGCGCCATCAATGAAAGGTTGTCCAGGCTGTATCCCAGCATGTACATAACAGCGAATGTGCCCACCAGGGAAAGAGGCACGGCGATGCCAGGAATAATCGTGGCTGAAGCGCTGCGCAGGAACAGAAAGATCACCAGGACCACCAGCGCGGTGGTCAGCATCAATTCGAACTCGACATCTTGCACCGATGCGCGGATGGTGGTCGTACGGTCCGAGACGATGCGGACGTTGATCCCGTTCGGAAGAGAATTCTCGATCTGGGGAAGGAGCGCCCGCACTGTATCCACCACGTTAATGATGTTGGTGCCTGGCTGCCGTTGAATGTTCAGGACGATGGCTTGGTCGGCATTCACCCAGGCTGCAAGCTTGGTGTTCTCCGCCCCATCTATGACGGTGGCCACATCGCGAATGCGAATAGGCGCCCCGTTGCGGTAGGCAATGATGATCGGTCCATACTGAGCGCCGGCCTGAAGCTGATCGTTGTCGTTGATGGTCCACGCCTGATCCGGTCCATCGAAACTGCCTTTGGCCTGGTTCACATTGGCGCTGGCGAGCGCGGTACGCAGGGTCTCCAGGCTCAGGCCATACGATGCGAGCGCGGTGGGGTTCGCTTGCACCCGGACCGCTGGACGCTGTCCGCCGCTGATACTCACCAGGCCCACGCCTTTGAGCTGCGAGATTCTCTGCGCCATGCGCGTTTCCGCCAGCTCTTCGACTTTAGGTAGCGGCACCGTCGAGGACGTAAGGGCCAGCGTCAGGATTGGCGCGTCGGCAGGATTCGTCTTGCTGTAAACCGGCGGAACGGGTAGATTCGTGGGAAGGAAAGACGTGGCTGCATTGATGGCGGCCTGCACCTCCTGTTCGGCGATGTCGATATTGAGATCGAGGGAGAATTGCAGCGTGATCAGGGAACTACCAAAAGAACTGATCGACGTCATCTGCGTCAGGCCGGGCACCTGCCCGAACTGTTTCTCGAGCGGCGCAGTGATGGAGGAGGTTACCACTTCCGGGCTGGCGCCAGGGTAGAACGTCTGGATCTGCATGGTCGGGTAATCGACCTGAGGGAGCGCCGAGACCGGCAGTTGCCGGAAGGCAACGAAGCCCACGAGAATCACGCCGGCCATCATCAGCGAGGTGGCCACCGGTCTCAGGATGAAGATTCGGGAGGGGCTCACGGATTGGCGTCGGCCCGCCGGCCCTTTTTGCCGCGGCCGCTTTTCCCGTTGCCACCGCCGGTATCGTCATAGCCTGGAGGGTTCTCCAGCTCTCCGGCTTTCCGAACTCGGACTTGGCCGCCTTCGATCAACCTGTCGGTTCCATCGATGACCACACGATCTCCATCCGTGATGCCACTGAGAATGTCGGCTACCTTATCGGTGGTGATACCCACTTGAACCGGTTTCAAGTGCACCTTGGACTTGTCATCCACAACATAGACAAAGGTGCCCTGCTGGCCATTTTGGACCGCCACATTAGGGACCACGAGTTGATTGCCCAGCGTATCGACTAGAAGTCGAATGTTGACAAACTGCTGGGGGAATAGCGAATTATCGGTGTTGTCGAAGACCGCCTTGAGTTTCGAAGTGCCGGTGGAATTGTCGATCTGATTATCGAGGGTGGTGAGCATCCCCGATGCCAAATTTTTTGAACTGTCGCGGTTGTATGCATCTACCGTTAGGTGCGCGCCTGCTCGCAGCTTCTGTGTGACCTGTGGAAGGTTGTCCTCCGGAATAGTAAACAATACCGTGATCGGCTGGAGTTGGGTGATCACAATCATTCCATTGGAATCGGAGGCATGGACGATGTTGCCTGGATCCACAAGGCGCAGGCCAACGACTCCGGAAATGGGGGCAGTGACCTTCGCGTACGTCAATTGCAGCTTGGCGTTGTCGACGTTCGCGGTATCCTGCTTGATCGTGGCCTGGTACTGCGCGACCAATGCGGTCTGCGTGTCCAATTGCTGTTTCGGAATGGCGTCGGTGGCGATGGCGCCTTTGTAGCGCTCCAGATCGAGCTTCGCGTTATCCAGCAGAGCTTGATCGCGCGCCAGCGTACCTTCGGCCAAATCCAACTGAACCTGATACGGCCGGGGATCGATCTCGGCCAGAACTTGTCCCGCCTTCACCAAATCGCCTTCGTTGAAATCAACCTTCATCAACTGGCCGTCGACCCGCGACTTGACCGTTACCGTGTAGAAAGCGGTCACGTTGCCTAACCCGTTCAAATAGACCGGAACGCTGGAGCGAGTAACCTTGGTAACCACGACCGGTACCGGGCCTGTAGGCGCGTTGCGGCGTCCTCCGCCTCCGCCTCCATCGCCTTTCTCGGCGGCGGCGATTGGGTGGCCGGCGCGCCACACCGCATACCCTGCCGCACACGCCAGGATCAGCAGGATCACGACCCAGATCAGGCCGCGTTTCTTAGCTTTTCCTTGCGCAGGTCGCGCTGGAGTGTGTTGGCCGCGCAGATTTCCTTGTGGCGGCGATTCTGGCGGTAGTGTCTTGATCGTCATTCCGACCGATCAATTATCGCAAGGCTGATCTTTTTTCCTAACGGCTTTACGTCCTATTTATTGATAGGCCGTTTGGTTTACGATAGGCCATTCGGCTCATACGTGTCGACGCTTGTATTCCGTGAATCAGTAGCCCTTTATGGGCTAATGGATCTTGGTCCGCACAGCGTCCTGGCACCGGTTATTGCCGGTGAAGACGTCGCGCGAGTATGTCTGCGTGAGCTTCACTGGTTTTCCTCCCGGGCGCGTGATCCAGATATGCTTTTCGTCATAGCTGATCGGCAGGGTCTGCCCAGGCGGCGTCCAGGGAGTCCATCCACGATGGATTTTGGTCAGGTAATTCTTGGATTCATCCTGCCAGTTCATGGTGAGAGTTCGCTGATAGCCGATCAGGACCCTATTGTCCGCCTCGAAACAATAATACTGGTAGCTCGGTACAAGGAAGCAGTTCGCGCACGTCACTTCCGCGTGATCGAGCAGCTGCGCTTGAACCTGAGGCCGGTCAGCTGCAAACGAGGATTGCGCTGTTAGCAAGGCGGCCACGCACATGGGCACGCAGATGAGTGAGCGGATACACGAGTACAATTTCACGGTTTGACCTTAATCTCCGGCGCTGTACGTCGAAGCAATCTCGACATCGTAGTCACAAGAAACGAGGAAGCATCATTCTACATCTAGCGGGGAACACGCGCATAGGCCGAAAGGAGGCATCATGGCAACTACAACAATCGCGATTCGAGATGGTCGAGCGCCTGTCACCAAAGAAGACGGGTTGCCCGGCATGCAGTAAACAGGGATCAGAACAGGCTTCTAGGGAAGGCCGAAAACGAAAATATTGCTGACGTTGCTGGGATGCAAGTCGGGAGCGAGACGATTCAATCCCGAACTCACCAGCGAATTGCCGACGCTCACGGCGACGTATTGTTTACCGCCCGCACTATAGGTAATCGGATAGCCGGTTACGGGCGATCCGAGATTCACCTCCCATAAGGGCCTACCTGTTTCCTGATCGAAAGCCCGGAATCGTCCATTGGTATCACCACCGAAGAGGAGGCCGCCGCCGGTCGCCACCAGCGACATCATGCCTGCCCGTTGTTCGTATTTCCATAGCGTCTTCCCGGTTTCCGCTGAGATTGCATAGATGGTGCCGATGTTCTGCGTCCCGGGCGTAATTTCCGCACGCGAGTTAAACGAGTAGGCCGTATTCGGATTGTCGATCGCGGTCATATTCATGCAAGTGTTCTGGAGTCCGTAATACATCGCGTTCGTCACCGGGCTGTAGGCACCGGCCTGAAAATCCTTGCCGCCATTCGGAGTGGGACAAACGAATCGTGTCTGGCCAGCTTCGGTGAACGTCGTCTCCGGATTGACGGCGACGACGCCCGTGGCCGGATCGATTTTCGACACCACATTCTGTGTAACAGTCGGCCGCGCCCAAAGGAACTCACCGGTCTGCCGGTCGAGCGTGTAGACGATTCCGGTCTTGCCGGGAATCCCGGTGACGACCTTGCGCCGCTCCCCGGGACGCAGCCGGGGGTTGATCCAGGTAACCTGGCTGGGATCCGGGGTCACTGCTGTATCCACCAGCAGGCGCTCAAAAGGATGATCGAAATCCCAGTGATCCACGATGTGCTGGTAATACCACACGATTTTTCCCGTGTCGGCGTTCAACGCCAAAGTCGAGTTGTGATAGAGGTAGGTCTTGTCGTTTCCAGGAAGTGACGGACGTTCCGACGTACAGCATATTCAACTCGGCATCGTAGCTCGGAACCATCCAGGCGCCTACATGCCGTCGCTTGGCGTCGGGTATTCCGCCCCACGTCTCGTCTCCCGGTTCACTCGGCTTGGGAATCGTCCGTGTTCGCCAGAGTTCCTTGCCGGTAACCGCGTCGTGAGCAGTGATGATGCAGCCATCGGGACTGAAATTGAATTCGCATCCGCGCGAGGAAAAAATCTTGCCATTGGCGATGAGCGGGCCGGACGTCTCCCGGTAATTGACAATCCGGGTTCTCCATGCGAGCCTCCCGGTCACCGCATCCAGCGCGAAAAGAAAGTCGTCCTGGCTAGTGTCGATGATCTTGTTGGCGAAGATGGCGAGATTCCGGTTGATGCTGGGCACCGGGATGAACTTGCCGAGATCGTCCGGCACCTGGCGTTTGTACTCCCATTTCAAATCGCCGGTGGCGGCGTCGATCGCCTGAATGTAGTCGCTCGGATTGGGAAGGTACATCACGGCGTTCTGGACCAGTGGCGAGTTTCCTGGACACCCGGACCCATGCCGCGGCGCCAGACCATTTTCAGATTCGCGACGTTGGTCCGGTTGATCTGCTGCAATGGACTGAAGCCCCAACTATTCAGCGTGCGCGGAGGACAAGCTTGGATGGAATCCTCATGGTTATCTCTTCATAACACGTTCGGCTGGGCCGCGTTTGTTCCGAGCTATACTCTCTATCTGCGACTACAAGGAGGCTTATGAAGATCGCGCTTGGTGTGCTGGTGGCCGCCTTAACTCTGACAGCTCAAAATGCGAACGATACTCCGGAGTCGCATTTCGCGGCCGCAAAAGCGGCGGCAGGTGACGATTTTCAGAATCTGCTCAACTTTCAATGCTACGGGCCTGGGCCTGGCGGCCAGCGAACCCCACCTGGTGCTGCGCCCGCGGCACAACCTGGTCGAGGCGCCGGACGCGGTGGTGGACGTGCGGGAGGGCCGGCCGACCGATCGACATGGTATGCGGAACCGGTGAAGGTATTCGACAACCTGTACTTTTTCGGTCAGTCCGAGTATGCCGTGTGGGCCATTACGACGACGCAAGGTATCATCGTCCTCGATACCATCTTTGATTATTCGGTCGAGGAGGAAGTGGCCGGCGGGATGAAGAAGCTGGGTTTGGATCCAGCCAACATCAAATATGCCGTCGTCACTCATGCTCACCCGGATCACGACGGTGGCGCGAAGTTCCTGCAGGATCATTACGGCACGCGAGTGATCATGTCGCCGGCAGACTGGGACGTGCTCGATAAGCGAACCAACGGCACGAAGCCCAAGCGGGATCTAGAAGCCACCGACGGCCAGAAACTGACGCTCGGCGATACCACCGTAACGCTCTACATCACACCGGGTCATACGCCGGGCACCATCTCGGTTGTGTTTCCGGTAAAGGATAACGGGACCCCACATGTTGCGGCGTTGTGGGGTGGGGTGGGTCTCAACACCGACCGGGAAGCCGTCCAGAACTATATCCGGTCGGACCAGCGCTTCAGCGGCATCGTGAAGCAGGCGGGCGCGGATGTCATCCTGGCCAACCATACCGATTGGGACCGGTCCAAGATCAACCTGCCCATTCTGGCGCATCGCGCGCCCGGCAGTGCGAATCCCTACATCATAGGGAATGCGAAGGTCTTGAACTTCCTAAAGGTCGCCGAAGAGTGCGCCACAGCCCGGCTGCCGGGGGCGAACTAGGGGAAACACACTTAGCAGCTTGAGGGAGAGATCGCGTTTTTGCACGAACTCAGCAGCGCCGAATCTCAATTGAATCGGCGCTGACTTAACGAGGACGCCCGAAGAACAAAACATAGCCGTCAGCATCCTTTGTTTCAAATCCCCGCAAACCATCATCGTCGTCCTTGAGTGGTTGAAAAAACTCGACGTTGCGCGATGAGAATTCTGCCGCCAGTGCATCGGGATCTGGGACATGAAGGTAAGCATCCCAGCGGGCAATACCTTTTTTGATATTTCGCGTGTCGTTCGGCATTGGGTCGACACCGACGTCCTTCAGCATGATCATTGCCGCACCCCGCCGGACGATTCCGAAGAAGATGTCGTCGCTATCGGGTCCTTGAAATGTGATGTCGAACCCGAGACGATCGCGATAAAACGACAGCGCGGTGGGGACATTCTTTACGATGAAGAACGGTGCGATACCGGAAATTTCCGGTTTTGTCATGCGAGTTTCCTTTCCCGAACTTTCAGCACGGGCTGCTAAGGCAGGGAATACACAACGAGCGATTGGCTGTCTTTGGGAGCGCCGTTTTGGGGAGCTCCGCTCGCCGCGATGATCGCGATGTATTGTTTGCCGTTCTTGCCCTGAAAGGTGATGGGCACTGCCGTCGAAGTATAGGGCAGTTTAGTGACCCACAATTCCTTGCCGGTTTTGGAGTCGAAGGCTCGGAGCCGGGCGTCTCGTGTTGCTCCGACAAATACCAAGCCTCCTGCGGTAACAATGGGTCCGGCGCTGTTGGCGGATCCGGCGAGTTGCTTGCCCTCGGGCAAGCTCTCCACGAGTCCGAGGGGAACCTGCCAGGCAAATTCACCCGTGTTCGCGTTGACCGCGATCAGACGACCCCACGGTGGCCGGAAGCAAGGCAGATTTGCGATCGTGCGGCCGCTCGCATCTTTGATTGGCGCGTTGAAGCCGAAACCTCGCGGCCCGCCCCGCACGTACTCCACCAGGCCGTCTGCATTTCCGGGCGTGTACTTGGGATTCTTTTCCATCCACCCAGTGCCCGGGCTATCCTTCGTCGCGAGAAAAACATAACCCAGCTTCGGGTCGGTCGCCGTACCGCCCCAGTTAACACCACCGTCCAAGCCGGGAAAATTGATGGCCGGCTTGGTGTCGGCGCCCTCGGCGTGGTACGGCCATGGCGTGTACGGACCCGCGTTGTAAGGTTGCCACTTGTCGTACCACTCCTGGCAAGCTTTGGCGTGCTCCGGGGTAGTGTCCGCGGCGGTCACGAGATCGTCCTTGGTGAAGCTTACGCGCGCGATGGGAGGCGGCTTCAGCGGAATGGGCTGCGTCGGCGAATAGTGCTCGCCGGGCACGTCGCCCTGTGCGACTGGACGCTCCTCGACACCGAAAACCGGCTTGCCGGTGGTGCGATCCAGAATGAACATGTAGCCGATCTTACCGACCTGCGCCAACGCGGGGATTTTCTTGCCGTCCTTGACGATATCCACCAGTCCCGGAGCCGGAGGCAGGTTGTAATCCCACAGCTCATGATGGACGGTCTGGAAAAACCACTTCATTTTCCCGGTTTCAGCGTCCAGGGCGACAATGGAATCGCCGAACAGATTGTTGCCCGGGCGATCGCCGCCATAGAAGTTGGCTCCCGGTTCGCTGACCGGAAGATAGAGGATGCCCCGCTGTTCGTCGACGGTCAAAGCGAACGACCAGACGTTGTTGCCGGTGCGGTTTTTCCAACTGTCGTTCAACCACGTTTCGTTGCCTGGCTCACCCGGTCGAGGTATCGTGTGGAACTCCCATATCTGCTTACCGGTTCGAGCATCGTATCCATGGGTATCGCCGCGCTGACCGCCGGCTTGATCGAGCGCCGGATTGATATGCCGCTCGCCCGGCCCGTAGAAATTGGTTCCCAGCAAGATGGTGTTCTTGTAAATGGTTGGAGCGCCCGCGTAGGCCACTTCCAGATCGACCTCGCCTTCCCGTCCGAAACCGGGATCGATTTTGCCAGTATTCGCATTCAGCCCTACCATCTTGTGGCCGGTCGTGAAGATGATACGCGGCGGATTGCTGCGATCTCCGGGCCAGTATGCCAACCCTCGCTGGGAGGCAAGTCCGGTCTTCAGCTCGTACCTCCAGATTTCTTTTCCAGTTTCCGGGTCCAGCGCAACCACGCGGTTCCCGGCAGGCGTGTACAGTACGCCATTTACCACGATGGGCGTGATTTCCTGAAAGATTTCCGCCGGACTGGACGACGTCAGAGCTTTGCCTTCCGACTGTAAACGGTAAGCCCACGCCTGGGTCAACTTAGCTACGTTGGCGGTGTTGATCTGTGTAAGTGGCGAGTAGCGAGTGCCTGCCAGATCGCGATTGTACATTGGCCAGTCGGCTGCGGCTTTCGTGCCGTGAGCTGTTTGTGAGAGCAGAAGTGCCGGGATAGCGGCGCAACAAACCCCAACGATGATCCACTTCAAGCGCATGAATTTCATTTTTTACCAAGGTAATGGACGGCGTCCCGTTCCTCGCACACAAACTCCATCAGTTCGGTGTCTGGCATCAGACGGTGATTCACCCGAACCGTGAAGGGCCTGGTGTAGGCTTTCGGGTCCTCTATAGTGATGTCAATCTGCATCGATCCGAAAGTTGGCCGGCGCCAACGCTCCGTGATCTTTCCGGTGCTGGTCAACGGACTGCCTTCGACATCCAGCCATACGTCGTCACGGAACCCGGTGGTTTCGACCACCAGTGTATCGCCATCCCAGTGACCGACCGAATACCCGTACCACCAAGGGCTCGGATCATTCTTCGGCAGGGATCGTCCGTCCATGAGGATCTGGCGGGTGTTTCCGTTGGCCTCGTAGAGAATCACGATCGCCTGAGGCGTCTGGAGGATTTTCCTCGGCTGGGGATGCATGTGCAGTTGGGTCAGACCCAGCGGCAAGCAGTGCGCATCTGGATTGTCCTTGTTGTCATCCCCTTTGCGTTGGGCTCGCACCTGCGCGGCCCAGGGAGTCATCGGCGGCAGACCTTCCTTAAGCCCCGCGCCGATGTTGAAGAATTGTCCTACCGGAGGATCGTCGTTGTTAGTCGGAGGAGCTGGAGGCGCCGGCGAAGGAGGAGCAGGAGATGGAGAAACCGCGGGAGCTCCCTTGGCTTGCCCCTTTGCCGCGCCTCGTCCCGGACCACCACCACGTGCCGGTTCCCATAGACCTGTGAAATCGATTTTTCCCTCGGCGGTTCGTGGCGGTGGCGCAGTGAGATCCACTTTGCCGTCCTTTGTGCGGGGCCCGGCCGTAGGGTAGTCAGCCCATTGGGCGAAAAGCGCGGCGGCGCCGGAAGCCAGTCCCACCGCCACGACGGCTGAACTCGTGAAGAATCTCATATTCAGTTTCATTTTGTCCTTCGGCTGGATACTATATCTATGTTCGCGGCAAAAACTCCTTAATCCACGGGCTCGATCCGCAGCACAGTCCCATCAGCGTCGTTCCCCCCGGACTTGCCCTCCGTGGCTACATAGATGTATCCATCTGGGCTCTGCTGGACGTCGCGGATCCGCATTTTAAGAGGGATAAGCAATCCTTCTCGCTTCTCCGCCTGCGAGGGCTGATTGAAGGCCATGCGAATTAACTGCTGCTGGGTGAGGGAGCCAATGAAAAGATTGTTCTTCCACTTTGGAAATTTGTCGCCGGTGTAAAAGATAATACTGGACGGGCTGATCGAGGGCACCCAAAATATTCGCGGGTTATCCATGCCGGGCCGCGCCCACGGTTGGTCCGATACCAGCGAACCGGTGTAGTTCCGTCCCATCGAAACCAGCGGCCAGCCGTAGTTGTGGCCGGGCTGTAGTATGTTCACCTCATCGCCACCCATGGGTCCGATCTCTGCCTGCCACAGGGCGCCGGTCTCGGGATGAATCGCCAGCCCGTATCCATTCCTGTGACCGTAGGTGAAGATTTCAGGCTTCGCATCCGCGCGGCCCACGAAGGGATTATCCGGCGGCACGCTGCCGTCGTCGCGCAGGCGCAGAGTCTTGCCCACGTGGTTATCCAGCTTCTGCGCTTTCATGCGGAGGCTGTTGTCCTCGCCGCCATTGCAGCAGATGCGGTCCCGGTCTCCGATGGTCACGTAGAGCATGGCGTCCGGGGTGAAAAAGATCCTCCCCGCGAGGTTGCCGCCGGTCTCCCAAGCGTCCGCGACAAAGATCTCCCGAACGTCCTCGAGCCTGCTGCCGTTCAGACGTCCGCGGGCGATGGCTAGTGTAAATCCACGGTCGCCCTGCTTCGGATAGGAGACGTACACGAGCCCGTTTTGCGCGAACTGCGGGTGGACGGCTACGAAGTGGAGTGCGTCGCCGCCTTGGCCAGGCGCGGTCGGGGAAGTCCACACGGGATCCGGCTCCAGAAGGCCGTTGTGGATCATCCGCAGCCGGCCATTCTTCTCCGTCACAAGGAGGCGTCCGTCAGGCAGAAATGCCAAACCCCAGGGATGCACGAGACTGCTCGCTACGGTGACGACTCGGATCTTCCCGCCCTGCACACCCAGCACCTGCGGGCTGGCATTCGGCGACTGAGTACGGCCAGGTACAGCCAGGAAACACGACAGCGCGACAACATGCCAAAGGGACCAGCGGTATTCGTGAATCATTTTTCGCTCATCCTCATTTGCACGGTCTCGTTACTTCGCTTGCGTATTCTTGCCCGCCCCGCCCTTGCCCTGCGGGGCTGGTCGATCGAAAATTTCCAGGTTCATGCCGTTGGGATCTTCGACGAAAATCGTGTGCGTGCCTCCGCCGAAATCCACGATCTCACCGTTGGTGGAGATGATATTCACTCCCGCCGCCTTCATCTGACCGATGGTGGTGGTTTCGTCATTGACCTGGATGCACAGCGCGGGCGCGCCGGGATCGCGAACTCGCAGATGAAACTTGGTGCGCGGAACGCCGCGGAACTCGGTGAATTCGACGGAAGCCGGCGGCCCAGGAATCACGCCGGACAGCTTGCGAAATTCCGTGCCTGCGGGCGCGCCGACCAATTGCAGCATCGCAGGATCCTTGGAGAACGCGGAAGATCCTGTCAGGTTAATCCCCAGCTTCCCGGTGTAAAACGCGCGTGTCGCATCGGCGTTTTCCATGGTGTACGCGAGCGAAACGCGATGCACGTTGCCCTCCGGCGCACCCGCCGCGGGGGTCTCCTGGATCAGTTGAAGGAAGAAGCCATCCGGATCGCGAAACACGACCGAGCGGGTTTTACCCTTTGCCGTGGCGATCTCGACGGGCGCGCCGCCGGTGGTCACAATTACTGCATTGGCTTTTTTTGCATTCGCCAGAGCCCCGTCGATATCGCGGACGTAGAACACCGCGCTGGCGGCGCCAGGATCGGTATACTTCGCCTGGCCGGGTTTGCGTTCCAGCCCCTTGAAATGGGTCAGCTCAAGCCGCATTCCGCCGGGCAGTGCAAGCATGGAAAGCCGCAGCGTGACTCCGGGGGCATTCGTAAGCAATGGCACGGCGGGATTCGTGAAATCCGACGGATTGCCTTTCAACCCGAACACGTTGTTATAGAATGCGAGCGTGGTGTCGAGATCGTCCACCGCATGGATGAAATGCGAGAGAGCCTTGGTAGGGGAGTTTGACTGGGCGGTCGCGATCGCGGCGAAAAAAAGACTAAGCGTGAGTTTTTTCATGAGCCTATTTCCTCCCGGGATGTTCGAGGGCGGGGCACCTGCGCGGCCGTGGTGATTAGAACGGCTACCCCCAAGGTTGAGGCGCGGAAAAATTGCATGCAATCTGGATGGATCGTAACGAATCGAGGCTTAGGAGTCAAGTCGCATCAGGTGATGGATCACGGCAAGCGGAAAGCGATCATGGTCTCCTGGGCGGCGATCAAAACGTACTGCTTCCCGTCCTTGCCCAGGTACGTAATGGGATTGGCGAATGCATCCGCCGGTAGTTTCGTCTCCCATAGCAGTTTCCCAGTCTTCGATTCGTAGGCGTGAAAACGCTGATCGTCCGTGGCGCCGATGAACAATAAGCCGCTCGCAGTGGCGATGGAACCGCCGATGTTGTACGATCCCGTATTCATTACGCCGATCTTTTCCAACGATTCGACGCGTCCAAACGGTATGCGCCACGCGACATCGCCGGTATTCACATTGATCGCGAATAGTTCGCCCCACGGCGGGGATTGGCACGGCCAACCCGTAGCTGGGTTCGTGATCGATCCCACGTTCTTGCGTACGAATGGCATTTGACTCGAATCGCCCGCTCCGCCGATCTTCGTTGGACGATCCTTCGCCGGAACCTGCGCCACCATCTTCTGGACTCCACCGCGGTCATGTGAGTTTATGAAGAAGTAGCCCAGCTTGGGATCGTAGCTGCCGCCGCCCCAATTAAAGCCGCCATCCGGACCGGGAAATACAACCGTATCGGTCATGCGCACCGGAGCATAAGGGCCATCGTTCTGTGCGTTCTTGAACAGCTCTTCGCAATATTTCTGTTGTTCGGGAGTGAACTTCGTTATCTCATCCGGTTTCCAGGTCATGCGCGCAAGCGGCGGCGGCTTGAGAGGAAATGGCTGCGTGGGCGAGTACCACTCGCCGGGAACGTCTCCCTTGGGGACGGGCCGCTCCTCCAGGCCGTAAATAGCTTTCCCCGTTCGGCGATCCAGAATAAACACCAGGCCTGACTTGGCGGTCTGAATTAACGCTGGGATCTTCTTGCCATTCTTCACCACGTCGATGAGCGTCGGTTGCGGAGGCAGATCGGTATCCCAAAGGTCATGGTGCGTGGTCTGCAGGTACCACTTCATTTTTCCCGTCATCGCATCCACGGCGACCAGCGAGTTCCCGAACAGATTCGCGCCGGGCCGGTCTCCTCCGTAGCGGTCGTCGCTGGGCCCCCCGATCGGCATCAGCAGCGTGCCGGTCTCTGTGTCCACAGTAAACGTGCTCCATACATTTACGCCCGAGCGGTTCTTCCAGCCGTCATCGAGCCACGTCTCATGCCCGACTTCACCCGGTTGGGGAACCGTGTGGAAGGTCCACACAAGCTTGCCGGTGGTCGCATCCCAAGCGCGCACATCGCCACGCCCGCCATAAGAGCCGTTGTCTTGCAGGTGCGTTCCGGTGAACACCAGATTCTTGTAGATCGCCGGGGCACCGTTCAATCCGTAAGGAGCATTCTCCAACCCCGGACCTTTCATCCCAGGTTTCAGATCGAGTTCGCCCTCTTTGGCGAAACCCGGCACTAACTTGCCGGTGCGAGCGTTCACCGCAACTAAGAAGCCGTCTTCGGTGCCGAAGAAAATCGTCGGAGGAGCATTCTTGTTTCCGGGCCAGTATGCGATCCCGCGAGAGGTGCGCGCGGCGTGCTGGTGATCGAACGTCCAGATAGTCTTCCCGGTTTCGGGTTCCACGGCGACCAGACTTTGAAACGGGGTGACGAAGTACACCACACTGTTCACCATCAGCGGAGTGGTCTTCGACTGCGCCTGGCTCTTGGCGACAGAGGAGGCTGGCCGCGTTTCGTATTTCCAGGCCTGGACTAATGTGGACACGTTGCCCGGGTTGATTTGCG
>Ga0207695_10006804_pt1 | contig 14735 bp, 8 predicted proteins | sample KBSC54metaG_FD_184354 | JGI IMG/M metagenome (GOLD analysis project Ga0207695, IMG submission 184354) | Corn rhizosphere microbial communities from Kellogg Biological Station, Michigan, USA - KBS C5-4 metaG (SPAdes) (version 2) | ecosystem: Host-associated > Plants > Roots > Rhizosphere > Soil... | reverse complement strand
ATTGTAGGATGTAAGGTATATCCCGCATCAATTACCGCTTTGGTAGCGGTCTCAGCAGCTTGCCATTTTGATATATCATTTGTCGGGTTGTTTAATGGGCTTGCCATATATAACAGCATCCTGGCCTTTAACGCCATTACGACACTGCTATTGATTTTACCTGGAGCAGGCGCAATACCATTCAATAAATGAATAGCAGTATCGCATTCACTTAGGACAAATTTCGAGCACTCATCATAGGTATTCCTAGGCGTGTCAAAACTTTTGTCATCCAATGAAAAGCTTTTTGTAATTATTGGCACACCACCATAAGTACGTAAAAGTTCAAAATACATCCATGCCCTTAAACAGTGTACTTCTCCTTTCATAGGATTAAGTTTATCGGGGCTGATCGTGGAATTCGCAGTTTTTTCGAAAAAAATATTGGCTTTTCGGATATAGCTGTATTCCTCAGCCCATAAATTGGTAAGATCGGTAACATTATCCCCGGTAAGACCTGACTGCAAGTATTCCCGAATGCCGGGAGCCCTGTCATGTGTCTCGGGCTGATCAACGGCTACATCGGTAAGTGTTTCAAAACCACCGCTTCCCGGGCTCCAGGGCGGTTTTATACCATTATACACGTTATATACATAGTTTTGAAGAAATGTGGGATCGCTAAAAACGGCATCTTCAGATATTTCATCCAAAGGCTTTTTATCTAATGTCTTTTTACAAGACGTGATAGCCGCTGTAAGGATTATTGTCAATATGACAAAACCCTTATAAGCTGTTTTGTTGTTAAATATTAAATATTTCATATATTTTCCTTTTTAGAAAGTAAGATTAAGTCCAATATTGAAGATTTTCATATTGGGGTAAACTCCGCCGTTCGAGCTCAAGAACTCCGGATCGCCTGCACCATACTTTTTAAGATTATTATACAGCATAACCAAGTTATTGCCGGATACATAAAACCTTAAAGCCGAAATTTTAAGCCTGGAAATTAAGTTCTTTGGGAGGCTGTATCCCATTTCGAGTGACTTTAAACGCACAAATGTTGAAGTGTGATACCAAAAATCACTGTTTGAAGCAGCTACACCATTGGGTTCAATCTCTGGAAGCACTGCATTAGGGTTTGCTAATGAAAAACTATTTTGAGCTACATATTCAAGCCCATTACCAGCAGCACCGGAATTAAATCCGTTACTTAAAGCCCACTTAGCCCCGCTTTGGCCTTGTAAAAAAACGGTTAAATCAAAGTTTTTGTAATCTAACCCAATGTTTAATCCAAATTGCATTTTAGGAGCTGCTACTCTGCCTTGGCCAGTAGTCGGGTCAACAGGAATCTGTCCAGCGTCAAACCTGTACTGGTCATTCGCATCAATTTTACCATCTTTGTTTAAATCTGCAAAAATCAAATCACCCACTGTTGCACCCGGATAAGACGGATATTTAGTTAAGTCTGCTGCGGTTCTATAAATGCCGATGGCATGGTATACCAAAATAGCGCCAATTGGCTTTCCTTCCAATTTCTGATAGGGCTCTGCCTGGGGTGGCTCATCAAAATAAATAATTTTATTTGTGCTATAGGAGAAATTCCCATTTAGATTAAGGTTCACGGCACCAATATTCTGCCTGTAGCCAGCTTGGAGTTCAATTCCATGGCTTTGCATTTTGCCGATGTTCTCATCCGGAAGCACCAATCCGGTATAGTCTGGAATCGATGCTTGTCGTTGACCCAGAATATGTGAAGTTGTACTTTTATAAATATCTGCTTCAAAGGTTAACCTGTTTTGTAAAAAACCGGCTTCTAAACCTAAATCTGTCTTTTCACTTACCTCCCAGGTGATATTAGGGTTAGGCGTAGATGTAGCCGCTATACCCCGTGCGTCTGTGCCGTTAACAACCCAGCCTGTGTTGTAACCATACGCACCTATATATTGAAAAGGATTTACCCTGTCATTACCTAACCGGCCCCATGAAGCTCTTATTTTTAAGTTGCTGAATAAGTCCTTGGGCATAAATGATTCTTCACTAATTACCCAAGCTGCGGAAGCTTGCGGGAAAAATCCAAAACGGGTAGCCTCGGGGAAGATAGGCGAACCATCATACCTGGCGCTAATTCCTAAAAGATATTTGTTTTTGTATGCATATGATACACGTCCAAAATAGTTTTCCCGGGCAGATTCACTGGCAGTGCCACTATTACTTCCATTTGCCGGGTCAGGGCTACCTGCAAAAAGCTGATCAATAAGTGGAGAGTCATACCCCAACCGTTGTGCCCAGAAACTATCCTCCTTATAGGTCATCTGCTCATAGGAAACAAATGCGTTGATCTTATGATCATTATGTATAGTCGTATTATAAGAAAGTTTTAGGTTTTCCGTCAATCTTAAATTTTTATCAAAATCCTCTCTCAACCCAATATCTTCAACACTTCTTGAAGGTATCTTTTGGATTTGCCCGGTAGTTGGGTCTTTTTGATAATAAAACCATGTATAGTTAAAAATCTTGTCGTAGTTCGTGACTTTATCAACAGAAGCAAAACCATCTAAAGATAATCCTTTTACAAAAGGCATGTTGTATTTGAACCTAAAAGTGCCACTATAAACATCAGCTTCATACTTTTTGTAACCTGGGCTCAGAATCCTTGCCGCGGGGTTTAACTGTGACCAGCCTTGCGTCGGGTAACGATAATCCCCACCCACATAAGCCTCCTGCAACGGACTGGTAAATGCAAGGTATCCGATTTCTCCGCCCGGTCCACCTTGAGGAGTTTGAGTGTCCTTTTCCCTCAATGAAAGGTCGAGTCCAACATCGAAATTATCTGTAACAGATACATCCAGATTATTTCTGATATTGTATTGATGCAGTTTTGATTTATTATCGCCACGAAGAATTGCACCTTGGTAGGCTGTACCTATGGAGGTAAAATATTTTATTTTGTCAGTACCACCCCGCATGGTAAGTGATTGCCTGTTTTGAGGAGCTGGAGGGCCAATCAATGCATCCCACCAATTTTCTCCTCTTCTTGTTCCATTTTTAAAAAGTTGAACCAGGGTGTCAGGAAAATCAGGGGGAGTGCCTTCCAATGCTCTTCTATCATTAAGCACTTTCATATAATCAAGCGCATTAGCAGACTTCACTTTCATCGTTGGGGTTTGTTCTGAAAAGTTGCTGCTAAAATCAAAAGTTGGCTTTCCTGTTTTACCCCGCTTTGTGGTAACTAGTATAACCCCGCCTGCCGACTGTGCACCGTAGATAGCTGCGGAAGCATCTTTCAACACTGAAATAGTTGCAATATCATGTGGGTCTAAGCGGTTAAGTCCATCCGGATCCGCATTCGCCACCCCATCAATAACTATTAATGCTGAGCTATTACGGTAAGTATTATATCCCCTTACCAAAATTTGCGCATCATCAAAACCCGGAGCAGCACTGGTCTGTTGAACATATAAGCCGGCTAACTTGCCAGATAAGGAGTTAGAAAGAGATAATTCGTTGGACTTTTTCAGGTCGTTCCCTGTTGTCTGTACAACAGCATTGGTCAATTCCGATTTCCTTTGAGTACCATAGCCAACAACAATTACGTCATCAAGACTTTTGGAATTGATTATCATCCTTAGATTGATGGTAGATTGCGCACCGACCGTTATCTCCTTGGTCAAATACCCAATGTAAGAAATTACAAGTATGCTATTCTCGTCTTTCACTTTTATCGTGTAATTCCCATCAGGATCTGTTGCGGTAGCATTTTGAGTTCCTTTTTCCAGAATACTTGCCCCAGGAATCCCTATTCCTTTTTCATCTGTTATTCTTCCTTTAACAACCAGGCTTGGGGCCCTAAGAAATCTACTTGGATTAATAGTGGGGCGTTTCCCTTCACTATTTACTCGAAGAGTAGTGATATTTGCCCAAACCGCTGGGCTAAAAAAACATATTAACATAAACCCACAAATAGTGAGCTTAGTTATATATCTAATGTATGGGAGTAATTTATATTTCATAATTGGCGTTTAATGGTTGATTGATCTTAAATTGGGTTTGTAGTTTAGGGGTTAATAGGGCCTTTTATCTAAAGGCCCGGCCTGTTTCTAAGGGCTGTTTATTTTTTCCATGTCTTTAGTTTGAGCCTTGCTTGTGCGATCTTTTAGGTTAGTTTCTTCTATGGAAAGTAGCGTTTGGATTCAATTATATGTAATTATGTATATACATATTATATGTATGCAAATCACTAGTCATTGTACAGGTTATTTATATACGGTTGTTGAAAATGAAATATTTTAGGTTAAATAATTAACTGATCTACAGTTTTTTGAAACTTAATTAGTTTTAGTCAAATATAACTGTAATATTTGTATATATGTATTTATGTATATACATGAAATCAAACGTAAAAAAAATATTCGTAAGTCGCAAATTTTTTTTCGCAAGACATCGGGCATGTATCAGCAATATAGAATATTTGATAATGCATTGAATTCCAGCCTCTTTTAGGTGAAACCAATTGATACTTATATTAAATACAAAAAAATAGGTGGACCTGGCAGTTTTGATGAACCGACAGCTGTTTTATGCAGCGGCGTCTTTTGGCCGCTCCAGTCTACTTTTTGTACAAGGCGAGAAAATGAACAAAACGAAACGCTGCTATTAATTTTTTAATTTTTATTTAAAGTGATACATATATGAAATTTGTCCCTTGTATTCTTTTTTTTTCAGCGATCAGCTTGTTTTCCCTCTCATGCAAACACAACACTGAACTTTTCCACCTGGTATCTTCGGGGCATTCCGGGATTGATTTCAATGACAAAATAGTTGAGACCGATTCGATAAATCCTATTGATGTAACAAATATGTATAACGGAGGCGGGGTTGGCGTAGGCGATTTTAATAATGATGGTTTGCAGGATATTTATTTTACTGGCAACCTGGTATCTAATAGATTATACTTAAACAAAGGGGACCTGCAATTTGAAGATATTACAAAAAGCGCGGGAGTAAGCGGGGATGGTAAATGGTGCAAAGGGGTAGCCGTTATAGATATTAATAACGATGGATGGATGGATATATACGTATGCGCATCTATGGATAAAAACCCGGAAAAGAGAAAAAACCTACTTTATATTAATCAGGGCCTTGATAAAAACGGCCTGCCTTTTTTCAAAGAAATGGCTGCAGAATACGGCTTAGATGCCAGCCCTTATTCAACTATGGCGACTTTTTTTGATTATGACAATGATGGCGATTTAGATATGTACCTGGCTGTTAATGAGATCCCTTCAAACGTAAATCCGTCGATTTTCAGACCTAAAATTACGGACGGTTCTTACCCAAGTACAGGGCGGTTATATAGAAATGACTGGAATGACAACCTCAAACACCCGGTCTTTACAGACGTTACCAAACAGGCCGGACTCACCATTGAAGGCTATGCACATGGTGTAACTATTGCGGATATCAATAAAGATGGGTGGAAAGATATTTTTGTGACCAATGATTTTCTCTCCAATGATCTTCTTTATATCAATAATCACGACGGAACTTTTACAGAAAAAGCCGCATCTTATTTTAAACACACTTCTGCAAATGGCATGGGGCAAGATGTGATAGATATTAATAACGACGGTTTGCCCGATGTTGTGGAGCTTGATATGAATCCGGAAGATAATTATCGAAAAAAAATGATGTTAAATCCAAGTAGCTACCAGGCATTCCAACTCAATGATTTTTATAAATACCAGTACCAGTATGTGAGAAATACCATCCAGGTTAACCAGGGTCCAAGAGTGAATTCAAACGATTCAATTGGCGATCCTATTTTTAGTGATGTGGGATACTTTTCAGGTATGTCTGCGACGGATTGGAGTTGGACACCATTAGTCGCTGATTTTGACGATGATGGCTTTCGCGATGTAGTTATTACCAACGGGTTTCCAAGAGATGTAACGGATCATGATTTTATAGTTTTCCGGAAGGATGCCTCGCCGGCCGTACCAATGTCTTACACTTTAAAGCAAATACCGGAAGTAAAATTGCACAATTACGCCTTTCATAATAATGGCAATTTGGTTTTCGACGATGTTTCTAAAGATTGGGGCCTTACCGACCTTACTTTTTCGAACGGGGCTGTTTATGTGGATTTAGATAATGATGGTGATTTGGATATGATTGTCAACAATATCAATGATGAAGCGTCAATTTACGAGAACACAACAATGGACTCTAAACCAGCAAATAAGCACTACTTAGACGTCAAACTTATCGGCGATTCCCTGAACAGAAACGGATTGGGAACCTGGATAACATTGTATTATGGTGGTAAGCAACAGGTTTACGAAGAAACACCCTATCGCGGCTATTTGTCGTCCATACAGTTAAACCCCCACTTTGGGTTGGGAAATATTTCTGTTATCGATTCGATGGTTATACAATGGCCCAACGGTAAAAAACAGGTTTTACAAAACGTACACACCGATCAGACTATACCTGTTTTAAAGATAAATGCAAAGACGAATTATTCGTGGGCCCGGCCGGCAACCGCGAATAATACCCTTTTTAAAGAAGTAACTGATTCTTTGAATATTCATTATGCGCATTCCCAAAGGGATTTTGTTGATTTTACTATCCAAAAATTATTACCACATAAGTTTTCGGAATATGGACCGGCTTTAGCTGCCGGCGATCTGAATGGTGATGGGTTGGATGATATTATTATAAGCGGAAATTCTGACTTTGGTACGACGATCCTCTTCCAGCAAGCAAACGGTACTTTCAAAGAAAAAGCGCTGCCCCAGCAATCTGATAAAAGTGTCATGCAATTTCAAGATCTGGGTGTAACCCTATTTGACGCTGATGGCGATGGTGATCTGGACATATTTATTGCACGTGGTGGCTATGAAAACAAACTTAATTCAGAAGCTTACCAGGATGTTTTTTTTATCAACGATGGAAAAGGTAATTTTTCAATTGATCCTTTTGCGCTGCCGCGGAACTTAACAAGTAAATCCTGTGTAAGAGCCTTCAATTACGATAAGGACGGAGATCTGGATCTATTAATTACAGGAAGAGTTGAACCATGGAGCTACCCCAAGCCTGTATCCAGCTATATCTACCGGAATGATTCTAAAAATGGTAAAATAAAATTCACAGATGTTACCAGCCAGGTAGCAAAGGATTTAAACAATATCGGTCTGGTATGCGATGCAATGGTTACCGATTTTGACAACGATGGATGGCCCGACCTGGTTTTGGCCGGAGAATGGATGCCCGTTACATTTTTAAAAAATGACAAAGGCGTTTTTAAAAATGCAACTGCGAAAACGGGCTTGTCCAATCAAATCGGTTGGTGGAACAGTATTGCGGCAGGCGATTTTGATAACGACGGAGATATTGATTACATAATAGGAAATATTGGGCAGAATTCTTTTTATAAAGCAAGCCCGCAATACCCGGTATCAATTTATGCCAAAGATTTTGATAATAACGGAAGCTATGATGCCTTCCCTTCACTATTCCTTCCTGCGAGCCAGCAAGACACCACAAAGAGGGAATTCCCCGCACAAACAAGGGACGACATTGTAAAACAAATGATCGGAATGCGCTCAAAATTTCAGAATTACAGATCATATGCAACCGCGACAATGGATCAACTGCTTTCTAAAGAACAGTTAAAAGGTGCATTAATATTAAAAGCGAATAATTTCAACTCATGTTACTATAGAAATGATGGTAATGGCAAATTCACCTTAATTCCTTTACCTTTTCAGGCTCAGTTGTCGGCTTTAAATGGAATGGCAGTAGATGATTTTGATGGCGACGGCAACCTGGATGTAGTAATCAATACCAATGACTATGGTGCCGATGTAACGGTAGGCCGCTACGATGCACTTAATGGATTAATGCTAAAAGGTGATGGTAAAGGCAATCTTATCCCCCAAACGATTCTTGAAAGTGGCATTTTTATCCCGGGGAATGGAAAGGCGTTGATAAAATTAAAGGGTAAAAATGGCAAATACCTGCTGGCAGCAGGGCAAAACCGTGGGCCTCTTAAAGTATTTGAACTTAAAAAAGGCATCAACAATATACCTTTGCGGCCAAATGATATAAGTGCTGAAATATCATTTAAAAACGGTAAAAAACAAAGGCAGGAGTTTTATTATGGCTTTTCCTTTCTGTCACAATCAGCGAGACTCCTGAGCATTGATAAAAATGTCAAATCTGTAATTATTTCCGATGCTAAGGGCGAAATGAGGGCAATAAGTTTTTAACCCTATTAGATCTGATTCAGCCTGGTTGGAGCAGTTTTGAAATGAAATAGCTGGCGGTAATCTAAGGGGAGCCTATTGAGTACCATTTTGTCGCTAATGCGCCAAATGACCGGAGAATTTGAAATATTTAAAATGTCTATATGTTTCTACATAATAAATTATATTCTTCTTTACCATTTATTAATTATCCTTTTTATGAAGTTATCATTATCTGCTTTCCTTATTTTACTATTGACATGCGTTTCAAGCGCACAGACCCGACCTGATAAATCTCAGCTTGCAAAAACCATATTGGCAGACGCCAGGCTGGATACCATTGAAGCGAGGGGATTAAGACTGCTTTCGGGTTTTTCGGCCGGTACATCATATGCAGAGGTTTGGATCAGGGATCTTAACACATTTATTAAAGGTTCACTAAAAGTGCATCCTGAAGAAGAGGTAAAGAGTAAACTCCTGATGTTTTTCAAGATGCAAGGTGCGGATGGTAATATAGTAGATGGCGTAGTTGACAGCGCTACAGCCAACGTCGGTTATGCTTACCGCTACTCACCATTATTGCGTGGTTGGGCAGCACATAAAAACACCGTGGAAACGGATCAGGAATCGTCGTTAGTGCAGGCAGTAAAAAAATATATCGATGTTACCGGTGATACTGCCATCCTTGATGAAGTTATTGGCAATAAGACTGTTATGCAGCGCATGGGTGATGCCCTTAAATATATTCAAAAAGACAGATGGTCGGCAAAATATGGTTTGGTTACCGGAGCAACCACTATTGATTGGGGCGATGTGCAGGCAGAACAGGGCTGGGGTGTTGCCATTAATGATAAAACCAAGTGGTCTGTTGATATATATGATAACGCAATGTATGTTATTGCCCTTCATGACTTTATTGCCATGATGCCAAAGAACTACAAAAGTACTACTGAATGGGCTGCCGTAGCTGCCGGCATTACCAAAAATGTACGCAAGTATTTGTGGGATGCCAAAGCACAAAAATATCATCCGCATATTTATTTGAATGGAAGCCCTTTCCCGGCAGATTTTAATGAAGACATAATACTTTATTTAGGTGGATCTATCTGTGCCATACAGGCAGGCTTTAATACGCCTGCCGAGGTTAAAGAAATAAACAGGCAAATGCTGGCCGCTGCTGCCAAAGAAAAACATGCTACTATTGGTATTACTGTTTACCCTCCGTATCCTAAAGAGGTTTACCCTAATATGGGTCCTTACAATTATCAGAACGGGGGCGACTGGACATGGTTTGGCGGCCGCATGATAGCCCCCTTAATGTTCTACAATATGCCATTGGATGCCTACAAAGAGCTGTCACCTATGCTGGACCGGGTTATTGCTAACAACGGCTTTTACGAGTGGTATAACGTACAAACAGGCAAGCCATCAGGTTCCGGTGACTTTAGGGGCGAAGCAGGGGTATTATATGATGCGATCACCGCCATAAAACAATGGGCAGAGAAGAATAAATAATTAGTCAATTTCACGGGCATCTCCGGTCTATGGTCAAGATGTAATTGGAATTTACTTACTCATGTCTGGAGCAATCATACTGGGTAAAGACCTGCTAAAGGTGGAATATTCCTGCCTTTACCTTCGTGCTGCTTATAGAAGCAATGCTGCTTTTTAGGTACTCCAATAGTAACAAAATGCATAAATATACCAGTCGATTTTATTTACAATTAGTTGAAAGTCTGTGAATTAAGAAAATAAAAATGAATATTCTATTTTCTGGAAATAATTTCAATCACCTGAATATCAATTAGTTACGTTGGTTACTTACCGATACAGAATTTCGAGAAAATATTGTCTAGTAAATCATCTGTTGTAACTGTGCCAGTTATTTCACCGAGGTAGTGCAGCGCCTGTTTAATATCCATAGCCAGGAAATCCGAAGTTACTTGTGTATCTATGCCTTCCAAAAGACGGATCAACGCTGATTCTGTTTTCTGCAATGCTTCCAAATGACGGACGTTGGTCACCAATGTTTCGTCTGCGCTCAGCTGATGTTTAACAGCCGCTGAATATATCTTGTGCTTCAACTCATCAATATGTTGTTTCTGCTTTGCAGAGATAATGATAGCACTTTGGGTATGAGGCAATGACAGTAATTGCTCTTCATTTAGCAGGTCAGCTTTATTAGCTACCGCCAGCATCGTGATACCAGGTTGTTGTAAACTTCCCAGGTCGCCGTTTAACTCGTCGATCGTAATTTCTGCGGCATCAAATACATAGATCAGTAAAGCCGACTGGCTTATCTTTTCCATGGTACGCTGCACTCCTATTTGTTCTATAGCATCTGTAGCCTCGCGAATTCCGGCTGTATCGATTAACCTAAAATTGATTCCATTGATATTCAGCACTTCTTCAATCGTATCACGTGTGGTTCCTGGTATATGGCTGACAATGGCTCGTTCTTCATTTAGTAAAGCATTCAGCAAAGTTGATTTCCCTGCATTAGGTCGGCCAGCAATTACGGTATTTACACCATTCTTGATCACATTGCCTAACTCAAAAGATTGAATTAATTGTCCTACAATCTGAGTAATGTTGTGTATTAATTGCTTAAGCTGTTCGCGATTGGCGAACTCTACGTCTTCTTCAGAAAAATCCAGCTCCAGTTCTACCAGCGAAGCAAAATTCACCAATTGCTCTCGCAATGCCTGCAACTGGTTACTAAAACCACCACGTAATTGCTGCATAGCTACTTGTTGAGATGCCTTTGAGTTGGCTGCAATCAAATCAGCTACTGCTTCAGCCTGCGAAAGGTCAAGCTGTCCGTTTAGGAAAGCCCTTAAGGTAAACTCACCTGGCCTGGCAGAACGTGCTCCGTTTTTGATTAGCAATTTGATGATCGACTCGATTATGTAATTAGACCCATGACAGGATATTTCCACGACATTTTCGCGGGTATAGGAACGCGGAGCAACAAATAATGAGACCAATACTTCATCCAGCAACAGATCGCCATCTATAATCTGTCCGAAATGAATGGTATGCGATTCCTGTTTAGTAAGGTCTTTACCCTTAAACACACTATTTGCGATAACAATTGCGTCCGGACCAGATAAGCGTATTACGCCTATCGCTCCAATGCCATTGGGCGTTGCAAGGGCAACTATTGTTTCTTCTTTGATATTTGTCATTAGTCACTGGTCATCAGTCATTTTGGAGCTACGACACATTAAGCTCGCAAAAATCGTTATTTACAGCCTGATTTTTATTCGGTAAGTGTAAAATATTAAAAACTGTAATTTTGTGATATGGTCAATGTAATACCATACGAATTCGTGTTCGATTATTTGCCTTCCGATATAACCGTGCGGAAAATGTTTGGTATGCACTATATCTACTGGCGAAAAAAGATCATGATGATACTGCGCCGAAGGCTTAACGAGCCTGAATTTAATGGCATTTGGGTTGCCACCAACAGAACGCATCATGAAAGCCTGGAAAAAGATGTACCTGATCTTGGGCCCTTCTTTTGGGCGGGGACAGAGCAGCGGGGTAACTGGCTGTTAATACAGGATGGCGTGGAAGGCTTTGAAGAAGCGGCTATCAAAGTCTGTGAATTAATTTCTGGCGGCGATCCGCGTATTGGCAACCTGACAGAAAAAGCTCCGCTCTGAGCATTATTTATTTTACTTTCGCAGCATTATGGTAACATTTTTTGAAGCTTCGCTTGAAACGGTATCCGTTCATCACATCGGCAACCAGGCGCAAAATGAAATGTACGCGCTATCGGAGCAACCGATTGCTTTTAAAGACGAGGTAATTCCGCAATTGCTGATGCAGTATTTTCTGCGCCCTTTTGAAAAATCAAACGAAGTTTACCACCTCATGCATAGCGGCGGCAACCTGGAACTGAATGAGGTTCATCATTATGTTACCGGTATTTTCGAGGATAATAGCAAGTTTCACGAATTATCTGAACAGATCGCTAAGCATTTGTACAATGTGTCCAATCACCCTAATATCAAACCAGGTGAATTGTATGTAGCGCATTTCAAAAATGTACAAATCGAGGGTAATTTGCTGGAAGCCGTAGGCATTTTTAAGTCAGAAAATAAGGAAACCTACCTGAAAGTTTATCCTGAACAGGGTGGTTTTGGAATGGATTATGAAGAAAATGCCATCAACATCAATAAGCTGGATAAAGGCGCGCTCATTTTTAATATCGAAAAAGAAAACGGCTACAAAGTAGTAGTGGTTGATCATACCAACCGCGGTCAGGACACCGCTGCTTACTGGAAAGACAACTTCCTGCAATTAAAGATCCGTAACGACAGTTTTAATCAGACCACGAATACCTTAGGCATCTATAAAAACTTTATTACCCAAAAAATAGATGATGAGTTTGAGCTTAGCAAAGCTGATAAGATCGACCTGCTGAATAAATCCATGAAGTATTTTAAGGAAAAGGACACCTTTGATATGGATGAGTTTAGTGGTGAGGTGTTAGGCAATCCCCAGGCAATCGAATCGTTCAAGAATTATAAAAATCAATACGAACAGGAGTATGAGATGCCTATTGCCGATGTTTTTGAGATATCAGGCAATGCGGTGAAAAAACAACAGCGCGTTTATAAAAGCGTGTTAAAGCTGGATAAGAACTTCCATATCTATATTCATGGCGACAGGGAATTGATAGAAAAAGGCTTTGATGATGGCAAATCGATGAATTATTATAAAGTCTATTTCAGGGAAGAGCAATAAAAAAATTCAGTCCATTTTGGTTCCGGTTCCATCAAAATCTTAGCTATTGTACACTAAACGCATAAAATCTCTCACTTCGTCATTAACATCATCTGTATGCAGCATCCTGAAATGGTGGTTAAACTGCATGTCTCCAGGCACTTGCGCAATTTTTTGAAAACAAAAATTGTCTTCATAACGTTCTCTTAACGGAAAGACAACGTGAATGAAGTTTTTCCCTAATTGAGTGATATATGCTATTCTTTTATGTGAGTTGGTTACGCCGATCATGGTCTTTGCCGGATGCAAAGTTACCGGCCCGACTTTTTGGAATTCATTTACAAAATGATGAAAAAGCGCCAGGGTATATTCAGGCTTTCCGTTTAAGAAATTGCCGAGGTCATTATAATAATTCTCCATATAAATTCGTTATTTCCCAATCATTAACTAATTATTTAATTAAAATTTTTTATAATTGCTTTTTATTTAAACCTTATCCAATGCGATTTTTTATCCTAAACACACTATTACTGTTTTCAATTAGTGCATTTGCACAAAATAACAAATTACAAGATACTTCTGTCAGGTTAACACCTCAAGTTAGAAGCCAGCTCATCAAAGAATCAAAAAAGAATGGAAAATTGGACTATTGGACTCCAATAAAAGGCCATGAGCTTGATGGTGAAAGAATTGAGCATGATTATTACGTTTCTAAAGAAGATGCTGCTCTCATTAAGTGGACCTTCAAATTAACTACCACCGGAGTTAAAAATAAAGCCGACATTATTTCCTTGTATGAAGAGCTTAAAGGGCGCCAGGTCACTAGCAGTGAATTAAATTATATTGATTATGCTTACCATAAGGCACTTGAAAAGCGCCTAAAATCTATCGCATACGACGAATAACAAATAACAACAGACTAAAATTTCTCTTCGATACCTAAACCGAAGAGTGCAAAATCATACTTAATCGGGTCTTGTGGATCAAATTCACGTAAACGCCCGGTTAATTCTATGGCTGTTTGCCAATCTGTTTGCTTGCGATCGATCAGTTTTAACTTTCGTGCTACCCTATCCACATGCAGATCACAGGGTATGATCAGATCAGATGGTTTGATCTTGTTCCAGATACCAAAATCTACACCACAGTTATCCTTACGCACCATCCAGCGCAAAAACATATTTAAGCGCTTACAGGTCGATTTCTGCGAAGGCGATGACACGTGCTTTTTAGTACGATGTGGGTAATCCGGAAGTGAGAAAAAGTAATCTCGAAAGTGATTCAGAATGGTTTCAATAGGTTCACTACCGACATCCGTATTATGGCCTTTGCGCTCATGCTTTGAGTGTCTCAGCACGACACCTTTTTTTTCCACAAGAGGAATGAATGCATCTTCTAAAGAATCATATTTGGAATAATGATACCTAAAAAATGAAATAAAATATAGTGTATCTATATCATTAAAGGTGCGATGCTTAAAATGGAGCAATTTTTTTAGGTCCGGTTCTTCGTGATTGATAATGAAATCGTAAGGCGCACCGTCCATGAGGCTGATGAGCTCTTTACACTTATTAATGATGGTAATTCGTTGTCCCCAGGCCAAGGTAGCAGCCCAAAAACCCATGATCTCGATATCCTTTTTATTGGAAAACAGATGCGGGATCGAGACCGGATCATTTTTAATAAAATCAGGCTGATTGTATTGTGCTACTTTGCTGTCGAGAAAAGCTTTGAGATTTTCAATCATAACTGCCACTGCCACTGCCGCTGCAA
>Ga0207695_10006803_pt1 | contig 14738 bp, 12 predicted proteins | sample KBSC54metaG_FD_184354 | JGI IMG/M metagenome (GOLD analysis project Ga0207695, IMG submission 184354) | Corn rhizosphere microbial communities from Kellogg Biological Station, Michigan, USA - KBS C5-4 metaG (SPAdes) (version 2) | ecosystem: Host-associated > Plants > Roots > Rhizosphere > Soil... | reverse complement strand
ACGCCCCAGCCCATCGCCGCGGCGCGCGCGCCGGCCTCGCTGGACGGCACGAAGCGCTCCTTCAGGCGCGGGTCGCGCACGCCCATCGCGCGCGCCACCCACTGGGCCTGCATGTCGTCCTTGCGGTTGAACACGATGAAGGGCAGGCGCGCGAAGTTGGCCTCGTTCAGGCCCTGCGGCATCGCCAGTTCGACGAACGCCGGGCTCGCGACGGCGATGTAGCGCATGTGGCCCAGCGGCTGGCAGGTGCAGCCGCGCAGCGCCATCGACACCGTCGAGACGCAGCCCAGCACCTCGCCCTCGCGCAGTCGGTCGTGCGTGAAGTCCTGGTCGTCGACGATCAACTCCAGGCCGTAGCCCTCGCGCTGGCCGGCATGCACCAGCGCGTCGAGCGCACCCAGCACCCAGGTGGCCAGGCTGTCGGCGTTGATGGCGATGGGCAGGCGCTCCTCGCGCATCTGCGCGGCGCCGAGCTCGCGCGCGGCATCGGCGCGCAGCGCCTGCAACTGGCGGGCGTAGCGCAGCAGCACCTTGCCGGGCTCGGTCATGCGCAGCGGGCGCGAGCGCACCACCAGCAGCTGGCCCACCTGCGTCTCGAGCGCGCGCAGGCGCTGCGAGACGGCCGATTGGGTGATCGACAGCAACTGCGCGGCGCGCTCGAAGCTGCCCGCTTCGGCCAGGGCGGCGAGCGACTCGAGCGCGGCAGGGTCGAGCAGGTTCATAAGTAACTCTACTGTAATCGCTGCAATTTCGATGAATCTTCACACTTTCCCTCGGCCGGCCTACGCTGGATCGACCACGAAAACGTCCCATTGGAGACAACCATGCAGATCGGCGTTCCGAAGGAAATCAAGAACCACGAGTACCGCGTCGGCCTGACGCCCGCCAGCGTGCGCGACTACATTGCCCACGGCCACGCGGTGATGGTGCAGGCGGGCGCCGGTGCGGCGATCGGCCTCGACGACGCGCAGTACCGCGCCGCCGGCGCGACGATCGTCGACGGCGCGCAGGAGGTGTTCGCCAAGGCCGACATGGTCGTCAAGGTCAAGGAGCCGCAGCCGCAGGAGTGCGCGCTGCTGCGCCCCGGCCAGTTGCTCTACACCTACCTGCACTTGGCGCCGGACCCGGAGCAGACCGCCGCCCTGGTGAAGTCGGGCGCGGTCTGCGTCGCCTACGAGACGATCACCGGCGCCAACGGCGGCCTGCCGCTGCTCGCGCCGATGAGCGAGGTGGCGGGGCGCATGGCCATCCAGGCGGGCGCCGCGCATCTCGAGAAGAGCAAGGGCGGCATGGGCGTGCTGCTGGGTGGGGTGCCGGGCGTGGCGCCGGCGCATGTCGTGATCCTCGGCGCAGGCGTCGTGGGCACGCACGCGCTGCAGTGCGCCGTGGGTGCGGGGGCGCGCGTGACGGTGCTGGACAAGAACGTCGACCGGCTGCGCCAGCTCGACCTGGTGTTCGGCAACCGCATCTGCACGCTGTACTCCAACGCGCAGTCGGTCGAGGACTCGGTGCTGGCGGCCGAGTTGGTGGTCGGCGGCGTGCTGATTCCCGGCGCCGCGGCGCCGAAGCTGGTGACGCGCCAGATGATCTCGCGCATGAAGAAGGGGGCGGTCGTGGTGGACGTCGCGATCGACCAGGGCGGCTGCTTCGAGACCTCGCACGCCACCACGCACGCCGAGCCCACCTACGTGGTCGACGGCGTCGTGCACTACTGCGTGGCCAACATGCCCGGCGCGGTGGCGCGCACGTCCACCTTCGCGCTCAACAACGCCACGATCGGCCCCGGCCTGGCGCTCGCCGACCAGGGTTGGCAGGCGGCGATGCGAGCGAATCCGCACCTGCGGGCCGGCCTGAACGTGGCCGGCGGCAAGGTCACGTTCGAGGCCGTCGCGCAGGCACTCGGCTACGACTACACGCCGGCCAACGCGCTGCTGAACTGACGGCCTGCCGAGGCGGGCGAGCCGGTTGCCTGACGCAGGACGGCGGCGTGACGGCCGCCGGATAAAATTCCGGTCATGTCCCGTCTCGCCGTCCTGCCCCAATACGTCTATCCCAAGCGCCTGCTCACGCACTTCGCGGGCTGGGTCGCGGGCAAGGAGCGCGGCCGCATCACCACGCGGCTGATCCGCAACTTCATCCGCGACTACGACGTCGACATGGACGAGGCGCTGGAGTCCGATCCGGCCGCCTACAAGACCTTCAACGCGTTCTTCACCCGCGCGCTCAAGCCGGGCGCGCGGCCGCTCGCGAATGCCGACCTGATCTGCCCGGTGGACGGCGCGATCAGCCAGTTCGGCCGCATCAACACGCACACGATCTTCCAGGCCAAGGGACACGAATACACGACGCAGGCGCTGCTGGGCGGCGACCCGGCGCTGGCCGACCCGTTCCTGGACGGCAGCTTCGCCACCATCTACCTCAGCCCGAAGGACTACCACCGCATCCACATGCCGTGCGATGGCCGCCTCGTGCGCATGATCCACGTGCCGGGCGAGCTGTTCTCGGTCAACCCGGTCACCGCGCAGGGCGTGCCGGGGCTGTGGGCGCGCAACGAGCGCGTCGTCTGCCTGTTCGAGGGGCCGCGCGGGCCGTGGTCGCTGGTGCTGGTGGGCGCCACCATCGTCGGCAGCATGCAGACGGTGTGGCACGGCGTGGTCAACACCACGCGCCCGGGCAAGATCCGCGAGTGGCGCTACGACGACCAGCGCATCGAGCTGAAGAAGGGCGAGGAGATGGGGCGCTTCCTGCTGGGTTCGACCGTCATCATGACGTTCCCCAAGGACGACCTCGCCTTCAACCCCGCGTGGGCGCCGGCCAAGTCGGTGCGCTTGGGCGAGGAGATGGCGAACTACCGTGGCTGATCCCGACCTCGCCCCCGCGGCCGTGGCCTTCGCGCGCAACGTGCGCGCAGACAAGGATCGGCTGGTGGACCTGTATTTCCACGCCAGGACGACGCTGGTCGGCAAGCAGATCGACGACCTGGGGCTGACGCCGATGCAGCGCGAAGCCTTGCAGGTCGTGATCGACAACGCGCTGACCGACTTCGGCTATGGCCTGCTGCTCGCCCTCGACGGCGCGGCCAGCCTGCCCGACGGCTCTCAGCAGATCTACGACCTGCGCACCGAAGACGGCCAAGCCATCACGATCAACGGTCACCTGGAGGCCGCCGCGTACGAGGCGTTCCACCTCGGCTGAGCCCCTCAGCGCCGCGAGCGTGCGAGCCCGGCGCGCGCGAAGCCCACCAGTTCGCGCGCGACGAACCAGCAGATGCCCACCACCATGACGGTGACGATGTAGAGCGTGCCGCCGGGCAACTGGTGGACTTCCACCGCGACGTCCGAGCGCTGGAACACGCCGCCGAAGAAGAATTCGCGCGGCCCGCTCCACAGACCCACGTGCTCGGGGTCGACGGCATGCCAGACCGCCGTCACGGCCACCGAGAGTCCGGCCAGCGCCACGAGCGCGGCGGCGGCGAGTTGGCCGAAGGCCTTGAGCTTGTCGAGTGTCATGGCGGGGGGGCGGCTGTCGAAGCGCGAAGGCGCTAGTGTGACAGCGTCGTGGGGCGACCGTCGGCCGTCTTGCATGCACGTGGTTCGGCGCCCCGCGCACACCTGAGTGTCATCCTGCGCGAAGCGAAGCGGAGTCGCGGGATCCTTTCGTGGCGAGGGATGCGCCTCGGCAGGCGTGGATCCTGCGACTGCGCGCAGGATGACATGGGGCCGGCGCGGCGCGGCAACCGGGTGGTCGTGTCGACCAGCGCATCATTCTGCGCACACGGCCGGGCCGCCGGCGCCCCCGGGGAAACGAAAAAGCCCCGCCGAAGCGGGGCTCTCGAGAGAGATCAGGACGCGGCCGTCGCCGCGCGCGGGATCACTTCTTGGCGGCGGGGGCAGCAGCCTTGGCCGGGGCGGCCTTGCCACCCTTGCCCTTGGCGGGCGCGGCGGCGGCGGCTTCGGCGGCGGCGGCTTCAGCAGCGGCGTCGACGGCGTCGACCTTCGGCTCGACGACCGAGACGACCACCGGGTTCTGCGTGCCGTGGCGCACGGCCTTGATGCCGGCCGGGAACTTCAGGTCGGACACGTGCAGCGACTGGCCCTTGACCAGGTCGCCCAGGTCGACCGAGATGAACTCGGGCAGCGCGGTGGCCAGGCACTCGACCTCGACGATCGTGGCGACGTGGTTGACCAGGCACTTGTCGGTCTTGACGGCCGGCGAGTTCTCTTCGTTCGAGAAGTGCAGCGGCACCTTCTTGCGCAGGCGGGTCGTGGCGTCGACGCGCTGGAAGTCGATGTGCTGGACGATCTGCTTCCAGGGGTGCATCTGGAAATCACGCAGCAGGACCTGCGAGGTCTTGCCGGCCACGTCCATCTCCAGGACGGACGAGTGGAACGCTTCCTTCTTCAGGGCGAAGTAGAGGGCGTTGTGATCGAGCTCGATCATCTGCGGCTCGCCGGCACCGTAGACGATGCCGGGAACCTTGCCGGACAGACGCAGGCGGCGGCTCGCTCCGGTCCCCTGCAGGCTGCGCTCATAGGCGGTGAACTTCATGAATAACTCCATTTTTTGGGCCCCGCGACCAGGCACCCGGTTGAAACGATCCAGCGTCCGCTTCTCCGCTCGTGGGCGGACGGCCGAAGGATCGGGCAATGCGGATCAGAAGTTGTTGTTCTGTTCCGCAAAAAGGGAGGTGACCGACTCGCCGTCGGAGATGCGGCGGATCGTCTCGGCGAACAGGAAGGCCACCGACAGCTGGCGGATCTTCTTGCAGGCCTTGCCGGCGTCCGACAGCGGCAGCGTGTTGGTGATGACGACTTCGTCGAGCGCCGAATTCTTGATGCGTTCGACGGCCGGGCCGGAGAACACCGGGTGCGTGCAGTACGCGTAGACGCTCTTGGCGCCGCGATCCTTGAGCACCTCGGCGGCCTTCACGAGCGTGCCGGCGGTGTCGATCATGTCGTCCATGATCACGCAGTTGCGGCCGTCGATGTCACCGATGACGTGCATCACCTCGGACACGTTGGCCTTCGGGCGGCGCTTGTCGATGATGGCCAGGTCGCAGCCCAGCTGCTTGGCCAGCGCGCGGGCGCGCACCACGCCGCCGACGTCCGGCGACACGACCACGAGGTCCTGGTAGGCCTTGGACTTCACGTCGGTGAGCAGCACCGGCGAGGCGTAGATGTTGTCGACCGGGATGTCGAAGAAGCCCTGGATCTGGTCGGCATGCAGATCCATCGTGAGCAGGCGCTCGACGCCGGCGGTCTGCAGCAGGTTGGCGACGACCTTGGCCGAGATGGGCACGCGCGTCGAGCGCGGGCGGCGATCCTGGCGGGCGTAGCCGAAGTAGGGGATCACGGCGGTGATGCGGCGCGCGCTGGCGCGCTTCAACGCATCGACCATGATCAGCAGTTCCATCACGTTCTCGTTCGTCGGCGCCCCGGTGGACTGGACGACGAAGACGTCGCGCGCACGGACGTTCTGCTGGATCTCGACGTCGCACTCGCCGTCGGAGAAGCGGCCGACCTTCGCCTTGCCGAGCTCGGAACCGAGTTGGGTGGCGATTTCCTGGGCCAGGACAGGATTCGCGTTGCCGGTGAACAGGACCGTGTTGAACAGCACAGCGAAGACTCCGTGATGGCAGGTGCGGCTAGAACGAAAACCGGCCATGCGGCCGGTTTTGAGGCCGCGGCGTCATCATGCGACGCCGGGCGGGATCATTTGGCAGGGGAGGAAGGACTCGAACCCTCGCATGTCGGAATCAAAATCCGATGCCTTTACCAACTTGGCGACTCCCCTACACAGGATCCGGCCGCGAAGCCGAACCCTCAAACCTGTCAGTCCGCCCAACCCTTCAACGGGTGCTGAGCCAGACTTCGGCACATCCGCGCGCTCCAGCCGTCGGGTACGTCACCCTCCAGCCACGAACCAGCGTCCGCGCCGACCGTTGCGAACACCGCGCTGCCCGAACCGGTCATCCGGCTGTTGCCGAACCGCGCTTCCAGCCAGTCTGCCACCTGCGCGATGGGCGGGCACAAGGCCTGGGCCACCGGCTGGAGGTCGTTCCGACCGAACGCCTTACCGTCTTCGTGCTGCGCATTCAACTGTGCAACAGAGCCCGCTAGTGTAGCAGGCTCCGTGTCGCGTGCCAAGTCCGGATGAGAAAAGATGCCGGCCGTTCCCAGGCTTTCTGCCGGCTTCACGACGGCGTAGCGGCGCGGCGACCAGGCGATCGGGCTCAGTTTCTCGCCGGTGCCCTCGACGAACGCGTTGTCGCCGCCCACGAAGAACGGCACGTCCGCTCCCAGCGGCGCGGCCAGCTCGAGCAGGCGGCGGCGCGGCCAGCCCAGGTTCCAGAGCCGGTTCAGCGCCAGCAGCACGGTGGCCGCGTCGGAGCTGCCGCCGCCCATCCCCGCGCCCCACGGCACGCGCTTCAGCACGGAGATGTCCGCCCCGTACGTGCAGCCGCTGGCCTGCTGCAGCGCGCGTGCGGCGCGCAGGCTGAGGTCGTCGGCGGGCAGGGCGGGGCCCAGGTCGTGCCGGCGCAACAGGCCGTCGTCGCGCCGCTCGACATGCAACGTGTCGGCCCAGTCGATCAGGATGAAGACGGACTGCAGGAGGTGGTAGCCGTCCGCGCGCCGCCCCGTGATGTGCAGGAACAGGTTCAGCTTGGCCGGCGCGGGCAGGTCGTAGAGGGCTTTGACGGCCATGGAACGGAATGCGGGATCAGGAGGCGGAGGCGGCCGACGCCGCCGGTTCGGCCGCGTCGAGCTTGACGCGCACGTGCAGCACCGGCCGCGGCTGCGGGCGCTGCGCATCGATCAGGCGGTTGTCGGCCAGCTGCGCGAGGTCGACATGCCAGCCGAGCTGCTCGAAGGACCGGCCGTCGGCGCTGCGCTGCGCGGGCGCCGCGGGCCAGGGGCGGCCGTCGAGCCAGTCGAACATCGCGGCCAGCGGGAGCTGGTCGCCGATCGCACGCTGCATCATGTCCTCCAGCGTCGCGTAGCGCGTGGTGCCGCCGTCGGCCTCGAGCTCGATCCTCGACGGCGTGCCCTGCGCGCCCACCGGGTCCGACCAGCGTGCCCGCGCGATCGTCGTGCCGATCGGGCTCGTGAGCACCAGCTGGCCGCTGGACGCGTCGCCGCTCAGCTCGAACTCGCCGCTCATCGAGCGCGCGGGCAGGTCGGGCGCGGCGTCGGTGCGCACCGCGAGCCGGCCCGACCAGACATGCCCCGGCAGCGGCGGCGGGTGGGTGGCGCAGGCCTGCAGCAGCAGCGCCAGCGCGAGCGCGGCGGCGCCCGCGCCGCGAGCGACCAGCGTCACGGCGCGACCTTCAGCCGGCTCATCGTCTTCCTGAGCACCTCGTTGCCCGCATCCAGCTTGTGCGCGTCACGCAGCACGCGCGCAGCCTCGTCGCGCTTGCCGTCGGCCCACAGCGCCTCGGCCAGGTGGGCCGCGATCTCGGTGTCCTTGCGCGACGAGTAGGCCTGCGCCAGCAGCGAGGCCGCGGTGTCGAAGTGGCCCATGCGGTACTCGACCCAGCCGAGGCTGTCGACGATGAACGGGTCGGCCGGCGACAGCTCGTGCGCCTGGCGCACCATCGTCAGCGCCTCGTCCAGGCGCAGGTTGCGATCGGCCAGCGAGTAGCCGAGCGCATTGAGTGCCTGCGAGTTGTCGGGCTGCAGCACGAGGATGCGGCGCAGCAGCTTCTCCATCTCGTCGAGGCGGTTCAGGCGCTCGTCGACCATGGCCTCCTGGTACACCAGCTCGACGTCGTCCGGGTTCTCGGCGTTGGCCTTGCCGAGGATCTCGCGCGCCTCGCCGAGCCGCTTCTCGTCGATCAGCAACTGCACCTCGGTGAGCAGCCTGTAACGCTGCTCGGCCGGCGTGCCGGCATCGGCGGCGCGGATCATCTTGAGCGCCTCGCCCAGCTTGCCCTGGCGCGCAAGCAGCGTCGCGCGCATCGAGATCACCTGCAGGTCGGCATCCTTCGCGTCGACCTGCGCGAGCCACTTCGCGGCGGCCGCGTCGTCATGGCGCTGTTCGGCGGCGCGCGCCAGCAGCACCTGGATGTGCGACAGGCGGACCGGGTTGGGGCCGGCCTCGGCGTCCGCGGCGGACGTGGCGGACGTGGCGGACGCCTGGGTGTCGTCATCGTCGTCCGTGGCGTTCGAGGCCGCGCCGGCGGCCGACTTGCGCGCCGCGGCCTCCTCGGCGGCTTGCGCGGAGACGAGCGCCAGCGCCTTCTGCAGGTCGGCGTCAGCCGCGACCGGATCGTGCAGCTCGAGGTCGATCTCGCCCAGGGCCAGCCACAGGGGCGCCTGCCTGGCGTTGTCCTTGACGGCCAGGCGCAGCTGCTCGGCCGCGTCGGTCAGGCGCTGCTGCGTCGCCAGCACGCTCGCGTAGGCCTGGCGTACGACCGGCTCGGCGCCGGGCTGCGCGAGGTAGCGGCGCACGAGGACCTCGGCGCGGGCGATCAGCTCGGTCGACGGCGCCGTGCCCTTGTCCGGCGTGGCGGGAGCGCTGGCCGCGCTCGCGGCCGCGGCGGCGCGGGCACTCGCGCGCGCCGGCGTGCCGTCGGTCGCCGAGTTCATCACGTCGAGCGCCAGCAGCACCGGCGGCAACGCCTTGGGATCGCTGGCGAGCGCCTGGTCGGCCAGGTCGAGCGCGAACATCGGCTGGCCCTGGTTCAGGCGGATGCGGCCGAGCGCGACGTGCGCGGCGACGCGCGTGTCGGGCGCGTCGATCCAGGGCTGCAGCAGCTGGCGGAACATCTCCGCGGCGGCGCCCTTGTCCTTGGCACGCTGCTGGGCGCGCGGCAGGCTCGAGATCAGCGCCACGCGCTCGGGCGGCGTGCTGATCTGCAGCAGCTGCCTGAGCGGCTCGGCGGTGTCGGCGATGCGGTCGAAGCGGATCAGCAGCTGGATCTCGGTGAGCAGCGCCTCGGTCGAACGCGGCATCGCCGCGTGCCAGCTGCGCGTGATCGCCAGCGCCTTGTCGCCGGCGCCGGCTTCCGCGGCCATCTGCAGCGCGCGGCGGTACAGTGCATCGTCCTTGTTCTCGCGCGCGGCCTGGAGCATCAGCTCGATGGCGTTGGCCGACTGGCCTTCGCGCATCGTCAGTTCGGCCTCGAGCAACTGCCGCAGCAGCGGGCCGGAGAGGTAGGAGTTCTCGACCTTCGGAACCGGCACCGGTACGGTGGGCACCGAGGCCGGCGCCGCCGGCGCGGCGGCCGTCTTCTGCGCCCAGGCGCCGGCGGGCAACAGCAAGGCGAGTCCGAGGCCTGCCAACAGGCCCGTGCTGCGCGCACCCGTCGCGCGGGAAAAGTGCTTCAAGCCTTGTGTTCGACGCATTGCCGCTCCATATCAGTCCATTCTAGGCTCCGAAAAAACACCATGCCCGAGTTGCCAGAGGTCGAAGTCACGCGCCGCAGCGTCGCCGGTGGGCTGGTGGGGGCGCGGGTGCGCGACGTGCAGATGGGCCTGCCGCTGCGCTGGCCGCTCGGGCACGATCCGCGGGCGCTGGTGGGCACGGCGTGCGGCGAGATGTCGCGCCGCGGCAAGTACCTGTGGCTGCCGCTGTCGCGCGAGGGCGATGGCGAGGACAGGCATCTGCCGGGCCTGCCGCTCGCGGCCGCAGCACGGGCCGAGCCGTCGTCCGCGGGCGGGCTGCTGATCCACCTGGGCATGTCGGGCGCACTGGCCTTCGGCGAGGCGCCGGCCGAGCGCGGGCCCTACGACCACTTCCGCCTCGTCACCGATCGCGGCTGCCTGTGGCTGACCGACCCGCGCCGCTTCGGGGCGGTCGTCTGGTCGCCGGCGCTGGACGCCGAACCGGCGCGCAAGCTGCTGGCCTCACTGGGGCCGGAGCCGTTCGACCCGGCGCTCGACGAGGCCGGCTTCCACGCCGGGCTGAAGGCGCGCCGCACGCCGGTGAAGGCGGCGCTGCTGTCGGGCGAGCTGGTGGTGGGGGCGGGCAACATCTACGCGTGCGAGGCGCTGCACCTGGCGCGCATCGACCCACGAACACCGTCCAACCGCATCAGCCGCCCGCGCGCGGCGCGCCTGCTGGCCGCGGTGCGGCTGGTGCTGCGCCACGCGATCGAGGCCGGGGGCTCCACGCTGCGCGACTTCAGCGCCAACGGCGCGGCCGGCCACTACCAGGACAGCGCGCAGGTGTACGGCCGCGAGGGCCGACCCTGCAATACCTGCGGCACGCCGGTGCGCCGTATCGTCCAGGGACAGCGCTCGACCTTTTTCTGCGGGGTTTGCCAGAAGCGCTAGCGATATTGCGCCAAAGTGCTCCAGATATTACTCATCGGTGAGTATTTGCCGAGAATGTATCCGGAGGTTTCCCGCCGAGCAGGAAGCGCGCCGCCGAGCTGCCGGGCGGCGCTGCGCGATGCGACATACTTGGCATTCCGGCGGGTAATCAGGCGATCGGCCCGCGGGCAATCGCGTTACGATCTGCTGTCAACTGGTCCATATTCCGAACCAGAATCACCGCCATTGGCGCCGACTTTCTAGCGACCATAAAGAGCTTGGGAATGACGAAAGATCACTCGCTGGTACCCGCCCTCGACGCCCTGGCGAGCTGGCGGCAATCGCTCGCCCGCGAACTGGCCGCACTGACCAAGTTCTTCACCGCGAACGACCTGCTGTCGGTGCCGTCGGCCGAGATCGCCGAGTCGCTGCGCCAGCGCCTGCTGGCCGACAAGCTCGTCGTCGCCTTCGTGGCCGAGTTCTCGCGCGGCAAGTCGGAGCTGATCAACGCCATCTTCTTCGCCGATACCGGTCGCCGCATCCTGCCCGCCTCGCCCGGCCGCACCACCATGTGCCCGGTGGAGCTCGCATGGGACGACAAGGATCCGCCGATGCTCGATCTGCTGCCGATCGACACGCGCAAGGAAGGCCAGTCGCTGACCGAGCTGCGCGCCACGCGCGAGGGCTGGAAGCGCGTGCCGCTCGACCCGTCCAACCCGGACGCGCTGGCCGCGGCGCTGTCGGAAGTGACGCACACGCATCGCGTCACGCCCGACGCCGCGCGCGAGCTGGGCCTGTGGTCGGATTCCGATCCCGAAGACAACCCGCCGCTGGACGAGGAAGGCCTGCTCGAGGTGCCGGCATGGCGCCACGCGATGATCAACTACCCGCACCCGTTGCTGGCGCGCGGCCTGGTCGTCCTCGACACGCCGGGCCTGAACGCGATCGGCACGGAGCCCGAGCTGACGCTGGGCCTGCTGCCCGGCGCGCACGCCGCCCTGTTCCTACTGGGTGCCGACGCGGGCGTCACCAAGTCCGACCTGTCGGTCTGGAACGAGCACCTGGGCGGCCAGTCGATGGCCTGCTTCGTCGTGCTGAACAAGGTCGACATGCTGGCCGACCCGCTGCTGACGCCCGAGCAGAACGAGGCGCTGGTGCAGAAGCAGTGCGAGGTCACGGCACAGACGCTGCAGATGCCGCGCGACCGCGTGTTCCCGGTGTCGGCGCGCGCTGCGCTGCACGCGCGCCTGAACCGCAACGAGGCCGAGCTCGCCAAGAGCCGCCTGCCCGTGCTGGAAGAGGCGCTCACCAACGAGCTGCTGCCGGCGCGCCAGACGGTGCTGACGCATGCGCTGGTGCAGGGCGTCGAGGCACTGCGCGCGCAGGTCAACGCGCGGCTGCGCGACCAGCGCCGCCAGAATTCCGAACAGTTGCTCGAGCTGCGCGGCCTGCGCGGCAAGAGCGGCGCGCGCGTGCGCCACCTGCTCGATCGCGTGCAGGAGGACGCCGCCGAGTTCGAGCGCTGCGTCGCGCGGCTGACCGCGCTGCGCGCCGTGCAGTCGCGCCTGCTGCGCGACACGCAGAACCAGCTGTCCAGCGAGCGCATCCGCGCCGAGGTCAAGGAACTGCAGTCCGCGCTGAACTCCGGCTGGCTGCACCTCGGGGCACGCCAGGCCTTCCTGGGCATGTGCGACAAGCTGCGCCACGCGCTGTCCGACTCCGAGGTCACCACCGCCGAGGCGCGCGAGATGCTCCAGGGCACGTTCCGCCAGCTCAATGCGGAATTCGGCTTCTCGCTGGCCATCGCGCTGCCGCCGGAACTGTCGCAGCACCGCGAGGACCTCGCGGCCATCGAGCGCGGCTACAACCGCTACTTCGGCCTGAGCGAGACGCTGCGCATGGCGTCGTCGGCGTTCAAGGAGCGCTTCGTGCGCATGCTCGTGTCCAAGCTGCGCGTCGTCTTCGAGACGGCCGCACGCGACATCGAGCTGTGGAACCAGTCGGCCAGCTCGCAGATGGAGGCGCAACTGCGCGACCGCCGCCGCAGCTTCCGCAAGCGCCGCGAATCGCTGGAGCGCATCCAGCAGGCCGCGGGCGACCTGGAAGAACGCGTGACCGACGTCGAGGCGCAATCCGCGCGCATCGAGGCACTGATCACCGACGTGGGCCTGCGCTGCGAGACGCTGTGCGTGATCGCCCGCCGCGGCCCCACGGGCATCGAGTCGGAGCACATCGAGATCCCGTTCGACGCCTCGGCGACAGCGACGGTCTGAAGGCGCGCGGAGCGCAGGGCCGACACTCGGCCGTCCCGTCGTGCGTCGCTGGGCAGCGTCGCCCGAGTCCACGCCGGCCGGTGCATCTCCCCAGGGTGGCATTCGCGCGACGCGCGAAGCCATCATCGCGCTGCGCCAACCAAGTGTCATCGTGCGACTTCGCGCAGGATGACGTTGTCACGGTGGGGTGCAGAATCCGAGGCCTGACCCCGCTTCCGGCACGCATGGACCTCTTTCCCGACGACGGCGCGCGCCGTCCCTTCATCGCCCGCGAGGCCACACCAGAGTGGAACGCGCTGCCGTTCGCCGAGCGCGTGGTCGCCTGGCAGCGTTCGCATGGCCGCTGCGGCCTGCCGTGGCAACGGACGCGCGACCCGTACCGCGTCTGGCTGTCCGAGATCATGCTGCAGCAGACGCAAGTCACCACCGTGCTGGGCTACTACGAGCGCTTCCTGCAGCGCTTTCCCACCGTCGCCGATCTCGCCGCGGCTCCAAGCGAGGACGTGCTCGCGCTGTGGAGTGGCCTCGGTTACTACGCCCGCGCCCGCAACCTGCATCGCTGCGCGCAGGCCGTCGTCGCCGAGCACGGCGGGGCGTTCCCGCGCAGCGCGGCGGAACTGGCTGAACTGCCCGGCATCGGCCGGTCGACCGCCGCGGCCATCGCGGCGTTCTGCTTCGGCGAGCGAGTGGCCATCCTCGACGGCAACGTCAAGCGCGTGCTCACGCGCGTGCTCGCCTGGGAGCGCGACATCGCGCAGGCCGCGTCCGAGAAGGCGCTGTGGGCCATCGCCACCGACCTGCTGCCCGACGCCCCGGCCGGCGAGCCGCTGCACGCCGCGATGGCCGCCTACACGCAAGGCCTGATGGATCTCGGCGCCACGGTCTGCACCATCCGCAAGCCGGCGTGCGACGCGTGTCCGGCCCATGCGATGTGCCAGGGCCGCGCGTCCGGCGCGCCGGAGCGCTTCCCCGTCAAGACGCGCAAGCTCAAGCGCGGCAGGCGCGCCGGCGTGCTGCTGTGGCTGCAGGCGCGCGATCGCGTGTGGCTGGTGCAGCGTGCGGACTCGGGCGTGTGGGCGCAGCTGTGGTCGCTGCCGGAGTTCGACACGGCCGTGACGCTGGAGCGCGCCGTCGAATCGTGGCCCGGCACGCTCGAATGGATGGCGCCGTTCAAGCACGTGCTGACGCACTTCGACTGGATGCTGCAGCCGCTGCGCCTCACGTGGCATGGCGCGGTGTCGCCGGCGCAGCAGCGCGAGATCGAGCGGCTGGGTGCGGTCAACGGCGCCGACGCGATGACCGCATGGGAAGCGGGCGAGGCCGACGAGCACGGCGATGTCGAAGACACCGACGACGCGGAGCGCAGCGTCGCCACGGCCGCGACCCAGGGCCGCTGGTTCACGCGCGCCGAGCTCGTGGACGTGGGCATCCCGTCGCCGATCCGCAAGCTGCTGGAGGCGGCGCTGCCGGATTGAGCCCACCGTCGCAGCCGCGTGCGCGTGACGCCGGCGCGCGAGGCCGGGCGCGCCAGGCCCGTCCGCTTCGATTCGAACTGGTCGGCACGGGTCTCCGGGCGAGCCACGATCTCGCGCTCGACCGGTGCGCGCGTGCGTCAGTCGGCGAGATCGAGCAGGACCACCGCGGCGTGCGTGGGGGGCGTGCTTACTCGGCCGCGTCGAGCTCGCGATGCCGCAACAGCGTGGTGACGCTGCCCGAGAAGCGCTGGGCCAGCGTCTCGGCCATGAAGACCGAGCGATGCTGGCCGCCGGTGCAGCCGATCGCCACGGTGAGGTAGCTGCGCTGGTCGTCGGCGAAGTTGGGCAGCCAGCGGCGCAGGAAGGCCTCGATCTGGTCGAGCATCTCCATCACCTCGGGCTGCTCGCGCAGGTAGGTGGCCACTTCGGCGTCGCGGCCGTTGAGCGGACGCAGCTCGCGCAGGTAGTAGGGGTTGGGCAGCACGCGCACGTCGTAGACCATGTCGGCGTCGAGCGGCACGCCGCGCTTGAACGCGAACGATTCGAAGACGAGCGACAGGTTGTGCGACTTCGCGCCGACCAGGTCGCGGATCCACTGGCGCAGCTGGATCGGGCGCAGCTGGCTGGTGTCGAGGATGGTGGAGCGCACGCGGATCGTGGCGAGCAGCTGGCGTTCGAGCTCGATGGCCTCGATCAGTGCGCGGTGGGTGTCGGTGCCGAACTGGCCCTTGGAC
>Ga0207695_10006798_pt1 | contig 14742 bp, 9 predicted proteins | sample KBSC54metaG_FD_184354 | JGI IMG/M metagenome (GOLD analysis project Ga0207695, IMG submission 184354) | Corn rhizosphere microbial communities from Kellogg Biological Station, Michigan, USA - KBS C5-4 metaG (SPAdes) (version 2) | ecosystem: Host-associated > Plants > Roots > Rhizosphere > Soil... | reverse complement strand
CCGCCCTTTCGGATGCCGCCCAGGACACCACCTGCCGCGCCTTGGCCGAGATCCTGGGCGAGAAGATCTCCCTTTAGCACCGATCCTAACGTGACGGTCAGCCGGTTTCCTGGTCTAACCTCGAAATCGGCATGGTTGTTTCTCTAACCGGCGCTCAGCCGAACTTCTCGGCCACATTCGCGGTGCGTTCACACCCCGGGGGCGGCTTCTGATGAATTGTCGAGTGCCGCACGCTTGCCTTTGGTGGCGGGCTGATAATAGACTGGGCCGTTCAAAGCCTGTGTGGCTAAACTGCCGTGGGGAAATAACGTGGTGAGATACGGAGCCAAAATGCCTCGCTTTCACCGGACAATCCGGCCTTGGTGTCATCTGACTTCCCGAGTCGGTCAACTCGGCAGCCTCTTCATTCTGCTCGGCGGCTTTCTCTCGGCCCACGCCGCTCTCCAGTTCGATGTTTTTCTAGGCTACGACGGCATCGTGCCGGAGGCAAGTTGGGTCCCGGTCGTCTGCGAGATCAAGAATGACGGCCCCTCGTTCAATGGAACCATTGAGCTTGCCCCCGCCGGAGGCAATCAAGGCCAGACCTTAAGGCTGGCGGTCGAGCTGCCGACGGGCACCCTTAAACGGGTGGTGATGCCCCTCTTTGTCACGCGCGGCTATGCCCGTTGGGATGCGCATCTCCTGGACGAACGGGGTAAGTCGCGCGGTGAGCAGTTGGGCCTCGGACCCAGAAAACAGGTGTCGCAGGCCACTCCCTTGATCGGTGCCTTGCCGCGCACCGCCGGAGGAACTCCCGTGCCCAAGCCCACTCTGGCGCAAAGCCAAGAACTACAACCCGCCGCCGCTCGCATCCTGCCGAGCATTTTCCCGGATAACCCGCTGGTGCTCGAAGGTCTCAAATGCCTGTACCTGAATTCAGAGCGCGCCGCCGAGCTCACCAAACCCCAGGTCAACGCCATCTTTGCCTGGCTGAATGCCGGCGGCCATTTGATCGTGGCCGTCGAACAACCCTCAGACGTCACCTCGTCACCGTGGCTCAAGGACATGTTTCCTTGTGATCTCAAGGATCTCAAAGCGGTGCCTCATCACTCCGATCTCGAGAGCTGGCTCCGCGACGAACCTTGGCCCGCTAGCGGCGCGCCTTCCCAGGACCTTCAACGTCTGCCAGGTCGCCCACGCACCGCCCCACAACCGGAGGCTCCCTCGGTGAACCCTTTCAGCAACTTGCCGAGCGACCTCGACTTTGAAGCCGCGGAAATGCAGGTGGCTGTGGTCACGGTTCGGGACGGCGCGGTGACGGTGAAATCCGGCGACACGCCGCTCATGGTGGCCGCCCCTCGCGGACGCGGCAGGATCACCGCCTTGCTCTTCAGCCCGGAACGTGAGCCGGTGCGTTCGTGGAAAAACCTGGGTGTTTTTTGGGCCAAGCTCATGGAGGTGCCGGGGGGCTGGTACACTTCGCGAGACGTTAATTCACCGGGGGGCTGGAGCAGCGACGGAATTTTCGGAGCAATGATCGATTCGCGGCAGGTGCATAAGCTGCCGGTGGGCTGGCTCCTGCTGCTGCTGCTGGTTTACCTGGTCGTGATTGGGCCCCTCGACCAGTACTGGTTGAAGAAAATTGGCAAGCCCATGCTCACCTGGATCACCTTTCCCTGTTACGTCGTCCTGTTCTCGCTGGTCATCTATTTCATCGGCTACAAGCTCCGTGCCGGTGAGTCGGAATGGAATGAACTTCACCTGGTGGACGTGCTGGCTAATGGTGATCACGATGAGCTGCGCGGTCGCACATTTTCCTCCATCTACTCCCCCGCCAACCAGCGGTATGACCTCGCCAGCAAACAGAAATTCGCCACCCTGCGCGGTGAATTCATCGGCTGGGGTGGCGCCGCTTCGGACGAAAAGACCACCGTGGTGCAGAAAGGTGACGGCTTCGACGCACAAATCTTTGTGCCCGTTTGGACCAGTGAACTGCTCGTCAGCGACTGGTGGCAATCCGCTCCGGCACCGTTGCGTGTCACCCTGCGCCGACAGGGTGCGAGCTGGTCGGTGAACGTGGACAATCGCACCGAGCGCAAGCTGGCTGCGATCCAATTAGTGGTCGAAGACCGGGTCATACCGTTGGGCGAAGTCCCTCCCCTGGAGTCCCGCTCCTTTACCGTCGCTAAAGATCAGGGGCTTCCCTTGAGGAATTACGTGCGCAACAACGCCCAAAATTTCCAGCAGGCCGTCCAATCCCGGCAAAGCGCCCTGGGCCGGAGCGAGCGTGGCCAGATCTCAGACCTCCCCAACGCCAGCATGGCGGCGTCGTTTCTCGCCCAGGTCGGGTACGACCAGAATTACGGAAACGCTTTCGTGGCCCCACCCGGTTTGGATCTCAGCCCAGTCATCCGCCACGGCGGCGCCGTGCTGCTCGCCTGGGCTGACGATTTTTCACCGGCCAAACCGATCTACCAATTCACTCCCCGGCGCTCACATCGCTCAACCCTATGGCGGGTGCCGCTGACCATCGAATGACGCCACCGCACCAATTCCGAACCGGCGGCGGGACGCCGCCGCCACACTGTCAGACACTCTCCAAGACGTGGACGCCGCACTGACCTATGACTGATTCTGCATCTCAACCCGCCGTCCAGACCCAAGGTCTTACCCGCATGTACGGCAGCATCGCCGCCCTCTACGGGCTCGATCTCACCGTCAACAAGGGCGACCTCTTCGGCTTTATCGGATCCAACGGCGCCGGCAAAACCACCACCTTGCGGATCCTGGCCACCTTCCTCGCCCCGTCCGCCGGCACTGCCCAAATCCTGGGATATGACGTCGTGCGCCAGGCGGACGCCGTCCGCCACGTCATCGGTTACATGCCGGATTTTTTCGGAGTCTACAAGGATATGGAGGTAACCGAGTATCTCGATTTCTTCGGTGCGTGCTACAAGATCCCCACCGCCCAGCGCGAGAAGACGGTGAACGACGTGCTGGAACTCGTTGGGTTGAGCGAGAAAAAGGGCGCCCTGATTGGGGCGCTGAGCCGTGGCATGCAGCAAAGGCTCGGCCTGGCGCGAGTGCTGATTCATGACCCGCAGCTTCTCCTCCTGGACGAGCCGGCGAGCGGACTGGACCCGCGGGCGCGAATCGAGATGATGGCCATCCTGCAGGAGCTCCAGCGCCTTGGAAAAACGATTATCATTTCCTCGCACATCCTGAGCGAGCTCCAGACCCTGTGCAACCGCGTCGCGATTATCGAGAAGGGCAAGCTGATCTACAGCGGCCCCGTGCAGGGCGTTCGTGATCAGATGTCTCAAGGCCGCGTAGTGTGGGTGCGCGTGTCCAGCGACCAGAACCAAGCCATCGAGCTTCTCAAAGCCCGACCTGAAATTACCGAGGTCACCACCGTCGATGGTGAAATCAAGATCACCCTCGCCACCCAAGACACAGACCACAGCGTCGTCGCTGATGTTCTGGTGCGCGGCGGCGCAAGGTTGACTGAATTGCGTGAGGACCAAATCGGCCTGGAGGAAGTTTTCATGCGGGTTACCCGCGGAGAAACCCAGTAGGCCATATCGAATCGGAGGGCTTCAACGTGCGTAGTCCCGGGTGAAACCCAGTGATCGGAGCCATGGCAAAGAAAACAGACCAACCGCGGAGCGGTTGAACCACCTCTCAAATAAACTCTACATACAGGTGCCCGGGTGGTATGGTGCGAAGTTGTGAAAGAGGAACTGGGGCGCCATTTGGATATCACCCCAAATTGGGGAGATATGCAGATCTGCTCAATTACTTGTTAGACTGCGGACAACGAATGAGAGACGCCGTGCGAACCTGCTCAATTGGAATTGCGCTTTTGGCGCTTGCTGGATGTATTCCGGCGCACGAAACGTCGCACGTCACAGCAAAGGAAACCGTTCGGGTAGGCGAGCGGACGGGGATGGGCTTCGAGCTTTTGTCGATTTCTAAGGATGGGACTACAACAATACGCCTGGAGTCCGGGAAGGTTTTATTTGTAAAACCAGGCGAAACCTTCGGGCCGACACGCGGGGGCTCACCTCGGCTACTTTCCGTTTCGTGGCGAAAGCTAGAGGCGAGGCTCAAATGGATCGTGCACTAATGCAGTCTAACCATCGGTCTGCTCTGGACTCCGCGATTGCATTTGCTTGCAGTATCGGTGGCGTCTGGCGCGGAGCCGGAGAGCCCGAACGTTCGCTGTGCATTTTGTCGCGTAGCGACTCCCGACGGTAGCCATGGGCCTCGGCCCATGGATCACCGCGTACGCAGCAGATCTGCGTCGCGTAGCGATGCCTGAACGACGCGAACGAGCCGGCTTCAGGCATCGCTACGCAACGCACGGCCACGTGGCGGTTCACGCCTCCGTGGGCTGAATGTCGATGGCTACCATCATCCGCCCCTACACGTCACGCCCCGCGGGGCGTCTCGTCGCGTGGCGACGATTCTATTTCCCAACCTCAGCAACTTGTGATTTGCTCAAGCTGAATGCGCCGTAACCGTCCGGCCAGGAGAAACCCCGAAATCGGGCGAAATTGTCCCGAATGACTGCCCATGACGCTGCTCCCCATACTGAGCCGCGAGCTGCTCTCCCGGTCCCGGAGCCGGGCCACCTATTGGGCCCGGTTCGCCGTGGCCCTGATCGGCGTCCTGGTGTGCCTTGAATCCATGGCATCCGCCCCGGCCGGCGTTCCCGCGCGGATGGGCGGTTACGTGTTCAACGCCATCGTCGCCTCGGCCTTCCTGGTGAGCTGCAGCGTGTGTTTGTTAGCCGCGGATGCGATCAGCGGCGAACGGAGAGAGGGAACCCTCGGATTGCTTTTTCTCACCCGGGTCAAAGCCGTCGACGTGCTACTGGCCAAAGTTGGGTCGGTTGGGCTCCTAAGCCTCGGAGCCTTGGCCGCCTTTCTGCCCGTGCTCATGATCCCCGTGCTGGCGGGTGGCGTCACCGGCGGGGAAGCCTCCCGCAAGGCTCTCGCCCTGGTGAACACCCTCTTCTTCGCCCTGATCGTCGGCCTCTACGCTTCGGCCACCCAGCACGAGCGTTTTCGCGCCGCTCGCCGTGCCGTGTTCCTCCTGGCGGCCATCCTGGTGATTCCATTTTTGCCGTACTGGGTCGGTTTGGGCGGGCCGTTCTATCCGTTCGCTACGCTTAGCCCACTGGTTTCGCTGATTGTCGCCGGAGATGCGCATTACTCGAACTCACCCGCTTTTTATTGGCTGTCGCTCCTGGTAGTGCAGGTCATGGCGTGGGGTTTGCTCATCGCGGCTGCCTTTCGTTTGCAGCGCTGTTCCGGTGATGAAGTTGCCCCGGTGGTGACCGGGCCCTCCCAGGCGTCACCCGAACCTAAGCCGGTCGAACGTGAAGTGGGGCTCGGAAGCTGGCAGCCCGTGAAAGGGGAATCCAGTCCTATTGAGTGGTTAGTGTTTCGTCAATCAGGCGTGAGCGCTGGACTTTGGGCCGTGGCCCTACTGGCCTTGGCCTACGAGGGCTGGGTTCCCCTGGCTCGCCTCCCGCTCGGCGCGCGCGGCGCCTCTCTCTCCTGGTTTTTCGCCGGAGCCCTCGGCGTCGTGGGTGCCCTCTGCGGCGGGACTGTCGTCGCCTGGGTCGCCAGCCGCTTCTTTGTCGGCGTCCGCCGCACGGGAGAGCTTGAACTGCTGATGACGACGCCGCTCGGTGTGGAAACCATCGTCACGGAACAGTGGAACGTTTTGAAGCGCTTCTTTGCCTGGCCGGTGCTCGTCATGCAAGCCCCGATGATCCCGCAGATCCTGGCCGGCACACAATCCACGTTGAACGTCCTGCCCGCCTCCTGGCAGGCTCAGATGACCTTCTTCAAACTGTTGGAAGTTACCAACACATTTCTGGGAGCCTGTGCCTTGTGCTGGCTCGGGCTCTGGTTTGGCCTGCGGGCGCGCACCCAGGCGGGCGCTATCGTCTGGACCGTCAGCCTGGCCAAGGGAGTGCCCTCGCTGGTCAGTCTCCTATGCACGGTCCTGGGCACCGCCATTTTCTCGGTACCCGCTGTTCTCCCCGGTGCATTCGTATATTCCGCCTTAACCTGGATCCCGGAGCTGGGGATTTTGTTGTATTATGTCTGGGTGATCGGGTTGGCCAGGCAGCGATTGCTGGGCGAATTGGCAGGTGTTGAGCAACCGCGTTTTGAGCTGGGCGAGACTTTCACCTGCGCACTGCGCGGACTTCGGACACGGCAATGGTGAGCACCACGGGATGGACACTATCGAGTTAAATTTCGCCGCACCTTCGTTCCAGGGGCCTGGCTGCTGGGCTCAGGCGCACCCGGCCCTGTTATGACGTTCCTGCCCGTTCTCCACCGGGAACTTCGCGGCGCCTCCCGACAGGAGTTCACCTATTACCTGAGAACGATCGGGGTCGCCGGGTTGTTGCTCGGCCTGACGCTCTTCCTTTTCAAACACGGCGAGGAATCCAATTTCGGAGGCCGGCTCTTTGCCAACCTTCACCTGACTCTATTCGGTGCGATCTGGCTGGTGGTCCCTTTCCTCACCGCCGACTGTATCAGTCAGGAACGACGCGAAGGCACACTCGGATTGTTGTTCCTGACCCGGCTTGATTCTCGCGACCTCGTTCTGGCCAAGGGCCTCGTCCACGGCTTAAGAGCCTTGAGCTTGTGGCTCGCGGTGCTCCCGGTCATGGCCGTTCCGTTCGTCCTGGGAGGCGTCAGCTGGAGCGAAGCGATAACCTCGGCATTCGTCAATTTTTCGGCCATCACTCTGGCACTGACCGCCGGGCTGATCGCGTCCTCGTTGAGCCGGCTGTGGACTCGGGTTGCCGTTTGGGCCGGGATTATCAGCGCCCTGTTCTGCATAACGTTTGTCTTCACGTTCCTGCTCCTCGTTTCCACCTCGGTGCTCTCGCCCCTCCGCGCCATCAGCCAGTTGCTCGGCAACCCCTTTTTTTCCTCGATGATGGAAGCATTTCGAGTGACGATCGATTGGGACGGCTGCTGGCCGCAGATCATGAGCCGATTCGGTAGATACGCCCGAACCTGGTGGCTGGGTGGTTCTGCGGCCTCCGCTCTTTTGGCCCTCCTGGTCTCCTCCGTGGCCGTTCGCTTCGTCGCCGCGCGGGTTCGGCGAATTTGGCAGGAAGAGGCACCTTCGCCGTGGGTCGCCTGGTTCCAGAAAAAGTTCTGCCAGCCGGTTTTCTTCCAGCGCTTCTTCCGCCGTTGGATGAAGCAGCGGCTCGAGAGCAACCCGGTCGGCTGGCTCGAGCAACGGAGTTGGTCTGGAAGAATGGTTGCCTGGGGCTGGCTGGGGCTGGTTGCGTTCTCCTACAGCGGTATGTTGACCGATGGTATGATGCTCAGCCTGGGTGGACCGGTGCACCAGGGCGCGCACCAGATAATGGCTTGGCTCCTGGGCGCCAGCATGGCCCTCAGCGCCGCCGGCAGTTTCCGCCGTGAGCGCGAGTCCGGGGTCCTGGAGTTGCTGCTCGTTTCCCCCCTGGGTGAAGATCAAATCATCATGGGCCGGCTCCGGGGTTTGTGGGCTCAATTCCTGCCCGCCGGCGTGTTGCTCATCGCGGTTTGGTGCTTCCTGACCAGCTTGTTTGGTTTCTCCAGCTATTATGGAAGCGGCGGACTTGACCTTCAAAGTGTGGTCTATTCTATGGTGGGCTTCCTGGGAGTGCCGGTAATTGGGCTCTATTTTTCGCTCTCCTGCCGAAGCTTCCTGACCGCCTTGTTGGCCACCCTCGGGATCGGGTTGTTGGCGGCCCCCATCCTCGCGGGATGGATTTCTTTGATGGTGGGGGTTTCTCCAGGAGGGGGGGTCCGTTCGGACGAAATCTTCCTGCATGGACCGGTGCTGGCCTGTCAGCTCCTCCTGACGATCTGCTGCTGGTTCGGCCTCTCAACCCGTTTGAAAAAAAGGAGCTTCCCCCTCGAACGACGCGCCGCCTGAACCCCGCTTCGCTCCTCGACCCTATTCTTCGCTGCCTTCGCCGATCGGCTCTTTAACCGGCTTGCCCGCTTTGGCCGACGGCTGCTTCTGGTAGGGTGAATGCAGGTTAAAATAGATGCCGCACAGCGGGCGCGGGTTGTCATTCTGGCTAAGAATCACTGTGATCTGCCGATCCAAGGCGATGCCGTGTCGCAGCTGCGGCCCCCGACTCTCGTAAGCTTTGATGGCTTTGTTGAGCAATGAAATCAACGACGTATGAAACTCGTCGGGCGTCTTGTCGATGCACACGACATACTTTTCATAGGCTTTCATCGCTTCCGCGATCTCCGGCTTGAAGGTTTCCGCTGTCACGAAGTCCAGTATAAAACCGCGCAACGAAAATGGAAGGAAAAAAGCGGAGCAGGGGCGACCGTGGGACGACCGGATCAAGCGCCGCCGCCGGTGGCCGGCTCACGATTCATGCCCGGGAAGCACCAATTCGAGTCTCGCCTGGCCCGGCCGCGGCAGACGAAGGTCGCCCTCGCGTGCCAGAACAATGAGCGTCAGATCATCCTGGTTGACAGTCTGGCCTTGGAAACCCCTAAGCTCGACCAGGAAGTCCTCTTTAAGCTCGACGGCGGTCCGGTTTTTCGTGGAGCTCCGACTTAACCAGGCTTCGAGACGTTCGATCCCAAAAAGGTCTCCCCTGGCGTCACAGGCTTCGGTCAGTCCGTCCGTGTAGAGCAGGGCACAATGGCACGCGCTCAGCGGGATCGTTTCTTCGGAAAACGTGGCGTTTTGCTCAATGCCCAGCGGCAGTCCCTCCGGGGCGATGCACTGCGTTTCGCCCAGCTGATCCGCGATCAACAGCGGACAATGGCCCGCGCTGGCCACTTGCAGTTGCCCGCCCTTCGTATCTGCCACCGCGATCTGGGCCGTGATGAACATGTCCACGCTGGAGAGTTCCGGATACATCTGCGCGTTGATCGCCGTCAGCAGCTCCGCGGGCGAGAGTTGCCTCGCGGCCAGGGAGCGCACCAGCATTCGAAGCGACGCCGCGAAGAGAGCCGCCGGTATTCCCTTGCCCATAACGTCCGCCACGGCCAGCAGAACCCGGCCTTCCCCCAGGGGCAAGGCGTCGTAAAAATCGCCGCCTACCTCGCGCGCGCTTTGACAAAAACCGGCCAGCCCGTAGCCGGGCGCGACGGGAAACTGCTGTGGCAACAGAGATTGCTGGATCGCCCGGGCCACGGCCAGTTCCCTGGCGAGGTCGCCGCTGAACTTTTGGCCGGACAGCGCCACGCTTAGTCCCGCGGCTGGGTCCAGCAGCACGGACGCTCCCAACCCCGGGGTGTCCATCACCTCTCCCTCTGGTCCTGTGATGTTCGGAACCGTTCTCAAGGCGCCACCTTCTTCATGCGGTACGGGCTCCCTCCACAAGCAAGGGAGCTCTTTCTTTGTTCCGGCGGTACAGCTCCGTGATCCGCGTTAGCAATCCCCGGCTCGCCCCTCTCGGAATTCGGTTCAACGCACAGAGCACGAAAGGATCCGGCACCACGCTCGCCGTGCCGGTCTTCCAGTTCACGACCCGGTTTCCCCAGGCCAGCGCGCTTTGCAGGCGCGTGAATTGGCCCACCAAGGTACGGGTTCCTATCCAACTATCTTCGATTTCCGCAAACGGTTCGATCACGACTCCATCTTCAATCACCGTTCCGGGCCCAATGATGGCGTCCGGGCCGACCAACACATGTTGTCCCACCCAACAAGGGGCGGCCAATTTTGCCCCGGGAGAAATTGCGGAGTTTACTCCGGCCCAAATCCCCGGTCGGACCTCGCGCATCCCCACGCGGTCGGGGGTGAGAGCCTGTGGCATCCAAACCTGGAGCGCGGCCATGAACTCCGCCGGACCGGTGAAGAGAGGATGATCCGCGAACCCCGGAAAATGGTTTGGGAGGATGACGCCGCTGCTCGCCGGGGCTGAGTTCAAATAACCGGCATACTTGAGGAGCGCATCGGGGGGAGTTAACGGTCCTGTCTCGCTGAAGACGCTCACGGTCAGGCCCCAGCGAGATCCGTCTGAAACCACCTTGCCAACCTCATCGGGTCGATCGTGAGCCACCACCACCACTTGCTGTGCGCCGGACCGCGCCAGGTGCGACAACCAGTATTCCAACAGGCTCTGGCCCAGCAAGCCCACCGCGAGGAGCGGTCGCTCCGGCCCCAGGAACGGTGCCATGGCCTCTTCACCAGGGCAAATCAGCACGACGTTCATTAACACGCTCCCTTTCCGGAAAGAACCGCCGGCACGGTGCGCGCCAGGATGGCCAGGTCCCTCCAGAAACTCTGTGATTCAATATAACTCACATCGAGTTGGACCTGGCCGGAAAAATCGATCTCGCTTCGCCCGCTAATCTGCCACAGGCAGGTGATGCCTGGCTTGGTCGCCAGCCGCCGACGATCCGCCAGCGTGTACTTCGCCACCTCCCGCGGAACGGGCGGCCGCGGACCCACCAGCGACATGTCCCCCTTCAACACGTTGAAAAGTTGCGGCAGCTCGTCGAACGAATATTTCCTGAGCCATTTGCCCACTCGCGTGATCCGTGGGTCGTCCTTAATCTTGAAAGTCACTCCCTCCTGGTGCTGGTTTCTCGCCAGCAGTCCTTTCAACCTCTCCTCCGCATCGAGGCACATCGAACGAATCTTGTACATCTTAAAATGTCGCCCGAACTGGCCAACTCGCGTTTGCGCGAAGAAGATCGGCCCGCCGTCCTCCACCCAAACCGCAAGGGCGATCAAGCCCAACAGCGGGCTGCACCCAATCAGCGCGGCGAGGCTGACCACGATATCGAAAAGACGCTTTAGCGCTTCCGATCCGTATCCTGCCCAGTGGGCCCGAAGTCGCTGGAGCTCCACGTGCAGGCGCAACTGGAACCTGCCCCAGGTCGTCTGGGCCAGGGCGTAGCGGCGTAATAACCTTGCTTGTATTTCCTCGCTCATAGGCAAACTGCATTTTCTTGCGGGGCGTCCCTCGGTGGCGTGCCGCTGCTATCGCGGTGCACAATCCGCTCGAACAGGCGCCAGAGAATTTCCACCTGGCCTTCGGCGTCGTAGCGGCGAATCCGTTCCTGGGCGCGCCGGCCGAGTTGGCGGGCTCGTGGCTTGTCGCGCAGCAATTCCTCGACTCGCGATGCGAAGCGCTCGACATCGTTCCAGGGAACCAGGTAACCGTTCTCCCCGTCGATTAACCATTCACGAATGCCGCCGGCATCAAATGCCACCACCGGAATCCCATGTCGCATGGCCTCCGGTCCGGCCATTCCGAAGGGCTCGGGCCAAAGCGAGCTCATGACGAATACGCTCGATTCCCGATAGTAGGATTCCAGCTCGCTGGGCGGCCAGTAGCCCCCAAAGGTGACTCGCTTGTCCAGACCCAATTCCCGGCACAGCCGTTCGCAGGCCGGCCGGTGGTTCCCGTCACCAAGGATCACACATTCAAAATCGGTCCTGATCCTGGCCAGGGCGCTCAAGAGGCGGTCCACACCTTTCCCGCGAATAATCTGGCCAACATACAGGAGCAGGTTGCGTTCGCCGGAAACCGCGGGCAGAGCCACCTGGGTCACTCCGACAATGGGGGCGCAGATTTCGATGTTGGCCGGCTCAAAGCCGTTCCGGACCAGTTCATTCTTTTGGTATTCGGAGTAGACGACCAGCTGTCGGCAACGCTTGCTCAACTCAATTTCTTTCCGCTTGCGTCGGTAACTGACCCACCGAAGCGGGAACCCGGCGCCCGGCCGGCGCCCGATTGACGCCAGGCAGGGCACAACGCAGTAGCCTGACGCCGGGCGCGTGCAGATCTTGCGAGTGAGATAGTTGTATTTGTAACTGCGCATACAGTAGAGCGAGTGATCGTGAACCATCCGAACCACTGGAAGGTTTGACTCCACCAGTGCCTCGATCGCTTCCAGGTCCCCGAGGTTGTGGAGATAAATTAAATCGTAGCCCCCGTTTCCCAGCAACTCTCTCACAAACCGGTCCGGGTGCGCGTCCGGAATCCGAAACGTGCCACCAAACAACTTCTGCCAGACGGCTTCGTTCCGTCCCGTGCCTCGGTCATACAATAGGTCGAGGTCGCAGCCTCGCCGTCCCAGTAGCTCGGCCACCAGTTGGATGTTCGTCTCTGCCCCTCCGAACTGCCCCAAGGTTTGATGCACGAACAAGATCTTCACGTCGTATGCCCTTTCGACTGAACTGCTCTTTCGTGACTATGCTGTGCGTCCATCTCTGCTCTTGAAAACCAGCGGAAGCTGTTGTCATGCGCCTTTTTCCACTCACTTCGCCCCGCCGGACCAGAGCGTAATCTCACGCGGAAGGCGCTGAAAGTGGGTGAAGACAGCAAACCGAAACGGAAGCGAACCCCAAGCTCCGCTGAGGGTAACTAAGCAGAGAACCCGTAAAGCAAGAAAGCGGCGCCTTGCAGCGCACCTCCGCTCTCGTCAGGCCGAATAACAACCTCCTCTGGGGTAACCACCCGGGGATCTCACCCGCCACGGATCGAAGCGTTGGGCCGAAAGCCCCAGCTCTTCGGCCGTTGTCCCGCCGGCACCACCTCATTTCCGTCCGCTGGCGTCGACTTCTTTTACCGAGAACACCCGCCGGCCGTCCGGTAATTGGGCTTCCGCCTCGACCCAATGGCAGCCCTCTTTACCCGGGTCGAAGTCGAACGAGGTCCCGAGGTAGGGCTGCTGACCTTCGGCCTCCCACACAATCCGCGCTTTTTCCAGGTTCAGCTCGTGGCTGGTCAGGCTGACCGAACGGCCGCTCTTGGACGGCCCCTTCGCGCCGCGCTCCACGATTTGCGCCGTGGCTGATTTCCAGGGTTGTTCTTTCAAAGGTGTTTGCGCCATCAGCCAGGCCAGGTATCCCAGTGCGCGGGCCTGGTTCACGATGACGAACTCCTGGCTCAGGTTAAAAGCGTCCCCCCAGCGGTCATAAAACGGATACGCCGAGGACACGGATCCGTACGACGGAAAGCTCCAGTTGCCCAGCTCACTTTGATACACGTAGTTCCACCCGAAACCCGCCTGAATGTTACCCAACGGAATACCGGTCGGGGGCATAACCCGCCGATCGTTCAGGGCAAATTGGTCCACAATCTCGCGCTGGCGATGCAGGCCAAGCCCGGTCACGTAAGTAACATTCACCGGGTTACAGCCTTCCTCATAATTCATATTGCCGATCAACGCTTCGAGCATTGCTTTTCGAGGATCACGGTTCGCGGGGTAGTCCAGCTGACACGCCACCGCCAGGTCGAAGGCTGCATCGCTCGAAAAGTACCAACCGCCATTCAACGTTCGCTTCGTTTCCCCAGGAAAGCTGGTCCCGTAAGCGCTGTCCTGCGCCCAGCGCAACTGGTCCTCGCCGGCCGCGGCTATCTCCTTCTCGCAGTCCTCCAGGAAAAGCGGGTTGAGTTGGTCGCGGCGGAGCCGGCCGGTCCTCGCTGCGAACGCATAGCTCCGAGTCGCGCACCCATACGCATCATAGAGCCGCCACCAACCCCAGCGCCGCGTTTCCGGGTCGGACGGCTTTAACCATTCCATCAGTTTGTTGTGAACCTGCTCATCGCCGGTCGCAAGAAATAGCTCGCAGGCCGCCCAGGCCAGTTCGTCATCATGCATAAACTCGTTCCCGTAATGCGTGATCTTCTGGTAGGCGCCGTCCTTGCCGAATTTCCCAATGGCCCGTTCCAGGAAGGCCCATCCTTTCCGTGCCGCCGCCAGATACTGGCTGGCAGCCTCCGGAAACTGCCGCTTGAATGTCGGTGAGGAGGCGCACTCGGCCAGCGCGGCCGTGGCCGCTGCCGTCACGGATGTGGTCTTCGGGAATACCACCTGGGGATCGCCTTTGTCGGGCAAAACATCGTTTTCATATTCCCGGTCTCGCGGATACACGAGGAAATAGAACCCCCCGTCGGCGTCCTGCATTCTGGCCAGAAAATCCGCTTCCCATTTGGCTTCCTGCAGCACGTCGCTCTTCCCGTCGCCGCTCTCGGGCAAGCCCAGGTTATCGAGGGAGCTGACTCCGGGGAAGGCATCGGCCGCGAAGACCAGGTGATGAATAAACGCGGCGCTGTTGATCGTGTATTTACTGTAATCGCCTGCGTCGTGATGGCCCCCATGAACATCCACCGGGCCCCGATTGACAAAGGGATACAGCCCGGCTGCCACGTTCTTGAGCTGAGGCGCTGTATGTCGCGGGTTATCCTTGTAATCGGGAGTCATCTTCCCAAGGCACTCATTCACAAAATCGAACTTCTTTGACATGTCCGGCACCTCCGCCGGGGCCGTGTGGCAGGGACCGTGCGTGAATCGCGTGTAGGGGAGGGAATTGGCCGTCCCGCAACGCTGATGGTAAAGCCCCAACGCGTACGCCCGGGCAAACGCTCCCGCGACGTCCTCACTGATCTGGAATGGGTACGAAACGCCCAGGCCCGGAACACCGAGTCGATATTCACCACGCGTGTTGAACTCGCTGAAGTCCGCCTCGTAAACCCGTTGATAGCACTCGAACGGGAACCCATGATCGGGCCGGTTGTGTAAAACCCCGTGGTAAACTTCGTGCAGTGAGACCGCTTCGAGTAGTTTGAAAACCATCGGTTCGGTGGAAGAAGTCGGCTGGCCAGCTCCGCCGGGACTCGCGTTCGTATTCCCGAACTCAGGCTCCCCTAAGCTGCCCAGGTAGTATCCGACCATGGCCTTCTTCGGGAACCCTGGCAAATACCCGGTCTGGTTGACGTGCAGCACCGGGCTCCAGCGATGAGTT
>Ga0207695_10006796_pt1 | contig 14744 bp, 22 predicted proteins | sample KBSC54metaG_FD_184354 | JGI IMG/M metagenome (GOLD analysis project Ga0207695, IMG submission 184354) | Corn rhizosphere microbial communities from Kellogg Biological Station, Michigan, USA - KBS C5-4 metaG (SPAdes) (version 2) | ecosystem: Host-associated > Plants > Roots > Rhizosphere > Soil... | reverse complement strand
AATAAAGCCATTGGCATGATGCCAAATCTGTATGCAACCATGGCTTATTCGGAAAACGCTTTGGGTAATTATGTAACCTTTCAAGGTGGCAAAACCTCGTTACGAAGCAAAGAAAAAGAAGCTGTTAACCTGATAGTAAGCCAGGTAAACGGATGTATCTACTGCTTGAGCGCTCACACCGTTTTGGGTAAGATGCATGGTTTAACCGATGACCAGGTAATTGAGATCCGCAAAGGTTGTGCGTCTTTTGATCCTAAACTGGATGCACTGGTAAAATTGGCAAAGAGCATCACTGAAAACCGCGGACACGCCGATAATATTTTGGTAGACAACTTTTTTGCAACAGGTTATAATGAGGGCAGCCTGATTGATTTGATTATGCTGATAGGCGACAAAACCATTATGAACTATTTACACAATCTGACTAATGTTCCGGTCGATTTCCCTTTGGCACCAGAATTATAATATATCTCAATTTTCACCTCACTTTCAGTTTATAGAAAGTGGGGTGAATATGACACAACGAACGCTTTCTGCAAGTAACCCCTGAGTATATTTGTACAAACCCTTAAAAACCATGGAAAAGAGATTCCCGATACCGCCATTTACAATGGAAACCGCCCTGCAAAAAGTACAGGCCTCCGAAGATGCCTGGAATACCCGCGACCCGGAACGTGTATCTTTAGCCTATTCAGTTGATACCGAATGGCGCAACCGCTCAGAATTTATAAACGGGCGCGAAGAAGTTGTCGCGTTCCTGAAACGTAAATGGGCAAAAGAACTGGATTATAAATTAAAAAAGGAACTATGGGGCTTTCGTGAAAACCGGATGGCAGTGCGTTTTGAATACGAGTGGCACGATGATTCCGGTAACTGGTACCGTAGCTACGGCAACGAATTGTGGGAATTTGACGAAGATGGCTATATGCGTAAACGCTATGCCAGCATCAATGATCTTCCGATAAAGGAGTCGGACCGGAAGCTGAAATAATTTATGCAAACACAAAAACCACTAACGCTGGTCGACCTGAAGAACGGCAACCTCGCCTTTAAGATATTCCCTTACGGCGATAACGGTCACTTTGATCATGTACAGCGTTATAATTACTACACGGTTATTGTCAACCTGGAAGGCAGCGGAAAATTAAGATCTGACTTTTCGGAATATGACTTCTCGGGGCAAACCATGATGTGTTTTTCTCCCTATCAGCCTTTTATGATCAGTTCTGATCAAAATCTGAGCGGCATTGTACTCAACTTTCACCCGGATTTTTTTTGCATTCACTTGCACCAGAAAGAAGTAGCCTGCAATGGGGTGTTATTCAATAATATTTACCAGCCACCGTTCATTACGCTTACAGATAGAGATGTTGTAATATTCCAGGGCATCATCGAGCAAATGCAGACTGAAATGCAAAATGCAGCATTAGCCCAACATGAACTGCTGATATCCTACCTCAAGATACTTCTGATCCATGGCTCACGCCTCCGTGTAGAGCAAAGCCCTCTTGCTCTGGCAGAATTCCCTGACCTGAAAGAGCCCTTTGTATTACAAAATCTCAAGGATGCGATCGAGGAACATTTCAAAACCAAACACTCCCCGGCGGATTATGCCGACCTGCTTAATATCTCGCCAAAGGCATTGGCCAGGATCACCAAAAATCATTTTAACAAAACGCTCACCAATATGATAGCCGAGCGGATCGTGATTGAAGCCAAACGGGAATTATACCTTACTTCGAAACCCGTAAAATCTATAGCCTACGAACTTGGCTTCAATGACGAATTTTACTTCAGCAGGTTTTTTAAAAACAATGCGGATGTGTCGCCGCAGTTGTACAGGGAGACAGTTGGCTTTGCGAAAGCTGAAGTGTAATTAAACGCAACATGTTAAAGATTGTAGTAGTTGTAATGGTTGGATTGGTTGTATTGGTAAATTCAATCTAACTTAATCAACCATTCAACTCAATCAACCACCGCTCAATTCATTTTTACAGTTTTTTAACTTAAAAAAGATATTAGTTTTGAGCCCTTAAAAAAAACATTGTTAAAATGAGCAATTCAGCTAATTCCGCCGGGAGTCCGGTTTCGCACAACACTTATTTTGAAGGCATGGTTCAAAGCCTGGGCCTCGAAACTGAAAAGGGCCGCGCTACTTTAGGGGTCATGAAAAAAGGGGCTTATCAATTTGATACCAGCACCAAAGAAACTATGATATTTATAGAAGGCTCGGTAAGTACCAAATTACCCGGCGGCGAATGGCAGCAACATCAAAAACAAGATATACTTAACATCCCGGCAGGAATTGTATTCGACATCAATTGTGAGACGGATGTGGCTTATATCTGTTATTACGAATAAGTTGATTGAGTTAAATGGTTGATTAAGTTGAGTGGTTGACTGGTTAACAAACCAAAGATCAATTAATATACCCAGAATAAAATTTAGGTACGCAGACCCGGACAAAGTCCAAAATAGTGGATATTTTAATCATACAAAATCCATTAAAATTGCTTATATTTATTCTATCCAATAGAACATAAATAATTAATTATCAGATGGAAACGAATGAAAATTCTTCGTCAGATGATAATGACGGGAAAGCAGCGGGTATAGTGAGTTATTTCTTCATTATTGGGTGGCTCATTGCGTATTTTGCTTTGCATCATAGTAAAAGAGGACTGGGCAGTTACCAGCTAAGACAAACATTGCTATTCCATATCATTTCAACGCTCGTGGTGGCTGCTTTGGATGTGATTTTCTTTTACCTCCTTTTTAGTCCCGATTATTGGGTGGCCTCGGCTTTAAACTGGTTAACCAGAACTTCAATCATTATGCTTTGGGTGCTTGGATTTCTTGGGGCAATAAACGGCGAAAAGACACCTATACCGCTCATCGGCAAAAAGGCACAAAGGATGTTTGCAGGGATTTGAAAAAGGAGCAGGTATAATCAATCCCTGTTAAGCCGTCTTCTTACCTGTAACCAGCAAAATAATACCACCTATTACCAGTAGGCCTCCTGCATAAGGCGGCCAGTTAATGGTATGCTGTCGGTCGGCAGAAACCTGGATAGGCCCAGCGTCAATAACTTTTTCTTTTTTGGTGTAGGTAAACCCTGTCCATACCAGCATAATCACGCCGATAATTAATAGGAAGATCCCTATAGTTCTGTTCATATTGGGTTGATTTGTAAGTACAAAAGGAAAAATACAGGAAAATGTTTGGTAGTTTTTCATCAAACAAATTAACCACCCGCAGGTTAAACTGATATGATACAGGAAGGACAAGTGTGGGCGAACAGTACGCAACAATTTAAAGTGCTGGGTTTCGATCCTTCGGGGCATGCCCTGATCTTTGGCATTACACACATCGATTACCTCAACGTCGATGAACATGGCACACGGGAAATCCCCGTAGATATATTGGAATCGTTCCTTACAAAAGAAATGAGCGATTTTAAATTGGTGTCCTGACAATAAATTTCTTTTAATACGTATTAATTACATGGGATTACCATTCAGAATAACTTTCGACAACAAGGACCACGTTTACAATGTGCTCAACACCGATCGTGTAGATCATAAAACCACCCGACTGGAGCTGATGCTCGACGGCAATAAGCTGGTTATAGAAAAGAACGATAAAAACTGCTGGGTACAAAAAGAAGGCGAACCTTGTCCTCCAGGACTTGTGGAATCATTGGGGCGGTCGGTATCGTTACGGATGAGGATGTAACGAAGAGGTAAGTCTAACCCAGAACCTTCATTGCAATCTCCACAGAACCTCTTGTTGTCAGGATTATCATTTCATTGGACTTTTTTGCGCCTTCTGGCGTCAAATTTCTCGCATCTGCTAAAATTTGATAACCACAAGATCAGGAACGCATTAGCCATTCTTATTAAAGTATTAGGCCTTTTTTTATTGGAAATTTATGCGAAATGAGCTCAACAACCGAACTATTAACTCTCATTTATCGTTCAATTAACAACAAAGGTTTAAGATTGACAAAAAGTAATCCCCCAAATGAACTTCAACTCTGTCAGCATCCCAAGCGTTATTGAGCGTTACAACCAAGCGCTTATCAACGTATCATCAAGTCCCGAAAAAAAAATACAACTGTATGAAGCGGGCGTAGGTTATTTGATAGGCGAACTCGCCTTTTCACAAGGGCTTTCCCCCTACCGCAATATCAACAGCTCTCCGGCCGATCTCGACTACCAGCTTTTAGCTAAAGCCGGTCTGCTGATCGCTACGGGCGCCAAGTCAGGCGAGATTGTGCTAACCACAGGCTTTCCGTATACTACCTATGAGGTGTACAAGCAGCAGGCCGAAGATTTCTTTTTGCTGAAGGATGTTTTTATTGAATACAATGGCGATACATTTTCCACAAACGAACATAAACGCACACACCTTACCATAACCCATGTAGAGATAATGCCCGAAATTTTGGGCTGTATAAATGGCATACGCAAGGGCCCTGTCGCCGAAAAAGACAATTTCTTTATCGTCAGCCTGGGCTACGGTACCTGCGAAACTGGTCTGAGTACTGAAAACGGATTGATCGGTCGTACTTGTACAAGTGTCCCCGGCTTGCGCCATGCAGTTAATAATATGCAAACCGAGTTGAACCGGAACTTTAACATGGGCATGAAAAACGAGCATCTAGTAAACCAGAACTTTCAGCACGGTAAAGCAGTGGTTAACCGTAAAAAACAGGATCTTACTGACATAAGGCAAAATCAACTGGCCAGTTATTATGACGAGATCATATCTCCTACGCTTAAAAAGAATTTCCTTGATTCGGACTTTGAAAAAACCGACAAGCTTTACCTCGTAGGCGGCGGTGCGTTGTACACGGACCTGGTAGAATACTTTAAAAAAGAATTCGACGGCGTGCTGGATGTTATTGTTCCCCCAGGCGCCGCAGATATGGCCAGTACGGGTTATTGCCTGCGGTCGTTGCAATTGACCGGCCCTCTCAACGCGGATCAGGCTATCGGCCTGGATATTGGCAATGCCTACACCGTAATAACCAAGGTCACCGGAGTACCGACACCCGGAATGCCAATAAATATTCCTGAGGACGCATCGGCAAGCATAGTGAAAGTACCTTCATCCGTAGCAACCAAATAGGCGCAATTGTATAAAATAACTGTTTTTGTCTGAATCGAATTTTCAGAATTTAAAAATTTTCGGAATTCGATCAAATTCAATAATTCGGAAAATTCCGGTTCAGACAACTACGTTAATCCAGCACCTTCATCGTCACCTCAACAATATCCTTGAACACTTTCTTATCAGCGGCCGACTTTGCCGTAACGCGCATGCCTTTTATGGTATTCAGGATAAACTGGGCCAAAGCATGGCTGCTTTGCTCATTGGATATTTCACCGCTGTTTTGCCCTTTTTTAATGGCTTCGTTAAAGTAGTGCTCCAGTTGGCGGTCGTTTTCGCAAAGCATTTTGTTTACTTCGGCATCATGCGGCGCCATTTCTACTCCTGCATTTACCAGGAAACAGCCCTTATGCTGCTTGTCGCTCAACAATTCTGCTATAATATATTCAAACATCCGCCTGATAGTTTCTTTAGCTGATGACGCATTATCCACAAGCGTTTTCATTTCATTTGTGGCAATCTTTTTGTAATTCTCTAACGCGCGGATAAAGAGCGTATGTTTATCGCCAAAGGTATCATACATGCTCGAGCGACTAATGCCCAGCCCATCCACCAGGTCCTGCATAGAAGTTCCGTTATATCCCTTGTGCCAAAAAAGGTTCATGGCCTTTTGTAGCACCTCATCCTCATCAAAATCTTTTGTCCTTGCCATAACAGAAAAGCTTTGCCCGTTTATGAGCAAAGCTATTGATTTTTGTGATTAGTTAATCAGTTAACTGGTGATCAGTTAACCGGTGATTAGTTACCAGTTAATCAGCATCGTTTAATCCCTCTCGCTAAATCATACCCAACTTCATATTCGACCAATCACAATCTCATACTACTGATCAACTGGTCACCGGTTAACTGATCACTAACTGCCTACTGCAAACCGGCAACTGCCAACTAAATTACCTATTTCCACCACCGGCTAAAATCGTCTCGCCGGTTAGCCATTTTGAATCATCAGAAGCCAGGAATACGGCGATAGGCGCAATATCATCAGGCTGACCGATACGGCCCAGCGGTGTAGTAGTTTCTGCCCATTTCTGGAAATCGCCGCCTATAAAACCTGCGGTATGGGTACCTTCAGTTTCGATCATACCTGGGTTGATAGAATTTACACGGATCTTTTTAGGGCCCAATTCTTTTGATAATACCTGGGTAATTGAATCAACCGCACCTTTGGTTGCGGTATAAATAGCGCTTCCCGGAGGAGTGATGCGGCTCACAACCGAACCTATGTTGATCACACTGCCGCCCTTATCACCAAAATGGCTCACTGCATTTTGGGTTGCCAATAATAAACCAAGCACATTGGTATTAAACTGGCGGTGAAACTCATCCTCAGTAATTTCTTCTACCGGACTGAATTTATATACACCGGCATTGTTCACCAAAATATCTACTTCACCATATATAGTCTTTGCTTCGTCAAACACACGTTTTACATCAGCTGCTTTTGATACGTCGCCTTGTACGGCAATAGCCTTACCGCCATTGGCTACAATTTCGGCTACCACCTTTTCAGCACCTTCTTTAGCTGAAGCATAATTTATAACCACAGCTGCACCCTCTGCTGCCAGGCTTTTTGCAATACCTGCACCAATACCCTTTGATGCCCCTGTTACTACTGCTACTTTGTTTTCTAACTTTTTCATCGTTGTATGTATATTTTATTGTGATTAAATTTCCTTTTCGGAATGATTGTTCCGCAAATCTAAATCAAAAACGGAACGACCGTTCCTAAAAAGTTCAAAGATTATTTCGGGATGACATTTGGCCACGCCGTCATTGCGAGGAACGAAGCAATCCCCGATTAGCAGGTCCGCTATGCAAGTTCTACACTGTCCTATTCGCTCTGTACTGTTTGGGATTGCTTCGTTGCGCGGCTCACACAACCCGCCCCGTCTGCCGACAGGCAGGCTTGCGCCTCGCAATGACGACGGGATTATTTAATCTGTCATTTCACCTTCAAAGGTCCGGATTTTATAACTTGCAATGACCGTGGTAGTAATCATCTTTCCAAATTTGAAATTCAAAATTCGATATTATCCTTTCAATCTCGAATCAAACCTAAACGGCTTTATAGCGGCTATTTTAATCTGCCTGAAGTCGGGATGGGCGGGGTTGAGCAGGTAATTGTATTCCAGGTCGATAATGGCAGAAGGTACTTTTAAAATAACGGTTTCGCGTTCAGTTAACCATTTATCCCCAATCGACTGGGTATAGGGATAGTTAATCACCTTTGTCCATTCAAGGGTGTGTTTTATTAGATCGGTGAGTTTTATTTCTTTGATCTTCATTGTATCCGGCACCCGGTACATCGTGACCGAAAAATTGCCGGCGTATAAAGATGTCCCCGATGTATGCGCCAATTTTTCAAGACATGAAAGCGCAAGGGTTCCACCCGTATAGATCACATATTGACCATGCGAATTCCACCGCGCATCAATCCCCGATCCTTTCAGATCTTCGGCATATTTAGTTTGGCCTATACGGTAGATGTGCATGGAGACAACTTGTGAATGAGTGAATTAATTAATCAAGCCGTGGCTCCGTAATCAATCCGGATAAGCTCATTCATGACAATGCCTATACCGGTAATGGTATCCAGTATATCGTAGGGGGTAGCATCTATACCTGTATTGTAATGTTTCAGCCAGTTTTTGAACTCATTAAGCGAGCCGAAGGTATCAAGGCCCTTATCAAAAAGCTCAAATAGCTGGATAATGTGCTCGCTGAGACCCAAATTAAGCTCACGAGTATTTTGTATATGCTTACGCAAAGTTGGTTCAGTGATATCCAGCCATTTGGATACATCGGTTTGGGTGGCTCCTGTTATCTCGATCAGATCATTAATGGCATTAGGGCGTAATCCTCTTTTTATAGCATCCAGCTTGGCAATTGGCGACCGGAAGTAATTGGTATAAGGAACCAGCAGATCAGATACCTGGCTCACGGGCATATCCTCGGTATCATAAACTTTGTATCGTTTACCATCTTCGTAAATGTACTTAGTCCTCTTTTTTTCTTCTCCCATACCCAAAGGTAATATTTTTCTTTTTAAAACGGAAATTTTTCTTATTTAGTCACCGAGCTCACCTAAATGAAGACTAACCAATACAACCACCTCTTAACATAATCAACTCAATCAACCACTTAACAATGACCGAGCATTCAACTTGCACTTTACTAAAAATATGAGTATCTTTGATCGTTCCTTTATGCCAATCTGCATTCAAATCATCAATGAAAAGACTAAGAAAAAAATTACTTCAGCTGAAGAGCTGGACAGCCTTATCACGTGTTATTTTAAATGGATTGAAGGCGAATGTCATATCGAATAAAAGGAAGTCAAAGGCGAATTAAAGGATGTAAAGGTTTATGATCGTGAATCTGAGCCCCCTACCATTGCCGGATTAGCGTTTCACCTGGGTTTTAGTAACTTTGCGCAGATGGAGCGACACGAAGCTAAGGGCAAATACTCCGGACTACTTCAACGCGCACGTTTACGCATCATGGCTGAATATAAAAAGAAGCTGCTTACGGGCCATCTTCTGGTGCCATTTTTGCGTTAAAAGGCCTGGGATGGAATGATCGCTACAATAACAGACCGTCTGGGGCCACAAATATAGACCTCAAAACCGAGCTCATCAGTTCAGGACCACCACTCGCTTTTTCTGATGTGGATGTTGCACTATAAAAATAAAATTACCAACACATTACTATAACTCAAATGCCGACAAAGCAACAAACCTCTTTACTTTTCCCTGCAAATCATGAGGCCACAGCACCGATTGTGGTCAACCAGGGCGGAACCAGTTCGGGCAAAACTTACGCCATTATGCAGAAGCTTTTTAGAATTGCCTGTAAACAGTCGAAACGAGTAATCACCGTTGTCGGACAAGACATTCCAAACCTTAAAGCCGGCGCCCTGCGTGATGCCCTGAAAATATATAATGATTCCGAACAGATAAAAGCAAGCGTTAAATCTTATACTAAGTCCGACCATGTTTTTTTGTTCAATAATGGCAGCATCGTAGAATTCAAAAGTTATTCAGATGCACAGGACGCCAAATTCGGCAAGCGTGATTATTTATTTATAAACGAGGCGAATGCATAGACTGGCAGATCTACAGTGAACTGGCTTTGCGAACGAGAAAACGGATCTATATCGACTATAACCCTAGTGCCGCTTTTTGGGTACATGACAATTTAATTGGACGAGACGGTGTGAAGCTTATTATATCCGACCATCGCCATAATCCATTCCTTGATGATGGTACGCACAATAAGATCGAATCGCTCCGGCAGGTGGATGAAGAACAATGGAAAGTATATGCACGCGGACTTACCGGAAAGGTCAGCGGCCTCGTCCTTACCAATTGGGAACTATGCGACACCATTCCCAAGAATGCAAACCTGCTGGCGTTGGGCCTTGATTTTGGCTTTACCAATGATGAAACCGGCTGCATAGAAGTATACCGTTACAACGGCGAGCTTTGGATAAACGAACTGATTTATAAGACCGGCTTAACCAACCTGGATATATCTGAAAAGCTAACCGGCCTTGGAATCAGCAAACGAACCGAAATAATTGCTGATAGTGCCGAACCCAAATCAATTGAAGAGCTTAAACGTTTAGGTTGGTATATGACCAGCGTAAAAAAAGGTGAAGACAGCGTTAAGAACTCCATCGATATTCTAAAACGTTACAGACTCAACGTCACCCGAAACAGCATCAATCTGCGTGATGAATTGAGTCCGATACAAATGGCGGACGGATCGTTCAGGTAAAACGATAAATGAACCTGTTGACCGTTTTAACCACCTGATCGATCCGCTGAGATATATTGCATTAAATAAATTAAAAATCAGTAAATTAGCTATGCCCAAAAGCAAACTTCCCTATAAGGAAACAAACTCGCAGGCGCCGCTCTCAAATTTGATTAATCTATGATCGAAAAGACATTAAAAACAATCGATGGTAGCTTAAGGGTGCGCATACCTACTATCCTTAACGAGATCACGCTCGGTCAAATGATCGGGATGCAGGAAAAACATTACCTGAACGATCTGGATGCCATCAGTATTCTCTCAGGCATTCCGAAAGAAGAGCTCAACAACGTGATTAATTTTGACGACTTCAGCATCTTTGGCGAATATGTAGAATCGCTGGCCAACCAGATCAAATATCTGTATAACAACGAGATAGTTCCAAATAGCGTCACCTTTATACTGGGCAAGCGCAAAGTGGACGTTAAGGTGATCCATAACTTATCGATTGAACCTGCCGGCGCTTTTTTAGCCGCGCGCGATATCATTGCCGACGAGATCAACTACCACATCTGCTTATACGGCGAAGAAAACTGGAAGGAACATTTTCAGCCATCGCTTAAAGCCTGCTGCAACGTGTTGGCCCAATACTTTTTTTGTAGGGCAACGGGCAAAAGATACGATGAATACGAAGCCGAGGAATTCAACGAAGAAGTGAAAAAATTAAGGGTAACGGAGGCACTACCCATAGCCAAACATTTTTTTACCTGTTATCCCGACTTATTGAAACAGAAGATCGGGTTCTTTCAGCGCCTGCATCTGTTTTGGAGAAGAAGGCAGGTATTGCGGCGTTTGAAAAATTTAAATACATAAATACCGTCAACTCCCTCGCCGGCGGCGACGTTACCAAATGGGCCGATATCCTCGCCTTCCCCTATGACCGGGTGCTAACCAAACTTCTTTTAAATAAGACCCAAGCAGAATATCAGCGGCGCCTACCTGGAACAAGACAACGCCTACTACTATATCAACAAAATAGACAGCTGGCGCAAAGGGCAGCCCTGCAAAGTGGAGTTGGTAAAGTTGGGATAAATTTAAAATTTGGAAAATCTATCGCGGGTTTTTATCTTTGCTAACATACTTAGCAAACCTTATTATAATGAAAAAAACGTTATTTTTTCTCGTATTTTTATTCCCCTGCTTAGCAATCGCCCAAAAGAAATCAATTGATGGATTTATGGATATTCCATTTGGAAGCGATTCAGCAACTGTGAAAGCAAAAGACGCTCTGATTTGTAGTAAGTTCATTGTTTTAAGAAATGAGCATATCTTTTGCAATACATTATGCCAATAAGCATAAATAACATATTAAATCATTCACCACTCATTAATTCACTAATTCACTAACCTGTCTGCCGGCAGGCAGGTTCACTAATTAAACTACATGGCAAAAGACATAAACAAAAAAGTCACCATTGATGTACAGGTAAACAGTAATGCCGGGGGTCTGAAAAAGGACGTGCAGGCCACTCTAGATGATGTGGCAGCCAATGCCCAAAAAACAGGTAATGGAATATTCAGTTTCTTTAGTACCGGTTTTAAAAAGGTGTTTAGCAATGTAATCGGATATTATAAAAAAGCCGCGGTAGATGGCGGCAATTCCGCAGTGGCTGCTAACAAGGACGCCAATAAAAAAATTGAAACTGATACAAAAGTGTCGCAAGATAAGATCAGGTCAAGCATCATTGATAGTACGCAAAAAACGGCCGATACCATTTTTTCTGTCATGACCAAAAGCAATGATGCCAGGCGCGATTATGAAATAGCGAAAGACGAGAAAGCAAGAAAGGCAGCAATAGCAGCAGCCGGAGATTATAAAGCTAAAATAGCAGGTATCAACCAGCGCTACGATAATTTAGAGAACGCCGCAAAAAAGAAGGCATTTAAAGCCGATCAAACCGCAGCAAGGGCGCAGGCAATTATAAACGGGGCTGTCGCCATTACCAAAGCTGAAGCAACATTAGGACCGATAGCCGAAACCATAGCCATTGGCGCTATTGTTGCCCAGAAGGCTGCACAATTAGCAATTATCTGCAAACAACAACCACCGGCGCTTGCTAAAGGCGGTTATTTCAAGTCAGGTGGGAAAGGTGCAATTTTATCAGGCTACAGCCGTACCGGCGATACCAATGCGTTTGTTCGCTCGGGTGAAGCAGTCGTAGTATCTGAAGCCATGCGCGATCCATGGGCACGAAACTTGGTTAGCGCCATCAATGTAGCCTATTGCGGACGCGATTTTTCTGTCCCCAACTTATCAAGGGGTTACGCCGTAGGCAGCATTTTCACCGATGGCGGCAATGCCAACCGCTATTACAATCAACCGGTTAATGATCAGAAAAACTTAGCCAACACGGTGGCTTATCAAATGATCAACAACTTCCCTCCTGTTTATGTCGATGTGAAGGACATCAATAGCCAGCAAAATATCCTAGCCCAAACCATCAACAGGGTGAATCTTTAAAGATGTGAAAGCTGAAAGGCGAAAGCAAACCGTTGCACCCTTTCAACCTAATCAACCACTTAACTAATCAACCATGAACATCAAAATCGCCAACACCCTATTCGACGACGGCATATTTTCCGAATTGTACAAAGCCGGGTTCATCACTGCCAAAATTTTTACTTACCGTGAGATATACCTTTGGGTACAGGCACAGATACAAACACGCGGCATTACCAAAAATCAGGCAGTAATAGAGGCTGGAGGAAAATTCAACAGGGATGAGCGCACTATATGGCGGGCGTTGAATAGTTTTGAGGAGAATTAATATTTCCACTACAAGTCGAAAGGAAAATGGGTTTTCTCATATGGTATTTTAAACTAAGTCTTTCACATCAATTCCTAATTTATCAGCAACGATTTTTAAGATTATGTAATTTTTACAAACTGAATATCAAACATTTACGACATTTTTTTCGTATATCTATGTAGTTAAAAGATTTTTCACATATAATTGTATTTACGACCATGACAAAGACCTTAGACATCAAAATACTGCCAAAAGTAGGTGACGGGATTTACATTGTTCGTGATATATCATTTATATTGAAATTGCCTTATGCTAAGGTTAGCAGGTGGATGAGGTAGTTTTAGGATGGGTACACTTTTGGCATTAAGGGCAACAGGGCTGTTAACTTTTATACACTTATTGAATTTTATACATTTTATCACCTTCTGGAGTTAGAAGTTAGCGCCCAAGAGACAAAAAAGGCACATTGCAGGATCGCAAAAGACCTAAATACCATATATCCATTTGCAAGGAAAATACACACTGACGGCAAAAAGGGAATTTGGTACGAATACTTAGAAAACCTTATTAAAGCTGACAATAAAAGGCAAATTTCATTAAAACCTATCCTTGCACCATTTTTGTCTAAAATTGAGTTTAACGCAGATGACATCGTAACCAGGTATTTCCCGACAGAGGCAAAAAAGGTTGTTATTGATCCTCAATTGCAATTTGGTCAACCCACTATCACAGGCACAAGTATTAAAGCAGAAATCATTAACGGGTTTATAGAAGGCGGCGAAAGTAAGGAAACAGTATGTAAATTATACGACTTACGTATCGATCAGGTAGACGATGCGATTCTTTACTTTAAACGCAGCGCTTAATGTACATTGTTTTTGACGAAAATGTTCCAAACAAGTTAGTAGAAGGCTTAAAGATACTCACTCTAATAGCATCAGACGTATAATTTGAAATCACATCTATAAGGCTGCTTAATAAAACCGGCATAACGGACGCCACCGTTTTAGAGGTTGTACAAAAGAACGGGATTCTCATTACCTATGATGCCGATTTTCGAACTCAACGACAACATTTATATATGGCTATAAAGGATTACAATATAGGCTTATTTTGGATTAAGCAAGGTAAGAAAACTACCTTTTGGACATTGGTTCAATTAATGATTCAGCACTGGCATACAATATAGAAACATGCGATCAAGTTGAACGACCTTTCCTATATGAGATTAATAAACAAGGGGTCGAAAGAAAAGGGTTCTAATTAGTATATTTATATATGTCAGACAAAAAGAACCCCAAAGAAGCATCTAATATCTCCATTCGATAATGACGGCATCTGTTAGTAAAACGGCTACGGAGAAGAAAGAGAAAAAAGAGGGCTAAGCCCCCTAAGAAATGAATACACTATACATAATAGGTGGGATTATTCTAGTTGCGTTTGGCGTATGGGAAACGATTTATTTCGGAAAGAAGATCGCAAACGAAGGAACTGGTCTATTGGGAGCATCAATAAAGCTGTTTGGCGCTGGCATTATGTGTATAATACTGGGAATAGGATTGATTATCCACTATGCTTAAACCTTCATGATCTAACAGGTATATAGTCTCCTGACAACGCCAACAAAGGCTAGGGCTTTGAAATAATTGCCTTCCCTCTGTAACAATTTGCCCCTACCCCCATCTAACATGATAAATACAATTTATCATGAATTGGAAATGGCCATTCCGGAAAAAGACTGATACGCAAAAACCTAAAAAAAGCAAACTGCGCGAGTGGATGGATGCCTTGTTATTCGCACTGGTTGCCGCTACTATTATCCGCGGATTATTGTTTTCGGCCTATGCCATCCCTTCAGGCTCTATGGAAGGAACGCAATTAGTTGGCGATTACCTTTTTGTGAGCAAGATCAGCTACGGTCCCCGCATTGCCAATACGCCGCTTTCTATACCTTTTACCGAGCCAACCGTTTATGGCATAAAAACTTATTCCGACTTGATC
>Ga0207695_10006790_pt1 | contig 14751 bp, 14 predicted proteins | sample KBSC54metaG_FD_184354 | JGI IMG/M metagenome (GOLD analysis project Ga0207695, IMG submission 184354) | Corn rhizosphere microbial communities from Kellogg Biological Station, Michigan, USA - KBS C5-4 metaG (SPAdes) (version 2) | ecosystem: Host-associated > Plants > Roots > Rhizosphere > Soil... | reverse complement strand
AAACTGTGGCTCATGACAGTATCTGAGGCGCTGAAGTAGTTTGCTGCCCCGATGCCGGGCTTGAATTGCACATGTTCGATTCCAATGATCAGGAAAATGCACCAGAGAAGATCAGCCATCATGGATGCCAGCACCAGCGTTCCGATGGAGACCGTGGGTTCCACGCGTATTGCTGCCAGACCAACGGCGAAATGTCCTACGAGCATCCGTTATCGTCGATGTTGTATTTTTCTTGGAGCCGGCGAAGCTCGTTGCGCGCCTGGCGTTCCTCGTTTGAATAGCGGCGTGCACCCGGAAAATCGTGATTGGCGATCGCGTGTACCATGCGACGGATCAGCATCGATATCCTGTCCTGCGCTTCCAGGACTTCGTCCGGCAGGGAAACTTGACCAGCGTTCCGGCACGTCGCGGCGAACCATAATTCCCGAGGGACGCCAGGAGGACGCATCATGCGTAAGTCAGGCAGGCAGCGGCCCCTGACCGAGCTGTCGGTAGTGAACTTGGCAATCCACTCGGCGCCGGCGCCGATTAATAAACCAATGAACTCGCCCAGCAGAAAACGAACGAAAACCGGGCTGGATTGCAGCCGGCGTTCTTCAGCCGCCTGATCGAAGGCATTCTGCATCTCCAGGGCGAAGAGCGCGGTGTAATCGCTCGGGTACAGCCGAAGCAGAGTTCGGTGGGCTCGCCGCAAATCCATGTCATGCCTCTCTCGTTCTGAGGCGCGCCGTTGCTGCGCGCGTCAGTTGTCTCATCCGCTCCAACTCCGCTTGCAGTTGTCGACGGCCCGCAGGAGTCAGCTTGTAGGCTTGTTTCTCTCGTGAGGTGTCATCTTGCTCGAAACGCGCGATCCAAAGATCCTCCAGAAGTCTGCGGAGGGCTCCGTAGAGAGTTCCGGTGCTCAGCTGGACGCGGCCATTGCTGAGAGATTCAATGTCCTTCATCAGGCTGTAGCCGTGGCGGGGTTTGTCCGCCAAGCTCATCAGGATCAACAGAACCGGCTCGGTCAGCGGTTTACCTGCTGGATTGTTATTACGCATCACAACCTGTCGTCACACGCCATATTAAGATGAATGGGGATTCGTTGTCAAATCGCCAGGAGAGATCCGGCCCAAGATGCTACCACCGATAGTGCCAGTGCCGGTGGCATGACTAGCAGGCCCATTTTTAAAAATTGCCAGAAGCTGATATCCTCGGCGTCGCGGCGCAGGGCGACCAGCCAGAGAATGGTTGCGAGCGAACCGGTGATGGAAAGATTCGGTCCGAGATCCACGCCGATCAGGACTGCGTTTGTGATCAGGTTTGAGACGGCTCCGGAGTGAACGGCGCTTGCTGCTACGAGTCCTACGGGAAGATTGTTCGCGATGTTGGACAGCAGCGCCACTCCGAATGCGGCTGAGAGACTGCCGAATGCGGGGCCTGCGTTCGCAGCTTGCTGAAGCGCCCGTTGGCTCCACGCGAGTGCGCCTGCCTGGTTCGTTGCCTCGACTAAAACGAATAAGCCCGCGACTAATGGAAGTATGCTCCACGAGATATCTTTTATGATGGCGCGCGGCGCCTGGTGATCCTCCAGAGTTACAAAACCGGTGGCTGCGATTGCACCCAGGAATGTGGGAAGTCCGAGGTCGATGTTGAAGGCCGAAGCGAGAATCAGCGCTATGCCCGCTCCTGCGATGCCGAAGGCCGCTCGCTTTCCTGCGGGTGAGAGTTTCACTTGATCGACGCGAGTCTCAATTTTATTTTTGAGATCCTTTCGGATCGCGAACCGGAGAACGGCGAAAGTAACGGTGATGGAAACCAGCGACGGAGGTCCGAATGATTTGAACCAGGTTCCGAGTGGCGGCATCGTGGAACCGTAGACCACAAGGTTGGCGGGATTTGAAATCGGTAGAACAAAACTGGCCGCGTTTGCTATGAACGCGCATATAAAAAGATAGGGAAGCGGCTTGGCGCGGGCTTTTTTCAGCGCCGCGAGAACTGCCGGCGTGAGGACTACGGCCGTGGCATCGTTGGACAGAAAAATTGTGACGATGGTTCCCACTGCGTAGACCATGGCGAAGAGCCGCGACGGCGACCCCTTGGCGATTTTGACTGCGATGACCGCAAGCCAATCGAAGAAGCCTTCATAGCGGGCCAGTTCTGCGAGCACCATCATTCCGGTCAGGAAAAGATAAACGTCCGTGCCGCGTCCGACGGCGGCGAGCGCGTCACCAGGGGAAATGAGGCGGCAGACGACCAGGAGCAATGCAGCGGAACCGGCCCAGACGGCCTCTGGAATTTGTTTGGGTCTGGTGAGGATGAGTAAAATGGTGGCGGCGGTGATGGCCCAGATGAAGACGTGGGCCATATTATTTGGTTATTTCGTTCTTGATGATCTTTCCGCCTTTCATTACAAATTTAACTCGCTGCAGTTCGGTGATGTCGGCCAGTGGATCGCCGGAAACTGCGATCAGGTCCGCATATTTTCCTTTGTCGATTGAGCCAATTCGACCCTGCCATCCCAGCGCTTCGGCGTTGATGGTGGTCCCTGCTTGAATCGCGCGGGCCGGGGTTAGACCTGCGCGCTTTACGAGCGCCTCGAAGTCGAGTGCTTGTGTTCCATGTGCGTAGGTGGAACCGTCGGCTCCGCTGCCCATCATGACTTTGATTCCTTTGGTGGCGGCTGCCATTGAGGCAGCCTTTTCGAAGATTGGGATGATGCGATACTTGCCTCCGGTGTTTCGGGCGTCGGTATCGTCCATATACGGCTCGGTGTAGCGGACGAGCGTCGGGTCGTAGTAGAGGCCTTTTGCCGCCATCATATTAAGCTGCTCCTGATTCAGCCCGAAGCCGTGCTCGATGGTGTCGCAGCCGGCGATGATGGCATTTTTTTGGCCTTCGCCTCCGTAGACGTGGCAGGCTGCTTTCTTGCCGAGGCGATGGGTTTCGTCGATCAGCGCCTGCAAGACGGGCAGGGGATAGGTCACCTGATATTGATCCTGGCCTGTCGCGGTGAACGAGTAGGCTCCGGCGGGATACAGCTTGATCCAATCGGCGCCGTGTTTGATCGCCTCGCGCACGGCTGCGTGGGCGTCGTCGATGGAGCTTACGATTTTGGCGGCCAGCGGGTTCTCCGGAACTGCCGGGTTTCGAAACGCGCCCCAAACAATGCCGAGCGTGGACACCTGATATCTAGGTCCATCGAAGCGGCCCTCGTTAATGGCGTTGCGGATTTCGACGTCGCCGTATCCGTTCCCATGGGAACTCATATCGCGCGCCGACGTGAAGCCCGCCCGGAGATCCGCTTGCGCATTCTGTACGGCGATGAGCATGGAGCTTTCCGTGGTCGCGTTCGGTCCGCGCGTGTTGAACATGTGCGTGTGGGCGTCGATCAGGCCGGGCAGGACTGTGGCTTGACTGAGATCGATGATTTGGATTCCGGCTGGGATCTTGATTCCGCTCCAGGGTCCGGCTTCGGTGATTCGCTCGCCTGTGATGAGGATGATTTGTTTGGTGAGTATCTGCCCGGTCTTGGTGTCGAAGAGGCGGCCGGCGCGGATCGCGAGGGTTCGGGGCGCGGGTGGGCATTGGTAGATTCCGCCGTCGGATCCCGTGCAGGGTGTTGGTCCCGCGCCTCGCCATGGCGCTCGTGGCGGCTGGACTTGGGCGCACATTGTGGCGGCGCTGAGTAGTATTCCGAATGTTCGCGTCAGCATTTTTCAGGTGTCTCACAATACTATGCCAGGGCGGGAGACGCTCGCGGGCGATGTTACAATTGTGGCGCTTCAGTATGTCTGTTCGTGGCGTCAAGACCACAGTTTCCGTTGCACCAGTGGACAGCGCGACAGGACTCGGGTGGCTGCGGCCGCTTCTGCTGACGTTGGCCGCGATCCTGCTGCTTTCGTTGTTCACAGGCGAGATTCGGGATACCGACGTTTGGCTGCATATGAAAACGGGACAGCACTCGCTGGAGACGCGCGCGCTGACTGTTCCTGATCCGTTTTCTTACACCAGCGGGATAGGCGCAAAATATTCCGGCGAGGAAATCACGCGACACTTCAATCTGACTAGCGAGTGGCTGGCGCAGATCGTTATGTATGTGATCTACTCGCTGGCTGGATTTCCGGGGCTTGTTCTCGCCAGGGCCGCGCTGCTGATTATTTTTTGCGGGCTCGCGGGGTGGATTGCATTTCACCGCACCGGCGAATTCTATATGGGTCTGGCGGCAACCTTGGTGTCGGCCGGCATGGCGTTTCATTTCCAGCAGAGCCGTCCATTTCTAGTGACGTTCGCCGGCCTTGCGGTGACGATGGCGATTCTGGAATCGCGCCGCTGGATGTGGATGCTGCCGGTGGTTTTTCTGATTTGGGCCAATTGCCATGCTGGATTCTTCTTGGGTTGGCTGATGCTGGGTGCGTACTGCTCGGAGGCTCTGATTGCGCGGCTGCGGAAAAGACCGGTTGGCGATGAGCGCCGGTTGTGGTTGGTAGCGGCGGCCTGCTTCCTGATTTCGGGTGTCAATCCCAATGGCTTCCGGGTGGTCCAGATCCTGTTTCTATATCGAACGAGCGTGATTCAATCGAACAATCTCGAGTGGCAGCGGCCGATCTTTTGGGAGTTCGGAATTTACAGTTTTCTATTGTTCGGTTCGTTGCTGGCGATGCTCGTGGCGTGGCGCCGTACGCGGCCCGTGGACTGGTTGCTGTACTTTGGTTTCGCTGCGATTTCTCTCTTGGCTATTCGGAACACGATCTTTGTGGGGTTGATTGGTCCGGTGGTGATGGCGGCATACGTTCCGAAATGGCGGGCGCTGCCGCCGATCGCGGTGTTGCTCGCGGCTGCGGCCCTGCTTACGTTCGATGTCGTGCCGGCGGCGAAACGGGGGAATGTATTTGCATTGCGCGCCGCGGAGTGGGAACTTCCTTCGGGCGCGGCCGATTTTATTCAGGCACATGGAATTGCAGACCGGATGTTCAACAACTATGAAACCGGCGGCTACCTGATGTGGCGATTGTGGCCGATGCAGCGCGATTTCATCGATCCGCGCGGCTTGAGCGAAGGGGCATTCGCGGATTACCGGCGCATCCTGATGAATGCCGATTCCGGGGCATTTGAGAAGTACGGAATTGAAATGGTTGTTACCGATGGGTTCGATTATTTATCGGGGCAGGTGTATCCGATTGTGATGGAACTGGCGGAGTCGCGGGATCAATGGAAATTGGTCCACGCGGATTCGAAGAGCGTGGTGTTTATGCGCCATCCGCCATCGGGTGAGCAGCCGCTGAATGCGGTGCAAGCTTCGTTCGAGAGTCTGGAGGCGCAATGCGACGAGCATATTCTCCACGATCCCGCGCGCCCTTATTGTGCTCGCGGTCTGAGTGAGTTGTATGCGTTCAAGGGCAATGTTGATAAGGCCAGCCAGTGGATGGAGCGCTACCTGGAGCGCCGGACCGAGCCGGACCCGGATGCCGAGCGAACCTACAAGTCGCTGCGCGTGACGTTGCTGAACCGGTCGGCGCTGGCTCTGCAATCGAAAGGGGATCTTGGCGCCGCTGAGCCGATGTTCCGGAGTGCGTTGGAAATCGCCGAGAAGGATTTGGGGCCGGAGCATCCGGATACGGCCGGGTCACTCAACAATCTGGCGGCGTTGCTGGAATCGAAGGAGGATTATGCGGGCGCCGAGCCTCTGTATCGCCGCGCTTTGGCGATTGCTGAGAAGACGCTTGGACCGGGCGATCCGCGCACGGCCATGGCGCTTGAGAATCTGGCGGGGCTGCTCGCATCGAAAGGGGATTATGAGGAATCTGAGGTGTTATTCCGGCGGGCTCTGACCACTGCGGGCAAGGCATTGGGGCCGGATGACCCGACGACGCGCGAGATTCGCGAAAACCTTGATGCTCTGCTCAAGGAGAAAGCGAAATGAAACGACGCGCACACGTCAGAGAGCATCTGAACTCATTCGTGGATGGTTGTGCCGAAGTACGGAGCGGCGAGCGAGTTGGCCGGCGGCGTCCATCAGCTAGACAAGGATGAGGCCGCCGGTGTGATAAACAGCGAATGGAATTTCTCGTCCACGCTTCGCTGCACCAGCGCGAGGACGCGGTACCCTGCGTGGGCCTTGAGGTAAGTCAGCGCGCCGAGATAAGCGAAGTCGAGCGACCTGTTGCCGAGTGCTTCGACGGTGGCGTTGTAGTTTGTGGGAATGATCAGATTGACAGGCTCGGCGATGGCTTTCGACAGGTAATCGCGAAGGAGCTTTCAGCTAACAACGCCGCCAGACTGCGCGCAAGAAAGTTGCGGCGATCACAATTCAGTGGGAGTGCGTGTTGACGAATGTCGCAGTAGTCGTGGGTTCAGCGCCAGTGGTGGAATGCACCGCGTCTCGAGTTTGCTGGAGAGATAACACGACGGAACTCTTTGACAGACGGCGCACGATCGGATTCACTAATGGGCGAAACGCGGCCGGGATGTCGCGGCTGAGGGCGACGGCCTCGATCTCCAGGTATACGCCGCCGTCACGCTCCTCGAATCGCGCGCTGCTATAGATGCGCCAAATAAAACCGCTGCCCACGTCGGGCTCTAATTCCCGTTCGTTGGGCTCACCGTAATCTTTGATCTCCCGGATGCGCGTGGTGTAGGAGATGCTGTACCAGCGCCTTTCGTCGACCTTAACGTAGGATGACAAGTATTCGCCATCCAGGGCAGTTTTCGAAAGTATGGACTTGTTGCGCAACAGCATGGTGAACTTGTCTTCAGTGTCAGTCTGGCTCACCAGTTTTGCGTCGATTACGAGAGGTTTGTAGAACTCTTTGTAGCGGGTGTAGCAGCGAGTAACGGCGAAGACATTGTTCAACGTGGTATTTGGAATGAACGCCGCACCCATCCAATGGTGAATGAGGCCGGATGGAACGTGCTTGGGGACGTGCTCGCCGACCGGAGAGACGAGAATCTCACCTGCCCGGACGCGCCGGAGCCGATCGGGCGATTCATCGATCCAGAGGAATTGCTTACCATCTGTAGGGGCCGCTTTCAGGCGGGCGTCTACGGTCTGAATATATTCGTCCCAGGCCTGCAGGGTGTCCGGTTTCAGTTCCAACGCGTTGGAGAGTGACGAAGCGGACAGCAGCAATATGCATGTGTGTCCGAGGGCATGCGGACTACATAGAGAGTTTCGATTCATCGGGCTCCACGGTTTGGATTCGCGGAACACCGGGTTGGATTCGCAGAACACAATATGAGCGTGATTTTAGCAGTAAGTAAGGCCCGATCACTGGCTTCTGAGGGCCTAATTCCGGGACCGAAGTTCTTCCGCGGCCTGAAACCAGTCTCGCTCCGGCGAGCCGAGGGGACAGCCTCTGGCCTGCCAAAGTTCGTACGCGCGGGCAGCGATGGCGGACTCTGCGGCCTGAGGTTCGACCCTGGGGTTCTGCTGGGATTGTTGTGCGTGTTCGAAGGCTTGTTTTGTGTGCTCGAGCTCTTGCCTGGTGCGTTCGTGGCCAGTCAAGTGGTCTTCTTTTCCATGTTGAACGGCAGCGGAACTGTGGGTGTAAGTTGGGCGATTGCGGATTTCGGTGGTTTTCTGGCGGGAGTCTTTCATTTCACTTGTTGGATCGTTCGGGGACTAAAAAAGTTTCGAGGTGTCGTTCCCGGATACTAAGAGGAAGGAGGAACAGATGACGCCGAATCGAGATTCTGGAATCGTTAACCGACAGAGCACTCGCACGGTGAATGCGACGGTTCAAAGGCTTCAGGGAATGCTGTAGGTGAAGGAGTGAAGCTGTTCGCGTTGGTGGATCACAGTGGAGGGTGTAAAAAGGACTGTGTAAACAATGGAAGCGGAAAACGCCGGGCTGCATATGCGGCAACAGTCCTGAGTACCTTCAGGCGCGGCATGGTTTTCCTCGGGAATTCATTGCGAACATTGCGATCGTGGAAGTGCCGGCGGCGGGCGCGGCTGAATGAGATGAGCTGAAGACTTTTGGGCCGCAGATAAACGCGAATGGACGCTGATAAGAAATTACCCGTCGAGGATCTCGTGTGCTACCCCGTACGGATGCCAGTGAATCGTACCGAGCGCCGCTATGGGAAGATATCAAAACTGGCGCTCCAGGGTACCCTAAGGAGTTATGCGCCTTTCGATACTCCTTTTGGTGTTTACTCTTGCCCTCCGTGCTCAGAATGCGGCCGCACTTATGCAGGAGCCCACGATTCAGGCTGCTCTCGATGCGGCCGTGCGCAACGAGCCACATTTCATCGAAGAGCAAATCCGCGTATGTGAAATACCCGCTCCGCCATTTCATGAGGAAGCTCGCGGCAAAGAGGTGGCGCGCTTGTTCCAGCAACTGGGGTTGAAGGACGTCCGGATCGACAAAGCGGGCAACGTGATCGGCGTGCGTCCGGGCGCATCGGCGCATCCGAATCTTCTGTTCCAGGCGCATCTCGATACGGTTTTTCCGGAAGGTACGGACGTGAAGGTGAAGCGCGATGGCGATGTTCTGCGCGCCCCTGGGATCGGTGACGATTGCCGCGGCCTGGCCATGATGATGGGTGTGATTCGGGCGCTGAATGAAGCGAAGGTTCAGACTCCGGGTACGATTACGTTCGCCGCCGATACCGGCGAAGAGGGCCTGGGCGATCTTCGCGGCACGAAGGAGCTTTTTAATAACACGCTGAAAGGCCAGATCGACAAATTCATTTCGGTGGACGGTACCGGACTGAGAATCACGAACGTCGGGGTGGGGAGCTATCGCTATCGGGCAACGTTCAAGGGTCCGGGCGGCCACAGCTTCGGCGCCTTCGGTCTTGCCAATCCGATTCAGGCCATGGGCCGCGCTATAGCGAAGATCGACGCCTTCGAGGTGCCATCGAAGCCGAAGACGACGTTTAACGTGGGGCGTGTCGGCGGGGGGACATCGGTCAATGCGATACCTTTCGAATGCTGGATGGAGGTGGACATGCGTTCCTCCGATAAGGATTCTCTCGAAACGATCAATGGCAAGTACAAGGCGGCGGTTCAGGAGGCTATCGACGAGGAGAATAGGCGCTGGAAGGGACGCGGTCCGGTGTCGGTGTCGAACGAAGTGGTCGGCTACCGTCCTGCGGGGAGTACGCCTGCTGATTCGGCCATTGTGCGGACGGCCATTGAGGTGACGAATCTCTTTCGGGCGCCGGGCGATCTCGGCGAGGGTTCGACCGATTCCAATGTTCCGATGAATCTTGGTATTCCTGCGATTACGATTGGCGGTGGTGGCGAAGGTTCCGCGGCTCATGCGCTGGATGAGAGTTTCAATACGAAGGACTCTTATGTTGGCACGCAACGCGGGCTTTTGCTTGCTGTTGCTCTTGCCCGGTGAGGTTTACTCGTGCTTTGGGCGGGTTGACAACCGCCGCCGGCTGCCAGCCGGGCTGCCAGCCTTGCCCCACATTGCTGCTGGAGGAGTTTCAATAGATTGGGTTCTTCGGGGGATGGTTCGTCGCATAATCGTTGCAATGGTTGCCCCAGACTACCGGCTGTACCCTGCCTAAGCCGAAGGCATAGATTGCGGCGGCTATTAGCAGGAATATGGAAGCGGCGATGAACGCCAGAAAGAAAGAACCTGTTGCTTTGACGATGTATCCGGTGGCGATCGGCGCTACTACGCCACCCATGTTTCCGATCGCGTTTTGCAGACCGGTCCAGGTTCCCGCGGCCTCCGGACCGGCGAGGCGTTGGGTAATTGCCCACACATAACAGGTGAACACTCCGATGGCCACGAACGCGATCACTAACGCACTCATGGCGATCATGTGATTTGCTGTGGTCGATATCGGTAGTGCAATGCCGCAGACTAGAAGACCTGCGGCGGCGCCGTTTCGGCGTACGATTCCGGGATCGGCGCCTCTCCGCGTCAGAAAATCGGAGAACCACCCGGCTGCGAGCGAGGCCACTGCTGTGGCGCAGAATGGCATCGCGCCGTAGAAAGCCATATCAGCTAACGAGAAACGACGCTCGTTGACGAGGTAGGAAGGCAACCAGCTCAGCAGAAAGTAGAAAGCGTAGTTGAAGCAGAACAGCCCGCAAAACGTCACCCAGGCCGGCCGCTTGGTTAAAATCGCCTGGAAACCGGGGCCCCGTAAACTGGATATCGTTCGTTTCGGCCAGTAAAAGGTTCGCGGCGCCACCAGTAACCAGGGCACCAGCCATGCGAGGCTGACCACGCCCATTCCAAAAAACATTGCGCGCCAGCCGTAATGAGCTATTATGCGCGCGCCGGCGAACGTTCCGAGCGCCGGGCCGGCTTTGGTTCCTACATCGATGAGCGCATTCGCTAATCCGCGCTTATGCTCCGGATAATAGCGTGCGAGGATGCGGGCATAGCATGGATAGGCTACCGACTCGCTCATTCCCAGCATCATTCGTAGGGCCAGCAATCCGGAAAGGCTGCTGGTGAATCCGGTGAGCAGAGTCGCCGCCGACCAGAGGAAAAAACCTGTCGCGTAAACCCGATTTACGTCGTAGCGGTCGGCCACCCAGCCGGAAGCGATCTGAAATAGCGCGTAGGTCCAAAAGAACGCGGAGAAGAGCACTCCCATTTGGGCGGGTCCGAGGCCGAGCGCTGGCGCAAGTACCGGGGCCGCGACTGCGAGGTTTCCGCGATCGATGTAGTTGATCCAGACCGAAGCGAAGAGAAGCGTGAGAGCTACATTTCGCATTGCGCGGGATTCGCCGGGCGCGGCGGGGCTCACTATTTGCAGATGAACTCCAGCCGCTGGTAATCCACGCCTACAGTTCCCGCCGACTGGAGGAGTCCGGAGACCGTCTCGTCATTGAGGGGTATGCCTTCGCGCCGATACGCGATTTCCGTTTCGGCTTCGAGTCCTCCGGGCGCGTATAGTTTGTGGGTGCCTGTGGCCGGCCGGCTGTCTTGAATTTGCCGGATGGCGGCATCGATGCGCGAGGCGAAACGGATTGGATCTTCGAAGGCCGCCACGTTGATGACGGCGAGAAAATGGCCGTCCTGCCCGGCGGCTGGTCCCGATTCCATGTTTCCCAGCTCTGTGCCGTAGCTCGCTCCCGAGAGCATCGACGACAGCATCCCCATCACGACCGCCAGAGCGACTCCTTTGTATTCTCCGATAGGCTGCAGCAAGCCCACTATTGCTTCCGCGGGATCGGTGGTGGGCCGGCCGTGGCGATCGAACGCCCACGTTGGCGGAATGGGTTCGTGTTTCTGATGAAAGACCCGGATCTTGCCGTGTGAGGAATAGCTGAAGGCTGCGTCGAGCACAATTGGATGCTCGCGCCCCGCCGGAATGGCGATGGCGAGAGGGTTGATCCCAATAATTTTATCCAAGCCTCCCCAAGGCGCCATGGTGGGGAGCGCGTTGCTTGCGGCGATGCCGATCATTCCCGCTTCCACGGCTTTCATCCCGTAGTAGAACAATGCTCCGCAATGATTGCTGCCTCGCACCGCGGCCACGGCGACATTCAGATCGCGCGCTCGTTCAATGATGCGCTCCATTGCGAACATCGCGCCGATTTGGCCCATTGAGTTGCCGCCGTCCACCACGATGGCCGCGGCGCGTTCGCTGACGACGCGCGGCTGTCCCTTCGGGTCAACGCCGCCTTTTGATAATTTGCGTACGTACTCGGGTACCCGAATCGTTCCGTGCGAATGCACTCCGCGCACGTCGGCGGCGGCTAGTGTTCCCGCCAGCAGCGAAGCATTTCCGGGACGCATTCCGCAGTGGACGAAGATGTCTGCTACGAATTCCAGTAGTACGTCGAACGGCACGCGTTTGTCCCGTTCGAGTCCGGGGTATGCTGGCATCGGACAAATGGTAAGTCCTGCGGATCGAGGATGTCAATGAACTGCCGGGCCTGTGTCGTCCCTCGTTAGAAATGTCCCCTGTAAGGGATTCCAAAAGTCCCCACTGCATCTATGAGGAATATGGGGTTCCGGCTTGCGGCGGGTTCCGTCAAGACCGCGCGCTGCTGGTCCGCGCGCCGCAGGGTAGTCTTTACGGTTTCCGCTGCAAGCAGCACAATCGTCGCAGGAGGGAATGGGAGTTCGGATCTCAATAAGGGGACATTTCTATCGAGGAGAAAAGGGGACATTTTCATCGAGGCGCGACATAAACTGGTAAGCCTGCTATTTTTGAACCGCTGTTTCCAAAGCGCGTACCGTCTCGGCGTGCTCCGCGGCTCGCTTCGGCGATCCATTCTTCTGCCAGGCACGAATCAGCAGGTAGTGAATCTGCACGTCTGTAACGGTTCCTCCCGAAAGCCTGAGCGCCATCTCGCCTTCCTCGGCGGCCTTCGCGGCGTCGCCTTTTTGTAGCAAAAGGCGCGCGAATTCGAAATGCGTGTCCCGCAGATTTGGAGATAACTTCAAGGCCTGGTGAATCCAGCGTTCGCATTCATCCAAACGTCCCAGCAGGAGAAGCAACCGGGCGCCGGGCAGTAACGTTTCGGCTTTCGGTTTACCCGCGGCCTGCTCGAGGCGCACGGCTTCCTGGTAGAGCGATAATGCTTCTTCCGTTTGTCCGAGGCTTTCGGTTGTCAGACCGAGATACAGGGCCGCGTGGGCGTCAGAGGGATTCAGCTGACGGGCCTTTCGGAATCGCAGCATGGCCTGTTCCGTGTCGTTGGTGAGAAAGGCTTCCATCCCGTATAGAAATTGCGCGTACTCCGCGGTCGGGTCGATGGCCAATGCCTGCAAGAGACTTTGCCGCGCTACGTCGAACCGGTTTACCGCCATGGCCAGTTTCGCTTTCAGCGTAAGGGCGGGTACGAGTTTGGGATCGAGGCGCAAGGCTTCCTCGATGGCCGCGAACGACTCATTGAATTTTTGTTCCACGAATAGCGTATTCGCCTTTTGGTAGGCGGGATAGCCGGGGGAGGTGGGCGCGGCGGCCAACAAAATGAGCACAAGCGGGGTCATGGTTTGACCTCTTCGATTACTTCCGTGATGCGGTCTGCCGGCACGTTGGTGAGTTGTTGGACACCGCGGCCCGGCCAACGGATCTCAATTTTCTCTGCCAAAGGATTCGGGCCTAATCCGAACCTTACCAAAGCTTCGCTCGAGCTGGCGTATCCGACCGACGTGGTGGCTTGATTGTATAAGTCGCGGCCGTCGGGCAGATGCACTCGCACGGTCGCTCCGAGTCCCTGACGATTACTTCGGCGGCCCTGGAGTTTGATCGCCAGCCAATGCGATTTAGAGGCAGTGATGTTGTGAAATAGCTTTGCGGGTCCGTTGACGACGGAGACAACGGCATCGATTCGGCCGTCGTTATCGAAGTCGGCGAAGGCTGCTCCGCGATGCATCCCGGACTGTTGGAAGCCGGCTCCGGCTGCGGCGGAGACGTCGTCAAAACGCTTCCCCTCTACGTTGCGGAATACGCGATTTGCGAGGGCGGAATCGCGACCCATGTAGCGGCCCAGTTCCACGAGATGAGAAAGAGCGAAGAAAATATCTTTCCATCCGTCATTGTCGAAGTCGTACATGCCGAGGCTCCAACCGGTGAGCTGGCGGGTAGCCATCAACAGGCCGGTCCGCTGGGAATAATCGTCGAATCCATGACCTCCGCCGAGGTTGTGGAACAGCAGGAACGAGTCGTTGATCATTCCGGACACTACCAGGTCGGGCTTTCCATCGTTATCGAAATCGCGAAAGTCGGCGCCCATTCCGGCGATCGCGTACCCGTCTTCGCGGAGAGCTACACCGGCTTCGAGCCCTGCTTCTTTGAAAGTTCCGTTCCCTTGATTGCGAAACAGGAAACTGCGGACCGAGTCGTTGGCGACGAAGATGCTGATGAGCCCGTCGCCATCGACATCCGCGAACGCGACGCCCATACCCTTGCCGATGTGGCGGCTGATTCCGGATGATTGCGAGACATCGGTAAACGTGCCGTCGTGGTTGTTGTGGAAGAGCTGGTCCGGCAGTCCCTGATAGACGTTTGGATGACAATAAAATTGCTGTTCCGGCGTGCCGCAACGTGGCTCTTTGGCGGGGTCCCAGACCACGTAGTTTGAGATGAACAGATCGAGCCAGCCGTCATTATCGTAATCGAGCCAGCCGGCCGAGACGGACCACATCTTACCGAATTTCGGATCCGTTCCATCGACGCCGGCTTTGGCAGTTATGTCGGCAAAACGGCCGTTTCCCAGATTGCGATAGAGGGTGTTGCGTTTCACGCCGGTGAGGAATATATCGGTGAAGCCGTCGTTATCGAAATCGCCGATAGCTGCGGCCATCGAATATCCTTCGCCCGCGAGACCAGCTTCCTCGGTGACGTCTGTAAACGTCATGTCGCAGTTGTTGCGGAAGAGACGATTGTGATACTCCGGGCCTGTCTTCCGGAGACTCGGTATAGCCGCGCCGTTGGTGAAGAAAATGTCCGTGCAACCGTCGTTGTTGTAATCGAGGACGGCTACGCCGCCGCCCGTTAATTCGATCTGATGGAACTGGCCGGCCGCAGCGTTACGCAATTCGAATCGCAATCCGACCTTCGCGGCGATTTCCTCGAAGCGAATTTGCGGCGGGGATGCCGTGGGGCCGGCGAATCCGGCGAAGACAAGCGCGAGGGCTACGAGGCGCGAACACACGTCCTCAGTTTAAGCCCGGTGATTTTTCGCCGCCTTCCGGAGCGCATCATAATGACTCAATACGCCGGCTATGCCTCCGTTACCTTACGACCAAGTGCGCTCCGCGCTCGCGTTCTGGCAGCCTTACCTCGTTGCTGCGTCCATTTGCATCGCCGCCGGGTTCACCGCAATCGGCTTGTCGC